>Ga0265798_10001129_pt1 | contig 42346 bp, 33 predicted proteins | sample P3T30metagenome_FD_192430 | JGI IMG/M metagenome (GOLD analysis project Ga0265798, IMG submission 192430) | Plant litter microbial communities from East Loma Ridge, Irvine, California - P3 T30 | ecosystem: Environmental > Terrestrial > Plant litter > Unclassified | place: USA: California... | reverse complement strand
ATGGTGCCGACGTTGACGTGCGGCTTGGTCCGTTCGAATTTACCTTTTGCCATTCTTGACTCCTAACGATGTTTGAAATTACCAGGCACGCCTGACGGGCGAGTACTGCGACTGCCGCTTTGAATTCTGGTGCCCTTGACGTGGATTGAACACGTGGCCTCTCCCTTACCAAGGGAGTGCTCTACCACTGAGCTACAAGGGCTGATTTGACACTGGAGCGGGTGAAGGGAATCGAACCCTCGTCATAAGCTTGGAAGGCTTCAGCTCTACCATTGAGCTACACCCGCACGAGGTACCGCTTCAACTCTACAACTATTCGATTCAACTTCACGGCTTCTTCATTTGGTGGTGGGGGCTGGATTCGAACCAGCGTACTCAGAGAGGGCAGATTTACAGTCTGCTGCCTTTAACCACTCGGCCACCCCACCGCGAAGAACCGCAGAGTATGAAGAACAAACAAGCTTCTGTCAACTAAATCTACTTCTTCTGATTCAGCTCACATAGTTGCTGTTGCTTCGGGGCGTGATTGTAGCGACCCAACTGCAAGTCCGCAAGGGCTGTTTGGTGAGAAGTAAAAGAAAGTTGAATAAGCTTGGAAGAAAAGCGTCGCCAACAGCCGAGAGACCGTCGCCCCTGCGAAGGCAGGGGCCCAAGTTCACACGCCGGCCAGCGCTGCCAGCACCTGTCCCTTGAGCGCCTTGATCAGGGCCGTCTCGTCCGGCGGCACGCCCTCCGGCGCGGGCACCGTGCGGTCCGCATAGAACAGGCCCAGCTGCACCTTGCCCAGCACCAGCGGCAGCACGATGAAGCTCTTCGCATCCGGCAGCAGCGCCTTGTGCCAGGCCGGCAGCAGGTCGCGGATCTTGGGACTGCCCGCATCCGAGATCATCAGGTCGGCGTCGTTTTCCATGGCGAGATGGAAGAGGTCGCGGCTGGACGCCAGCGGAAAGGCAAAGCCCGCCTGCTGGCGCGCCTCGGTCGCCCCGAAGGCCACGCGGGCGCGGTACTGGCCGGCCTTCGGGTCCTTCAGCACCACGGTGGCGAAGCGGAAGCCCAATGCCGTGTACAAGGTCTCGAGTACGGCGCGCACTACGTCGTTGAGCTTGCCCTGGCCGGAGGCGCGCATCTGCGTGACGTCCTGCACGCCGGCCAGCAGCAGGTCGCGCGCGTTTTTCGGCTTGCCGCTCGGCCAGGCGCCGCCCTCCTCTTCGGCGGCGCCGAGGGTGGCCAGCACCAGCACGTTCGGCAGGCCACCCGCCTCGTCCTGCGGCGCCTGCGCCTGGCGCGGCACCGGTTCCATGTTCATGCTCTGCAGCAGCGTGGTCATCTCGCGCGCCACGTTGCCGAACAAATCGTCGAGCTGGTTCGCATCCAGGTTCAGGGCGCCGCCGTAGCGCGCCAGCAGGGCCCGCGCCTGCGGGGTGCCGGCCGGATCGGCGCCGTGCGCCAGCATGCGCGCCACCTCCAGGCTGAACGAGGCGACCTGGCGCATCCATTCGCCGCGGTTGACGGCCAGCTTCAGCGCGCCCTCGCCGAGCGGACGCTGGGCGCGCAGGATCACGTCCGGGATCTTCCACTCGCCGAGCACCGCCTCGGACAGGGCGTCGTAGCTGCAGCCGAGGATCATCTGGGCGGCCTGGGCCATCGTGTGCTGGCCGGTGCCGGCCAGGGCCGCGATCTCGCGGTAGCGCTCGTGCGCGTGCGAGGCCACCAGCAGCGGCCCCAGGTTCTTGAACAGCGCCCCGATCGAGGCTTCCTCGGCGCCCTGGTAAAAGCTGTGGCGCGCCATCTCGCGCCCGGCCAGGCTGGCGCACAGCGAGGCTTCCAGTTCCACCCGCACGCTGTAGGCGTGATCGCTGCTGGCCAGGGCGTCGACCAGCAGCATGGCCAGCGCGGTGGTCTTGACGTTGTCGAAACCGAGCAGGGCGATGGCGCGCGAGATCGTCGTCACCGAGGTGCCGGACGCGGTGCGGTATTTGACCGTGTTCGCCAGGCGCAGGATGCGCTGGGTCAGGGCGACGTCGGACAGCACGTAATACGCCAGGTCATGCGTACCCTGGTCGTCCGAGGACGCCATCTGCACCACGCGCGCGACCGAGCTGCCGAGCGCGAACATGTCTTCGTCGCCACACACCTTGTTCAAGAGCGCGGCGCGCACGCGGCGGCGGTCGGTCGCCGCGGCTTCCGGAGCGTTCATCATCGATTACCCGGCTTTATGGAGGCGCGGGCCTTTGTCGTATTTCTTGAGGATCTGCTGGTGCAGGCTGGCCAGGGCCGGCAATTTCGGGTTGACCGGGTCGAGCCGGCGCACCGCGCCGATGTAGCCGAGGGCTTGCTGGCCGAGACGTTCGTCCCAGCCGCTGTTGTCCAGGCACTTGAGCACCGCCAGGGCGGCGTTGAACGCGACCTGCGGATTGTCCGGCAGCTTCCTGACCGCTTCCTGCATCAGCCCCACCGCGCCCTTGAAGTCGCCCTCCTTGGCGCGCGCGGCGCCGGCGGCGACCAGGTCGACCACCTGCTGGCGGCTCTCCACGGCCAGCTTCTGGCCCAGCTCGCCCTGCCCGGCCTGTTCGAACACCGCCATCGCACGCGCCACCGCGGCGCCGTCGCGGGCGTTGCGCATCACGTCGCGCACCACCTCGGCGGCGCCCTCTTCCATCCGGTTCTCGATGGCGACCCGGGCCAGCTCCAGCTTCAGCTCGGGCCGCAGCTCGGGCGCGTCGCGGCTGGCGGCCAGCGCGCTGGTCAGGGCTTCGTTCAGGCGGGTTTCGTTGCCGGTGTACTCGTGCACCATGCTGGAGGCGATGGCGCTGCACAGCCCGGTGTGCTTCTGGAAGGCCATCGATTTGTCGAGGTCGCGGATCACCGCCGCGGCCTGGACCGGATCGCCCTTGCGCACCAGGGTCTGCACCAGGCGCACGTGGTCCTGGGGATCGCGGAATTCCGAATACTTGGCCTTGCTCACGACCTGCTTGAGGATCTTTTCGGCGGTGTCGTGGTCGCCGGCTTCGAGCGCGGTCTCGCCCAGCTTGCGCAGGCGCCGCACCGCATGCGGGGAGACGCCGACGGCGTCCGTCAGCACCGCCTGCGCCTGGTCGAGTTCGCCGACCGCCTCATGGGTGCGCGCCAGCCAGTCGTAGGCGTCGACGAAGTTCTTGTTGCTGTCGACCAGGTTTTCCAGGATCTCCCGGGCCTCCCCGTAGCGCTCGCGCAGGAACAGGGTCTTGGCCAGGCCCAGGCGCGCCCAGGCGATGGCCTTGGTCTCGATCAGCTTGCGGTACAGGGGTTCGGCCTGGTCCGGCTCGCCCAGGAACATGTGCAGCTCGGCACGCAGGCGCATGAAGTCGACCAGGTAGCGCGGGTGCCTGGCCTCGCCTTCCAGGCAGGCATCGATCGCTTCGCGCTGGTTGCCGGCCTCCATCAGCCGGTACACCGGCACGAAGACGTTGCGCTTTTCCAGCGCGCGCGCGATGCGGTCGAGCAGGCGGTCGGCGGTGAAGGGTTTCAGGATGTAGTCGGTCGGACCGAGCTCGGCGGCACTGACGACCTTGCCGTAGTCGCCCTCGGCGGTAACCATGAAGAACATGGTCGCCAGCGGCATCAGCTTGTGGTGGCGGATATCCTCGAGCAGTTGCTGGCCGTCCTGGCCGCCCTCGAGCGCGTATTCGCACAGGATCAGGTCGTAGGCCTTGGTGCCGAGGTGCTTGATCGCCTGGTTGGAACTGCCGGCGTGGTCGACCTTGCTCAAACCGCACAGGGTCAGCATGTTGTGGATGGTCGCGCGCATCCCGGCATGCGGCTCGATGATCAGTGCATTGAGGCCGTCAAGTTCATTCATATCCCGGTGTCCCGCTGTTTTTTCTGGGTGCTGCGTTTGTGCCGGCGGGCTGCATGGGCCCGCGGATCTCTGCCGAGTATATTACGTCCAGGGAACAAATTACTTGAATTCAACAGATCCTGACGCCGTCAACTGTCGCGAAAAACCACAGTTTTGCGGAAATCAAGGAGAGGGCTCAGGCGTCGGGCTGGCGCGCGGCGGCGTGGCGCAAGGCGGCGCGGCGGCCGGTCGCACATTCGGCGCGGGTGCCGCCGACCAGGATGTTCTGGTAGCGCACCTCGTACTTGCCGGCCGAAAGCTTGTCGATCACGAACTTGGTGCGGCCCAGCACGTAGGCATGGCGCACGTTGGAATGGCGGTCGAGATCGTAGATCTTGACCAGCACCGGCGACGGGTTGTCGCTGTTGTCGATCAGGACCTGCATCTCCTCGCCCTGGTTGCCGACCGGGTAGCCGTCGATGTAGCCGGACTGGGACGGCCAGGGGTCGCCATTCGGCGAAACCTGGCTCTGCAGGTCGGTGTCGCAGTCCGGGGCGCGTTCCGGCACCACCAGCTGGGTCACGGCGAGGGCCTTGATGTCGGCCGGCGCATCGGCCTGGCCGGCCGGACGCGCCCAGCTGTCGTTACCGGCGTCGGCGGGCGCTGCATCGGACGGCGTGGCCGGCACCGGGGCCGCCACCGGCGGCTTGCCGCCCCAGGCCAGCGCGCTCGGCAAGACCTTGGGCGGATCGGCCAGCATGAAGCTCAAGGCCGCACCGCCGGCGAAGAACACCAGCATCGCGCCCCACCAGCGCGGATCGCGCAGCACGCGCAGGCGCTTGGGCGCCTCGACCTGGCGCGGTTCCCATGGGCCGTCGCCGCGCGCCTTGTCGCGGCCTTCCTCGCCATGGGTGCTTTCCAGCCACTCGACTTCCCACTCTTCCGCCGCGATCCACTCGTCGTGCTCCTTGCGGCGCACGGGGTCGGACAGGATGTTGTAGGCCGTATTGACGATGGCCATGATGCGGGCGGCGCGCTCGTCGCCCGGGTTCTTGTCGGGGTGATATTTCTGGCTCAACGCCTTGTAGGCCGCGCGAATGACTTCCTGCGGTGCATGGCGCGACACCTTCAGGTTGTCATAATGGGTATGGATCTTGGCCATGGGTCGAGGTCGTTGGGTTGCGCCGTTACAGCATAGCCGGGTTTGTGTCCAGCGCGCAAGATGTCGAAAACTCTACAACTTGTGCGACCGGTCCGCGCGCACGATCGCCGGATCGACCTCGACGTCCCGTCCCACCACCAGCACCTTGAACAGCTCGCCCATCTCGGCCGGCGACACCAGCTTCTGCACCGCCTTCGACTGCGGCAGGTAGCGCAGCGCATCCTCGGGATCGGTGCGCAGCAGCAGCTCGCCGATGCCGGCCGCGAGCAGGAAGCTGGCCTGGCTCATGTAGCCCAGCACGTCCAGCCCGGCGCCGTGCGCGGCCAGCGCCATCGCCGTGAAGTCGACGTGGGCGGTGATGTCCTGCAAGCCCGGCAGGAAAAAGGGATCCGTGTGCGCATGGTGGCGGTAATGGCACATCAGCGTGCCGCCGCTGCGTTCGTCGAAATAATATTCGTGGGCCGGGAAACCGTAGTCGACAAGGATCGCCGCCCCCTTGCCCCCTTCGAACATGGCCGCCAGCGAGCGCATGAAGCCGCAGGCGACCGGGTGCACCTCGGTGAGATAGCCATCCTGCAGTTGCGCCGCATCGGGAATCTGGCGTTCGACCTGCTCCAGCAGCGCGGCATCGGCCGCGCCCTGCACGAAGGCAAAGCTGCCATCCCTGACCGTGACCGATTGGCGCCGCCACTGCCCGCCTTCCTTCACGACCAGCTCGACCGGCATCGCATCGAGCACCTCATTGGCCAGCACCACGCCGCGGAAGGTGTCGGGGAAGGCGCTCAGCCAGCGCACCTGCGGAAATTCCTTCAGCGCTTCCTGCTGGCGCGCGCGCAATTCGCCCGACAATTCGATGATGGTGTAGCTGTCGACCGCCACGCCCATCTCGCCCAGCGTGCGCAGCACGTCATGCGCCAGCTTGCCGGTGCCAGCGCCGAATTCGATGATGTTGGGCCCACTTTGCGCCATAATAGCGGCGGCCGCGCGCGCCAGGGTGGCGCCGTACAGCGGGCTGATCTCGGGCGCGGTGGTGAAATCGCCGTCCTGCCCCAGCTTGGCGGCCCCGCCGCTGTAATACCCCAGCCTGGGGGCGTACAGTGCCAGCTCCATGAAACGGGAGAATGGGATGGCGCCGCCTTGTTCGGCGATCTCGGCAGCGATGCTGCGCTGCAGGGCTTGGGACGCGGCCAGCGCGTCGCTATTCGGTGCGGGTAGGGACATCCAGCCATTGTAGCCAGAATCACCACGGATCAACAACGATGCGCCAGAGGTGCATCGCCAATGACATGATAGATACGAATTCGACAGATCACGCAGCGCGTGCCGGCGTGGCGCTCGTGACCGGTGCCGGACGCCGCATCGGCCGCGCGATCGCGCTCGGCATGGCCCAGGCCGGCTGGGACGTCGCCGTCCACTACCGCCACTCCGAGGCCGAGGCGCAGGAGGTGGTCGCGGCGATCCGCGCACTGGGCCGGCGCGCCGTCGCCCTGCACGCCGACCTGGCGATCGAGTCCGCCGTGCGCGCCCTGCCCGGCCAGGTGATCCACCTGCTGGGCGGCCTGGATTGCATCGTGAACAACGCCTCGTTGTTCGAATACGACAAGCCCGACGATTTTTCCGCAGCCCTGCTGGCGACCCACATGCAGTGCAACGTCGCCGCGCCGCTGCTGCTGGCGCAATCCCTGCATGCGCTGGTGCCGGATGGCGGCCAGGCCGTGGTCGTCAACCTGCTGGACCAGAAACTGTACAATCTCAACCCGGATTTTTTGTCGTACACGCTGTCCAAAGCGGCACTGCACACGGCGACCACGCTGCTGGGCCAGGCGCTGGCGCCGAAGCTGCGCGTGGTCGGCGTCGCCCCCGGCATCACGATGGTGTCGGGCGAGCAGACCGGGGACGGCTTCGAGCGCGCCCACACGATGACGCCGCTGGGACGCTCGTCCACGCCGCAAGACATCGTCGAGGCCGTGTGCTACGCGGCCCGCGCCCGCGCGCTGACCGGCACCACCCTGCTCGTCGACGGTGGCCAGCACCTGCTGCCCCTGCAGCGCGACGTGATGTTTTTAACTGAATAAAGGTAAGTCCTATGTTGTCCGCCCTGTCCCACCCGCAGCTGCGCGATTGCCGCCGGCTGTTCCTGCGCAATTACGAAGTCATGATCAACATCGGGGTGCACGACTTCGAGAAGAAGGGCGAGCAGCGCGTCCTGATCAATGTCGACCTGTACATTCCGCTGGCCGAATCGACGCCCAGGGAAGATCAACTGGACGAAGTGGTCGACTACGACTTCATGCGCGAGACCATCGCCAGGCGCATGGCGCAAGGCCACGTCCACCTGCAGGAAACCCTGTGCGACGACGTCGTGAAAGCCATGCTGGCCCATCCGCGCGTGCGCGCGGTGCGGGTGTCGACCATGAAACCGGATGTGTATCCCGACTGCGAAGGCGTCGGCGTCGAAGTATTCCAGATCAAGGATGAAGCATGAGTGAAGTGATGGAGCAACAGCCTGTGGACAAGCAGGCTGAGAAGCAGGCGTACGAGAACAACAAGCTGCACAAGCGCCTGTGCCGCCTGGTCGGCCAGGCGATCGGCGATTTCAACATGATCGAGGATGGCGACAAGATCATGGTCTGCCTGTCCGGCGGCAAGGACAGCTATGCCCTGCTCGACATCCTGATGACGCTGCGCGAGCGCGCGCCGATCAAGTTCGAGCTGGTCGCGGTCAACCTCGACCAGAAGCAGCCGAACTTCCCGGCCGAGGTACTGCCGGCCTACCTCGATAAACTGGGCGTCGCGTACCACATCGAGAACCAGGACACCTACAGCATCGTCAAGCGCCTGATCCCGGAAGGTAAAACCACCTGCTCGCTGTGCTCGCGCCTGCGCCGCGGCATCCTGTACCGCGTCGCCGACGAACTCGGCTGCAACAAGATCGCCCTCGGCCACCACCGCGACGACATCCTCGAAACCTTTTTCCTGAACATGTTCTTCGGCGCGAAGATCAAGGGCATGCCGGCCAAGCTAGTCTCCGACGACGGCAAGCACATGGTGATCCGTCCGCTGGCCTACGTGAAGGAAGCCGACACCGAACGCTACGCCGAAGTCAAAGGCTTCCCGATCATCCCCTGCGATTTGTGCGGTTCCCAGGAAAACCTGCAGAGGAAGCAGATCAAGGCCATGCTGCGCGACTGGGAAAAGAAACACCCGGGCCGCGTGGAAAACATCTTCTCCGCGATGTCGACCGTGGTGCCGTCGCACCTGATGGACCGCGACGCCTTCGGTTTCGTCGACCTGAAGACCGACGGCGTGGCCAATCCGGATGGCGACATCGCCTTTGACGAAGAGCCGTGTTCGACGCCGGCGATCAATACGATTCCGCTACAGCCGCTGTAATTCAAGTTCAAGCGTTCCTCTTCTTGCTTCTGAAGAGGATGGGTATTCCCCGATAATTCGATGTACCATTGCTACATCGAATTATTGGACCTTGCCATGCAAATCGGCCACTCCGCCGGCGCTGCCCAGACCCGCAGCGCCTCCACGCCCGTCAATACCCAGATGGGCAGCTTGCGCGTTTTTGTTTTCGCGCTGTTCTTCATCTTCGGCGGCATCACCAGCCTGAACGACGTCATCATCCCCAAGCTGAAAGACCTGTTCACCCTGAGCTATGCCCAGGCGATGCTGGTGCAGTCGGCTTTCTTCGCCGCCTACTTCGTCGTCTCGCTGCCGGCCGCCGCCATCGTGCGCCGCCTCGGCTACATGCGCACCGCCGTGGTCGGTTTGCTGACCATGACGGCCGGCTGCCTGCTGTTCATCCCGGCCGCCTCGTCCGGCATGTTCATCACCTTCCTGGGCGCGCTGTTCGTGCTGGCGGCCGGCATCACCATCGTGCAGGTGGTGGCCAATCCCCTGATCTCGATGCTGGGCGCGCCGGCCACGGCCTCCAGCCGCCTGACCTTCGCCCAGGCCTTCAATTCGCTCGGCACCACGGTGTTCCCCTATGTGGGCGCGATCCTGATCCTGGGTTCGCTGGCCCAGGTCGACCAGGCCACCCTGTCGGCCACCGCGCTGGCGACCTATCGCGCAGCCGAGAGCCAGGTCGTGGTCCATACCTATATCGGCCTGGCGCTCGCGCTGGCGATCGTCGCCGCGCTGGTCTGGATCAATCGCGGCAAGCTGGTCGAACACACCAGCCCGGAAGGCAGCATCCTCAAGGCCTTCGGCCTGCTCAAGCAGGCGCGCTTCGCCTTTGGCGCCCTGTGCATCTTCCTGTACGTGGGCGCGGAAGTCGCGGTCGGTTCGCTGATCGTGAACTACCTGATGCAGGCCGACGTGCTGGGCCTGGGCGCGGAAGCCGCCGGCAAGCACGTCCCGCTGTACTGGGGCGGCGCGATGGTCGGCCGTTTCCTGGGCGCCTACGTCCTGCGCATCTGCTCGCCGGGCAAGGTGCTGGCGGCCAGCGGCGCCATCGCCGCCCTGCTGCTGCTCGTGTCCGCCACCAGCACCGGCGCCACGTCGGGCTGGGCGCTGCTGGCCATCGGCCTGGTCAATTCGATCATGTTCCCGACCATCTTCACGCTGGCCTCGGAAGGCCTGGGCGAGCGCGCGGCCGAAGGCTCGGGCCTGATCTGCATGGCCATCGTCGGCGGCGCCATCGTGCCGCTGATGACCGGTTATGCGGCCGACGTGTCGGGCCTGCGCCTGGCGCTGGGCGTACCGGCGGTGTGCTACCTGCTGATTCTGGCGTTCGGCTGGTATGCGCGCAAGCCGCTGAAACGCTGCTGAAAGCGCATAATCATCCAGGCTGGAGAGCGGCGAAGCATACGGTTCGCAGGTTTCCCGCTCTGCAGCTTGTGCCCCGCCGTTTGGCGGCGGGTCCGATTGAATGGATAGCGAGGAGCCCACATGAGCAAGCTGGACCAGGAAAAGCGCGACGACATCCCTGCCCGACAATTCGCGTTTCCCAAGCAGCGCAAGGAACCATTGGAAGACGCCAGCCACGTACGCAATGCCATCGCCCGCTTCGACCAGGTCGAAGGCGTGACGGATGCGGAGCGGGACGAGGCATGGAGTCGTATCCGCAGCGCGGCGAAAAAATTCGACGTCGAGTTGAACGAAAGCGATTGGCGCGAGCTTGGAAAGCGCCAGAACGGCAAGCACTGACACAAAGACTGTGCCGGACACGATGACGGCTTCGGTCGGCGCAGGTCGGGCACCTCTTCTTCAAGGCCGCAGGTCGGTTTCAGCGGTGCTTGGCCCTGAAGCGCGGCCGCGCACCAGGCCGGCCGCGCGCAATGTCCGTGCATTGACGCGGTCGCGCTCCTCGTCGCGCAGCCACCCCCACTTGTTGAAATAGCGCGCCGCCGACACCAGGTGGTGCCACAGCAGCCGTCCATTGCGGTAGGAACCGCGCGCGTAATCGTGGACGATGCTCACGTGCGGCACGAACACCGTGCGCGCGATGCGGCCCACCCGGCGCGACAGATCGACGTCCTCGAAGTACAGGAAGAAGCGCTCGTCGAACAGGCCGGCGCGCAGCACGGTTTCGACGCGCATCAGCAGGAAGCAGCCGGACAGCGCCGGCACCTCCATCACCCGGTTGTAGCCGCTGCCGTGCAGTTCGTAACGCGCCAGCCGCCCGCTCGATCGGTGCAGCAGCGGGAAGAAGCGCCTGACCGCCAGTTCGACCGGATGGGGCAGGAGCTTGCACAGCGGCTGCAGGCGGCCGTCCGGATACTGCACGCGCGGCGCCAGCAGGCCGACGTCCGGATGCTGGTCCAAGTAGGCCAGCATCTTGTGGATGCCGTCCAGCGGCAGCTGAATGTCCGGATTCAGCACGAAGTGATAGGGACTGCCGGCTTCGGCCGCCGCCGCCAGCGCCCAGTTGTGCGCGCGCGCATAGCCGGGGTTGTCTGGCTGGTGGCGGTAATGCGCGCCGAAGCGCTCGGCCAGGCCGCGCAGGGCATCGGTGCGCGAATTGTCGACGACGTAGACCAGCATGCGCGGCCGCGCCGCGGCGACGCTGGCCAGCAGCCGCTCGACCTGGTCCGGCCTGCTGTGGTAGCAGACGATGCAACAGCTCGCCGCCACCGCCGCCGCGTTCATTTTTTCGGCTCGCGCAGGTGGAAGAAGGCCATGTGCGTGAACCAGGCGTCGTTCCATCCATGGCAGTTCGGGTGCACCTCGGGCAGGACGCGCGGCCGGGTGTTCCCGCGCGGCTCGGGACGGCCGATCGAGATGTCGTGGAACCAGACCTCGACCGAGCCGAACCAGCGCCCGAAATCGCCCACCACCTCGGGGATGTCCTGGGTGCCGAAGGCCACGTCGCACATGCTGTTGGTGCCCACGGCGTCCCAGCGGTTCTCGAACCAGCGCGCGTGCAGGCGGTCCACGTGGTGCACGTCGACCAGGAAGGATTCGTTGGCCGGCGGCGCCGCGGTGCGGCAATACGGGTAGTACTTCGAAAAGAAGAACTGCAGGGTGGCGCAGCCGTCCGGGCGCAGGATGCGCACCATGTCGTCCAGGATGCTGGCGCGGGTGTCGTGCACGCAGATGTGCTGCAGCGAGATCGCGCAGTAGGCGAAGTCGTAGCTCGACGCCGGCGCGGCGCCGCAATCGGTGCCGGAGCTGAGGAAGATCTCGGCGCCGGGGGTGCGGGCGCGCGCGGCGCGCACCATCTTGTCCGAGATGTCGGCGCCGTCGACCTGGCGCAGCAGGCGCGCCATGCGCCGGATCATGCGCCCCTCGCCGCAGCCGATCTCGAAGCCGCGCGCGCGCGCCGGATCGGCCAGCACCGGCTTGCGGATGTCGCCATAGCGGTGCAGCAGGTGGGTCTCGTAGGGGAAGTTCTCGTGGTAGTCGTAGTTGCCGACGATTTCCTCGACCGAAGCCGGGGTCTCGTCGTAGAACACCTTTTGCATGCTGGCGTACTGCTTCAGGAAATCGGTCATCGTCGTCCCCTCCTCGACATCGGCCGCCAGGGCCGTACCTGAGCTCAGAGCGATTCGCAGCTGGACGGTTGCAGCTGAATCGAGCCGGATTGCGCAAGATCAGTCGGCGCCGGGTCGGCTGCCGGAAAATCGGCGCTTCCAGCCACCCGATCCGCATTGCCATGACCGTAAGCGCACACGACATTGCCACGCCCGCGCCGGCTTCCCGGGTTGCGCCCCCGGCCCTGGCCGACCTCGGACGCGCCATGCGCCTGCTGCACGTGATCGCCTTCATGGCCGCCGGCGACCTGCGCGCACGCTACCGGCGCAGCGTGCTGGGCCCGTTCTGGATGACGCTCGGCACCGCCGCCGGCTCGCTCGGCCTGGGCCTGGTGTGGAGCGAGCTGCTGCACATGGACCGCGCCGCCTTCGTGCCCTCGCTCACCTGCGGCCTGGTCATGTGGTACCTGCTCAGCGGCTGCATCGCGGAAGCCACCACCACCTACTGGCGCCACAGCGCGATCCTGCGCAACCTCGGCGTGCCGCTGTCGATGCCGCCGATCCAGATGCTGTTCAAGCACCTGATCAATTTCCTGCACAACGTACCGGTGCTGGCCGCCGTGATCCTGATCTTCCACCTGCCGGTGGGCGCGGCCACGCTGCTGGTGGTTCCCTGCCTGGCGCTGGTGGCCGTCAACCTGCTCTGGATCACGCTGCTGCTGGCGATGCTGGGCGCGCGCTTCCGCGACCTCGAATACGTGGTCGGCGCGGCGCTGCCGCTGCTGATGTTCCTGAGCCCCGTGTTCTACCGGCCCAGCTACCTGCCGTTCAACGAGCGCTTCGTCTGGTTCAACCCCTTGAGCCACCTGATCGAGATCGTGCGCTATCCGCTGCTGGGCAGTGCGCCGCCCGGCTTCGTGGTGCTGACCGCCAGCCTGCTCGCCGCCGGCGGCTGGATCCTCACGCTGTGGCTGTTCAACGCCAAGCGCAACCGCATCGCCTACTGGCTCTAGGATCAAGGCGATGGCGCGGCTCGAATTCCATGGCGTGACCGTCCAGTACCCGGTCTACGACGTGCGCGCGAAATCGCTGCGTTCGCGCCTGGTGAGCATCTCGACCGGCGGCCGGATCGAGCGCGAGGCCTCGGGCGTGCAGATCGTGACCGCGCTGCGCGACGTCAGCTTCACGCTGCTCGATGGCGACGCGGTCGGCCTGGTCGGCCACAACGGCGCCGGCAAGAGCACCCTGCTGCGCACCATGGCCGGGGTCTACCAGCCGGCCTGGGGCGAGGTGCGGCGCGAGGGCCGGATCGCCACCGTGTTCGAACTCGGCGCCGGCATGGACAGCGAACTGTCCGGCTACGAGAACATCCAGCGCATGGCCCTGCTGCTGGGCCTGGGCCAGGACGAGATCCGCGCCCGCATGGACGATATCGAGGCCTTCACCCAGCTCGGCCCCTTCCTCGGCCTGCCGGTGCGCACTTATTCCGCCGGCATGGCCACGCGCCTGATGTTCGCGGTGGCCACCTCCACCCGCCCCGACATCCTGCTGGTCGACGAGGTGTTCGGCGCCGGCGACGCCGAATTCCAGGAAAAGGCGGCGCAGCGCATGCACGAACTGATTTCCAGCGTCAGCATCTTCGTGTTCGCCTCGCACGATATCAGCGCCATGAAGCGCTACTGCCGCCGTTTCCTGCGTCTCGAACATGGCCAGGTGAGCGAGATCGGCGCCGACGAACTGTAGGCACGATCGGCGCGCGATAGACGTGGATCAGCAATAAGGTAAATCGTGCGGGCTATGCTGGATGCATGAAACGTCTGATCATCGACCTCGACGACACCCTCACGCTGGCCGCGCCGGAAGGCGCCACGTCCGCGGACTATGCGCACGCGCTGCCCAACCTGGCGCTGATCGCCCGCCTGCGCGAATACCAGGCCGAGGGTTTCGACATCGTCATCAACACCAGCCGCAGCATGCGCACCTTCGACGGCAACATCGGCAAGATCAACGCGCACACGCTGCCCGTCATCCTCGACTGGCTCGGCCGGCATGCCGTGCCCTTCGACGAAGTCCATGTCGGCAAGCCCTGGTGCGGCCTGGAGGGATTCTACGTGGACGACAAATCGATCCGGCCTTCGGAATTCCTGCGCTATTCGCTGCCGGCCATCCGCGCCCTGCTCGCCGCCGAAAAGGCCGGTGCCTGAATGCTGCTCATCACCTCGGGCGCCTACGTCGAAAGCGAACTCGCCGCCGAGTTCGGCCGCATCCCGCCGGCCTTTTTGCCGGTCGGGAACCGGCGCCTGTACACCTACCAGGTGACGCAGTTCGGGCGCGCGCACGCGCGCGTCTGCCTGACCCTGCCAATCGATTTCCAGCTCGACGAAGCCGATGCCCTGTGGCTGCGCGAGCACGGGGTCGAGGTGTTGCGCACCGCGCCCGGCGCGCCGCTGGGGGCGGCGGTGCGCGAGGTGCTCGACCTGGCCGACGGCGCCGCCATGGCCGGTCCGCTCGACCTGCTGTATGGCGATACGCTCATCGCCGACCCGCTGCGTGAAGGCAGCGACTGGCTGGCCGTGGGCCATACCGACGAATACTACGACTGGTACCAGGCGGCGCCGCGCGCCGGCCAGCCGGGCGGCACCTGGACCGGCCTGTTCTCGTTTTCCGACGCGCTTCTCCTGCGCGGCCAGCTTGAAGGCCGCGACGACTTCATCGACGGCGTGAACGCCTATGACCGCGAAGTCGGCGGCATGACGCACTGGACGGTGGCGCGCTGGCTCGATTTCGGCCACGTCCACACCTATTTCGACTCCAAGCGCGTGATGACGACCCAGCGCCATTTCAACCAGTTGCACGTGGCGGACGGCGTGGTCACCAAGTCCGGCAGCGACAGCGCCAAGATCCTGGCCGAGGCCAGCTGGTTCGAACAGGCGCCGGCCCGGATCAAGCCCTTCCTCGCGCCCTACATCTGCCGCACCAATGGCAACACCGGCGATGGCGCCCGCAGTGATGGCGCCCGCAGTGACGGTGCCGATTGCGGCTACCAGCTCGAATACCTGCACCTGGCCACGCTGAACGAGCTGTACGTGTTCGGCCGCCTGCCCGAGCGCGTGTGGCGGCGCATCTTCCGCGCCTGCGACGCCTACCTGCGCACCGCAAGCAGCCTGCCGTCCGCCCCGCTGGACGAAGACACGGTGCGCCAGACCTACCTGGACAAGACCCTGCAACGCCTGGAAAGCCATGCCGCCCAGGCCGGCCTCGACCTCGACACGCCCTGGACCCTGAACGGGCGCCCGGCGCCGCCGCTGCGCACCATCGCCGAGGAAGCGGCCCGGGCCCTGCTGGCGGCGCCGGCGGTGCCGGCCTTTTTGCATGGTGACTTTTGCTTCAGCAATATCCTGTTCGACTTCCGTGCCGGCCGCGTCAAGATGGTCGATCCGCGCGGCACCGACGCGCTGGGCCGCCCCAGCCGCTTCGGCGACCTGCGCTACGACCTGGCCAAGCTGGCGCATTCGGTGCTCGGGCTGTACGACTTCATCATCGCCGGCTTCTACCTGCTGCGGCGCGAGGGCCAGGCGCTGGACTTCCGCGTGTTGTCCGGGCGCTGCCTGCCGGTGCAGCGCCTGTTCGCCGCGACCCCCTTCGCCGGCCGCCTGCCCGTCGAGTGGCAATGCCATCCGGGGATGGTGCTGCTGTTCCTGTCGATGCTTCCCCTGCATGCGGACGACCCGCGGCGCCAGCAGGCGCTGATGGCGAACGGCATCAGGCTCTACCTGGAGTGGACTTCCGATGATCGTCATCCCGATGGCGGGCCAGAGCCGGCGCTTTCGTGACGCCGGCTATGCGCGTCCCAAGTACGAACTGCCCTTGCACGGGGAATCGCTGTTCGCCTGCTGCCTGCGCTCGTTCGAACGCTATTTCGACAGCGAGCGCTTCCTGTTCGTGGCGCGCGCCGGCTGCGGCGCCGAGGCCTTCGTCCTCGAGGAATGCGCCCGCCTGGGCATCGCCGAGCCGCGCGTCGTCACGCTCGACGCGCCCACCCGCGGCCAGGCCGAGACCGTGCTGCTGGGCCTGCGCGAAGCCGGCTGTCCCGGCAGCGACGCCATCCTGGTCTTCAACATCGACACCATCCGCCCCGGCTACAGCTTCCCGCCGGAGGCGGCGCACAGCGACGGCTACCTCGAAGTCGTGCGCGCGGCGGGCGAACACTGGTCCTTCGTGCGCCCCGCCTCCTCGTTTACCCGGCGCGTGGCGGAAACCTCGGAAAAGCGGCGCATCTCGGCGCTGTGCTGCACCGGCCTGTATTACTTCGCGCGCGCGGCCGACTTCACGGCCGCATGCGAAACGGCGCTGCAGACGGCCGGCGACTACCTCGAATGCTGGGGCGAGCTGTACGTGGCGCCGCTGTACAACACCTTGATTGGCGCCGGCAAGCACATCGTCTACGACGAAGCGCCGGCCAGCCGCGTGCACTTCGCCGGTACCCCGGCCGAGTACGGCGCGCTGGTGGCCTCGCACCGGAGCCTGCCTTGATCTACGTCTCGCTGCCCGTGCACACGCGTCCCGCCGTCATCGCCGGGCAGCTGGCCAATTTCGCGGCCTTCCTGCCCGGCGCGAAAGTGGTGCTGCACCTGTCGGCAAACGCGCGCTTCACGATGGCCCAGCTGGAAGACGCGCTGGACGCGCGCGGCTGCGGCAACGCGGTCCTGAATCCGCAGCGCCTGTCCACGGGCTGGGGCAATATCCTGGCGGCGCACCTGGCGAACGCGGCCTGGATCCGGCGCAATGCGCCCGGCTGCACGCGCATCTGCCTGCACGCCTCGAACGACATGCTGGTGCGCGGCGGCCTGGCGCGCCAGCTCGCGCGCGACGGCAACTTCCTGCACCATCGCCCAATCCTGCCGGGCAGCCGCTGGCGCTTCGCCCACGCGGCCCTGAGCGACATGACGCTGCACGCGGTGCGCAAGCGCCTGGGCGAGGTGCCGATCGTCGGCTCCCAGGTCGAGGGCTCGAGCTACGAACCGGCGCTGCTGTTCGAGATCGCCGACATCGTCAAGCACGCGGTGCGCCAGCCGACGCTGCTGGCCTACCCGCGCGAGGAAGTCTGGCTGTCGACAGTGGCCCACGCGCGCGCGGCGCCGGTCGCCGGTACGCCTTATGTGTTTTCGGAAGTGCACCGCTTCGACCGCGCGTTCTGGCGCGTGCTGCGCTACGTCGATCCTTTGCTGGGGCGGCCGGGCGATGCGCGCTGGCTGCCGCGGCGGGCGCTGGAATTCATCATGATACGCTCCGGCTTCCACCGCATCGACCAGGCCTGGGTCGAACGCATCGCGGCCGACCGCGTGGACGAGCTGGCGCCCCATGAATGGCTGTCCGACGGCAACAGCAGTTGGCGCGTGTTCGAACGCCACGGCCTGTTCGGCGTCAAGCGCGTGCCGCGGCGGACCGAGGCGCCGCTGCGCCGGTATATCGATGCGCTGGGCGCCACCGCCCCGCCCCAACCCGCACCGGTCCGGCCGCTGGCCCATCCGCCCCATGAAGACCGCTGACATCACGCTGGTGTTCCAGGGCGCCTTCAAACCCTACATCACGCGCGAGCGCGAGGACTTCGCGCGCAATATCAAGCTCACGCGCAAGGTGTTGCCGGGCGCGCGCGTGGTCCTCTCGACCTGGGCCGGCGCCGAGGTGCCGCCCGGCCTGGCGCTGGACGCGCTGGTCGAAAGCGACGACCCGGGCAGCCTGGCGCCGCTCAAGCTCGACAACCCGCATGCCAACAACGTCAACCGCCAGCTGGCCAGCACCCAGGCCGGCCTGGCGGCCGTGAGCACGCCCTACGCCGTCAAGCTGCGCACCGATTGCTTCCTCGAGCACGCGGGCTTCCTCGATTACTACCGCGAGCAGCGGGCGCTGGATGGTGGACATGAGCGCCTGCTGGCCTGCTCCTTCTTCACCCTCGACCCGACCATGTTCGAGCGCCTGCCCTACCATTTGAGCGACTGGTTCCAGTTCGGGCCGACGGCGCTGCTGCAGGACTACTGGTCGGCACCGCCGATGTCGGCCAAGGATGCGCGCCTGCACGAGACCCAGGGCCATGCGGCCGGCTCGACCGTCTTCGAGCGCAAGTTCCGCGCGCGCTTTGCGGTGGAACAGTACCTGTGCATGCACTTCGCCCATGCGCGCGGTTATGCCTGCCCGCACTTTTTGAACGACACCGCGGACCGGGTGCTGGCCGACTTCCAGCGCTTCCTGGCCCGGGACGTGCTGCTGCTCGACCCCTGGCAGATCGGCCTGCGCTTCGTGAAGTACGACTGGGTCGGCGCCTCGTCCTTCCAGCGCCTGAACAACCTGATGCACCTGGACTGGCTGGCGCTGGCCAATCCGGAACTGGCCGGTGTCTCCGACCCGGCACCGCTGCGGCAACTGATCGAACGGCGCCGGCGCCAGAAGGCGCTGGCACGCCTGGCCTTCCACCGCAGCAGCGCCTTGCACGCGATGCTGTTCGATCCGGCGCGGCCGCACCACCCGATGCGCCGGCTGGCGGCGCGCATCGTGCGGCGCCTGGCGCAGAGCTGAACCGAACTGAGCTGAACCGAACCGACCATGCAGATCGCCGCCGTCCTCGTCACCCACAACCGTCCGGCCCTGCTGCTGCAGGCGCTGGCGGCGCTGCGCGCCCAGACCCGGCCGCTGGACGCCATCTACGTGGTCGACAATGGAACAAACAGCGGCGGCGGCAATGGAGGCGACGGCGCCGCGATGGCCGCGCCCGGCAGCCTGGACGGCGTGACGCTGCTGCGCCCGGGCAACAACCTGGGCGGCGCCGGCGGCTTCGCCTTCGGCATGACCCGCGCCTTTGTGGCCGGGCACGACTGGATCTGGCTGCTGGACGACGATGCGCTGGCCCGGCCCGACGCGCTGGCGCGGCTGCTGGAGGCGCTGGACGGTCCGGCGGCAGGTGCCGGCGTGTTGTGCGGCACGGTGCGCGAATTCGGCGGCGTCGCGCGCCGCCACCGGCGCCGCTACCACCTGCCGACCGGCCTCGAGCGTGCACTGCCGCTGGCCGCCTACGACGGGCCGCCCTGCCGCGTCGACACCGCCTCCTTCGTCGGCTTCCTGGTATCGTCCGCCGCCATCGCGCGCGCCGGCCTGCCCGAGCCGGCCTTTTTCCTGGGCTACGACGACACCGAATATTCGCTGCGCCTGGGCCGCGCCGGCCTCGCGCTGTGGCTGGCGCCCGGCAGCGTGGTCGAACACCTGCGCGAGCGCCGCGCCCGCCTGCGCGCCGGGCCCTTCGGGCGCAAGCATTACTTCATCATCCGCAACCGCATCGCCGTGGCGCGCGCCTATGCGATTCTACCCGCCGTGCCGACCGCGCTGGCGCTGCTGTTCGGCGCCGCCCTGTGGCTGGCCAGCGGCGGCCGCCTGCGCCGGGGCAGCCTGCGTATCCTGTGGCGGGCCCTCGCCGATGGCTGCGGCGGCCGGCTGGGGCCGTTTCCGGCGGCGCTGGAGCGGCTGCAGCGGCCGCCAGTGGAACGCCCGCTGCGCACAGGGCACAGCCCGTGAAGCGCCGCCGGCCAAGCACCAGCCCATCAACAGGGCCACCATCAGCGCATAGAACACGCTGGCTTTCATCGACCAGAAGATGACTTCGCTCAGGCCGAAGGCGGCGTAGGCCAGCACGACCAGCAAGCCGGCCAGCGCGGCGGCGCGGCGCGTGCCCGCCTCTGGCGCCGGCGCCAGCATGTGCGCCCGTGCGTGTGCCTCTGCCTCTGCCTCTGCCTGCGCCTCTGCCTGCGCCTCTGCCTGCGCCTGCGCCTGTGCCTGTGCCTGTGCGTGTGCGTGTGCGTGTGTGCGTGCTCGTGCTCGTGCTTGTGCTTGTGCTTGTGCCTGTGCGTGTGCCTGTGCGTGTGCCTGTGCATTCATCAACTGCGCCCGGAAAAAGGCAAACGGCGCCACCAGGATGCCGAGCCAGGCCAGCAAGCCCGGGATGCCGCGCGTGACCAGCGCCTGCAGCGCGTCGTTGTGCAGGTGCGGCGGTTCCGGCGGCGCGAACACGGCGGGACTGAGTTCGCCCGCCGCGACCCATGCGTGCATGCGGCGTTTATAGGCCGGCGTGTCCTGGCCGCGCCATGGATGCTCGGCGGCCAGGCGCAGGCCGGCGCGCCACAGGTCCAGGCGCACGCCGATCGAGGTCGGCAGCGGGCTGCCGGCCAGGTAGAGCCGGACGTCGCGCACGCCTTCGGCCACGCGCGTGCGCACCCCGGTCTGCGGCAGCATATACGCGCTGCCTGCCAGCGCGCAGGCCAGCAAGGGCACGCCCAGCGCCAGCCGGCGCGGCAGCAGGCCGCGGCGCCAGGCCGGCAGCATCAAGGCCGCCGCCAGCGCCAGCCAGCCGCCGCGGCTGCCGGTCAGCAGCGAGGCCGCCAGCCCGGCCGCGATGCCGATGCCTGCGCTCCAGCGCTGCAGCGCCGTGCGCGCCTCGGCCAGGCCGACCAGCGCCAACAAGGCAAGGCACAGCGACAAATCGCCGAAGGTGATCGGGTTGAGCAAGCCGCCGGGGCGGTCCAGGCCCAGCATCCAGCGCTGCCAGGCGACGAAGCCGGCCCCCAGCAGCGCCCCGCCGACCGCGCCCAGCCACAGCGCCGCCAGCGGCGGCCCGGCCACCCGCACCACCAGCAGCGCGGACAGCACCAGGGCCATGCGTCCCGGCGCGTCCAGCGTATTGGCGCCGCGGCCCTGCGCTGCGACCAGCCAGGCCTGATAGAGAAAGTGCAGCAGGAAGGCGAACAGCACCCAGCGCACCCGCGGCCAGTGCGTGGCTACAACATCGCGGCAATCGCGCCACCAGCAGCAGGCGGTGAGCAGGAACAGGAAGCCGGCCAGGCCGATGCCGAAACCGGTGACCAGGCTGGCCAATGGAAAGCCCAGCACCAGGGCCGTGGCCCAGGCTTGCCGGACGCCCTGCCTGGACAAGATGGAAGAGACCATGGGAGATCGACACCTGCAGTGGTGCCCGCAGTCTAGCGCCGCCGCGCCAGCGCACGCCTGCCAATCCTCCCGCGTTTGATCCGTGACTAAGCCGCACGCCGTCCCGTTGCGCAAAGCGCACGGCAACGGCGCTTGAGGACGGACAGCGCAGCGCGATTACAGCGCGGTGTCGGTACGCATCACCGGATACAGGTTCAGGCGCTCGTCCCAGGAAGGGTGGCGGCGCGCGAAGAATTCCAGGCGCGCGTGCGGGTTCTTCGCAAAGGCCGGATCGCTGTCGACCCTGGCGCGGAAGGCGGCGGCCAGCGCCGGATCCTTGGCCATCTGCTCGCGCGCCACGTCTTCGGCGACGTACTCTTCCATGTACTCCTTGCGCTCGAAGGCATTGTTGAACGCGCCCCAGGCCAGCAGCGAATCCGGCGCCTGCGGTTCGAAGATCGCCATCACCAGGCGCGCCTTCGGCTGCGCGATCGGCACGAACAGCGCGCCCTTGCCCAGCGCACGCGCTTCCGGTTTCCACGCGCCCTCGACCTTCAGGCGCTGGTGCGATTCGACCGAGGTGGCGGCGAAGGTCGCCTTGTCGGCGCGGAAGGTTTCGACCGGGGCGGCGGCGACCGCTTTGTCCAGCGTGCGGTAGCGGATGCCGTGCTGGTCGAGCTTGGCGGCGACAATGTGCGCCCACGCGGCCGGCACCAAGTAGCCCGCGCCCGGTGCTTTCACCTGCAAATCCTCGACCACCTCGTCGCGCAGCGGCACGTGCCAGACTTGCGGTTTGCTTTCATCGTAGTGCGTCATCAGCATGCCGGACACATCGGATAGCGTGCGCGTGTAGGCATAGCCCTGGAAGTCGACCATGGTCGTCTTGTCCGTGGTTTTATAGCTCAGCACCACCGGCTGGCCGGCGATGCGCGTCGCACGCGCGTCCGCGTCCGCCGCGGCGCGCTGCCAGTCCCGGCCGTGGTCGGCCACCTGCTGCAGGATCGAGACGATGGTGTTGTGCGTGATGCGCACGCGCGTCGGATAATCCTTCCAGGAGTGGGTCTCGACCAGCACGGCGATCCGGTTGCGCAGCTGGAAGTAACCGGTCGAGAAGCGCGGGTCGTACACGCTGTTGACGAAGCCCGAGGCCGGGTCGTCGGTGTCCTTGAACGACATGTAGTAGGACTGGGGCGAGGAACCCTGCTTGCTGATGTCGCCGATGATGCCGTCGCGCAGCGCCAGGCCGGCCTTGCGGAAGGCCGGGTCGCCCGAATTGACGGGCTCGGCCTGGATCGAGACGTCGTGCTGGAACATGGCGCCGTCGGTCACGTGCAGGTCGACATAGGTCAGCGGATCCCAGGCATTGACCAGGGCCAGCATCGCCTGCATCTCGGGGGCGTCGGCCTTGACGTAGTCGCGGTTCAGATTGAAATTCTGGGCGGTGGTGCGCCAGCCCATCTCGACCGGGCCGCGCTGGTTCGGACGGTTCCACCTGGCGAAGCGCTCGTGGCCGTCGACGTTGAACACGGGGACGAACAGCAGCACCTGCTTGTCGAGCGTGCCCCGGGCCAGCTTGCCGTCCAGGATTTCACGCAAGGCGAGGAAGCCGGCGTCCTTGCCGTCGATCTCGCCGGCGTGGATGCCGCCCTGGATCAGCGTCACCGGCAAGCCTTGATGGCGCGCCGCTTCCGGCGTGAACACGCCCTGCGCATTGACGGCCAGTGCCAGCATCGGCCGGTCTTCGGGCGTGGTGCCGAACCGCAGGCATTTGACCTGCTTCGGATACGCCTGCTGGAAAGCCTTGCACAGCTGGATGACTTCGTCGTAGCGGCCGGTGGCGGTGAAGCCGGAACGTTCGGAAACGGTGACCAGCTTGGGGGCGGCTTGCGCCAGGGGGAAGGCTGCCAGCAGGGCCAGCAGGAGGGCGGAACGCAGCATCGGGAGGGACTCCGGCGAGTTTGGGGGTTAGCCGGAAATTATAGACTGGCAACAGCTAAGGTTTCATTCTGCTTGGCCCGAAAACGTCGCCCAGTTCTGCTTGCGCTATCGAAACATTGGCAAACCTGGGTCCCCGCCTTCGCGGGGACGACGTGCAAATGCTGCGTCTTAAGTACGTGCTGCTTGACCCATCAACGCTCGCGCGGCAACACCGCAATCGTCTTGACCTCCGGCCGCACCAGCTTCAACTGCGCCGCACTCACCTGCACACCCGTCAGCGAGGTCGCCACCGGCGAGCAGGTCTTGGTGTTGCGGTAGTTGAGCGCCGCCGCCAGCATGTTCTCGGACGTGTCGCCGATGGCGTGCGACAGGTCATCCTTCACGCTGCAGGTCGGGGTGAAGCCGTCGGCGAAGTCGCCGAAGCCCTTCGCGTTCACGCCCTGGAACTCGATCGAGAAATAGGTCGTGCCGCAATTGTCCTGTGGCGTGAAGCCGTAGGGCTTGCCGCAGGTGCCGCCGCCGATGATGTTGACTTCCACGTCGATGCCGCGCAGGCCGTTGATCACCGCTTCGCTGGCCGAGCAGGTGTCGGCCGTGGTCAGGACGGTCACGCGCTTCAGGCCCAGGTAAGGCAGGGCCTGGTTCTTGACCGCCGGGTTCGGCGTGCTGAAGCCGTAGGCGGTGTCCATGAAGGTGATCGGCGCCTCGGGTGAAGTCTTGCTGTTGTAGACCAGGCGCTCGAAAGTCTTGCCCTTCGACGTCGGGCCCGCGATCATGTAGCCCAGCTCGCTGGCGATGTAGAGCAGGCCGCCGCCGTTGTAGCGCATGTCGATCACCAGGTCGCTCACGTTCTGGCTCTTGAGCATGGTAAAGGCGTCGATCAGCTGCTTCTCGGCGGTGGCGTTGAAATCCTCGAAGGTCAGGTAGCCGACGCGGCCGCTGGCCGTCTCGATCACTTTCGCGTTCTTCACCGAGGCGCTGGTGACCACGCTCGCGCTCAGGGTGACGTCGAAGTTCGCGCCGGCGCGCTGGACCGTCAGCCTGTGGCTTTCCCCGCTGCGTTCCGGGAACAGGCCGGCGTTGATCGTGTCGATACCGGACGACGTGGTCGTATTGACGAAGTCGACGCCGTCGATGGCCATCAGCTTGTCGCCGCGCTTCAGGCCGGCACTGGCGGCCGGCGAGCCCGGTTCGACGATCGAGGCATACCAGTTGCGCGGCGCGGTGGTCGAGTCATGCGACCAGCTCAGGCCGTAGCCGACTTCCTGGCCCGCGGTGTTGAGGGCATTCCATTCCGCCGTCGTGTAGGTGAAATGGAACTGGTCCTTGGGTTTGCCCGAGGCGGTCACGGCCGGGGTCTTCAGCTTGTCGAAATAATCCAGCGTGTTGCTGAAATCCGCCATGTAGAAATTGTTCGGGATTTCGTTGTACCAGAGGTAATCGCGGTCGGCCCAGCCGCGCAGGAATTTCAGCTCGTCGAGCAGCGTGCCCTGGCGGTCCAGGTAGGTGGCGCCGGTGTAGGGGTCGGTGCCGCTGCGCGGCTTGACGCACAGGTTCGCATAGGCCTGGTAATCCGACGGGATCGCGTCGGGCGTGCGCGTGCCCGGCGTGGTCGTGCCGGTGGAAGTGGAGCCGGTGGTCGCGCCGGCGCTGCCGCCACCGCCACCGCATGCGCTCAGCAAGACGGTGGCCGCGAGGGCGCAGGCAGCCAGACGAGGAAGGGTGGTCGAACGACCGAGGGAATTAAAGAGCGGGTTCATGCGCCCGATTATAGGACGCGTCTGCCTGCTAGAAACCATCCAACTGTAACAGTTGGAAGAAAGCGACAATGGCGCTGCGGCATGCAATGCTGCAGCGCCATTGTCGCGACCTTTATCTCAACAAAGACGATCAAGCCGCGCGCGGCGTCACCCCGGGTGCATGGAAGGCGGCGACCAGCTCCGCTTCCTTGCGCTTGGCGGCGGCCAGGTTGCGCTCCTTGACGTGGCCGAAGCCGCGGATGTCTTCCGGGACGCTGGCGATCGCCACCGCCTGCGCCAGGTTCTCATGCGTCAGCCTCGGCAGCAGCGCTTCCACCGTGCGGCGATATTCCCCGATCAGCGCGCGTTCCATGCGGCGCTCCCCGGTGCGGCCGAAGGGATCCAGCGCCGTGCCGCGCAAGCCCTTCATTTTCGCCAGCACGCCGAAGGCCTTCATCATCCACGGGCCGAATTCCTGCTTCACCAGATGGCCCTGCTTGTCCTTTTTCGCCATAATCGGCGGCGCCAGGTGGAATTTCAGGGTGGTGTCGCCTTCGAACATGCCCTTGATCTTTTCCATGAATGCCGGGTCGGTGTACAGGCGTGCGACTTCGTACTCGTCCTTGTAGGCCATCAGTTTATGCAGGTAGCGCGCCACGGCTTCCGACAGGCGCGTGCCCTTGCCCAGCTTCTCTTCCGCCGCGCGCACCTGGGCCACGAAGTCCTGATACTGGCGCGCATACGCCGCATTCTGGTAGGCGGTGAGCAGTTCGACGCGGCGCTTGACCAGGTCGTCCAGGCTCTGGGCACGCTTGAACTCGATCACTTTCGCGGGCGTCGTCATGCGGGTGACGGACGCGAGGTCGTGGGCGGCGCTGCGGCCCCAGTTGAAGGCGGCCTTGTTGAACGGGATCGAGACGCCGTTGAGTTCGATCGCCTTCATGATCGAGGCTTCCTGCAGCGGCACATGGCCCTTCTGGAAGGCGTAGCCGAGCATGAACATGTTGGTGGCGATGGCGTCGCCCATCAGGCTGGTCGCGATCTGGCCGGCGTCGACGAAATCGACGTTCTCCGCGCCGCAGGCCTGCACGATGGCGCCACGCGAGCCCTCGCCCGGGAACTGCCAGTCCGGGTTCTTGATAAAGGCGGCGGTGGTGGCCCCGCTGGCGTTCACCGCGGCCCAGGTGCGCCCTTCCCCCATGCGCGACAGGGCGTCGCGGCTGGCGGTGACGATCTGGTCGCAGCCGATCACGAGGTCCGCGTTGCCGGTGCCGACCCGGGTCGAGTGCAGGTCGGCCTGGCGGTCGGCCAGGCGCACATGCGACATCACCGGACCGCCCTTCTGGGCCAGGCCGCTCATGTCCAGCACCAGCGCGCCCTTGTTTTCGACGTGGGCCGCCATCGCCAGGATCTGGCCGACGGTGACCACCCCGGTGCCGCCGATGCCGGTGACCAGGATGCCGAAGGGCGTGTCGGTCGACGGGATGCGCGGCATCGGCAGGACCGGCGGCGTCGCCTCGGTCGAGGCAGCCTTCTTGGGCTTTTTCAGTCCCCCGCCTTCGACGGTGACGAAACTCGGGCAGAAGCCGGTCACGCACGAGAAATCCTTGTTGCAGGACGACTGGTTGATCTGGCGCTTGCGGCCCAGTTCCGTTTCCAGCGGCTCGACCGACAGGCAGTTCGACTGCTTCGAGCAGTCGCCGCAGCCTTCGCACACGGCTTCGTTGATCACGGCGCGCTTGGCCGGGTCGGGGAATTCGCCTTTTTTCCTGCGGCGGCGCTTTTCGGAGGCGCAGGTCTGGTCGTAGATCATCGCCGAGACGCCAGATACCTCGCGCAATTCCTTCTGCACGTCCATCAGTTCCAGGCGGTGGCGCACGGTCACGCCTTCGGCCCAGGGATAATCGGCCGGGTATTTTTCCGGTTCGTCGGTGACGACGATGATCGGTTTCACGCCTTCGGCGGCGAGCTGGCGGCTGATCTTGGCCGGATCGAGCGGGCCGTCGTGGGCCTGGCCGCCGGTCATCGCGACCGCGTCGTTGTACAGAATCTTGTAGGTGATGTTCACCTTGGCCGCGACCGACGCACGGATCGCCAGCACGCCCGAGTGGAAGTAGGTGCCGTCGCCCAGGTTGGCGAACACGTGCTTTTCATCGGTGAACGGGGCCTGGCCGATCCAGGTCGTGCCTTCCGCGCCCATGTGGGTGAAGGTGGAGGTCTCGCGGTCCATCCACAGCACCATGTAGTGGCAGCCGATGCCGGCCAGGGCGCGCGAGCCTTCCGGCACCTTGGTCGAGCTGTTGTGCGGGCAGCCCGAGCAGAAATAGGGGATGCGGTCGGTTTCCGGATTGGCCTTGGCCGGAATCGCCTTGAGCACCAGTTCCTTGGCTTCGAGGAAGGCGATGCGCTCGCGCACGCGTTCGGCAACCGGGTGGCCGGCGCAGTAGTGGCCAATGCGCGAGGCGATCGCGCGCGCGATCTGGGCCGGATTCAGTTCATAGGTACCGGGCAGCAGCCAGTCGCCCTGGCCGGAACGGGTCTTGACGCTCCATTCGCCGCTGTCGTCGAACTTGCCGACCACGCGCGGGCGCTCGCCGTCGGGCAGGTTATACAGCTCTTCCTTCAACGCGTATTCCAGCACCTGGCGCTTTTCCTCGACCACCAGGATCTCGTCCAGGCCCTGCGCGAATTCGTGCACGCCGATCGAGTCCAGCGGCCAGGTCATGCCGACTTTATACACGCGCAAGCCGATCTCGCGCGCCGCCTGCTCGTCGATGCCGAGGTCGGCCAGCGCCTGGCGCGTATCGAGGTAGCTTTTGCCGGCGGTGATGATGCCGATCTTCGGGGTCGGGCTGTCCCAGACGATACGGTTCAGTTTATTGGCGCGCGCATAGGCCAGGGCCGCATACCACTTATAGTTGTTCATCCGCACTTCCTGGTCGAGCACGGCATCCGGCCAGCGGATGTTGAGGCCGCCCGGCGGCATCTCGAAGTCGCTAGGAATGACGGGCTGGACACGCTCCGGATCGAGGTCGACCACGGCGCCGGATTCGATGATGTCGGTCACGCACTTCATCGACACCCACAGGCCGCTGAAACGGCTCATCGCCCAGGCGTGCAAGCCGTAGTCGATGTATTCCTGGACCGACGACGGATACAGCACGGGCATGCCGACGTGGTGCAGGATGTGGTCGGACTGGTGGGCGGTGGACGAGGATTTGGCCGCATGGTCGTCGCCGGCCAGCACGATCACGCCGCCGTGCCTGGCGCTGCCGGCGTTATTGCCGTGTTTAAAAACGTCGCCGCAGCGGTCAACGCCCGGACCCTTGCCGTACCACATGGCGAACACGCCGTCGTACTTCGCATCCTTGAACAGGTTGGTTTGCTGGGTGCCCCAGACCGCGGTCGCGGCCAGGTCTTCGTTCATGCCCGGGTGGAAGTGCACATGATGCGCTTCCAGGTGTTTTTTTGCCTTCCAGGCGGTCTGGTCGACCTGGGTGACGGGGGAACCGCGGTAGCCGGTGATGTAGCCGGCGGTGTTCAGACCGGCCTTTTCGTCGCGCTCGCGCTGCAGCATCGGCAGGCGGATCAGCGCCTGGGTGCCGGTCATGAAGGCGCGGCCGCGCTCGAGCGTCCATTTGTCGTCGAGTGTGATCTCATGCTGCGGCTGCGCCGGCTCCAGCTGGGAGCGGTCCAGGGGTGCGTTCATGCGTTTGTCTCCAGATTGTGGGGTGCGCGGTTCAGGCCGCGTCATTGTTCCAGCCAGTATAGACCTCTATACCAAGCATTAAATTTCAATGAATTCCCCACGCGACGTAAATTGCGCAATAAAATTGCGATACACCTGACTGACGAGGGGCATTCATGTCAAAAATCGAGCTGGATAAAACCGACCGCAAAATCCTGGCCATCCTGCAGTCCGACGGGCGCCTGTCCAACCAGGACGTGGCCGAGCGCGTCAGCCTGTCGCCGTCGCCCTGCCTGCGCCGCATCAAGCGCCTGGAAGAGGCCGGCGTGATCCGCCAGTACGTGGCCCTGCTCGATCCCGACAAGCTGGGCCTGGGCCTGCTGGCTTATGTGAACGTGCGCCTGGAAAAGCATGCGGAAGGCGCGCCGAACGCGCGCGTGCCGGCGACCTCGCCGCGCTTCGAGTTCGCGCAGGCGGTGTCGTCCTGGCCGGAAGTGATCGCCTGCTATGCGATGACCGGGGAGATGGATTTCCTGCTGCGCGTGCACGTGGAAGACATGGAGCACTTTTCGCGATTCATGATGGGCACGCTGCTGCGGCACCCGGCGGTGCTGGATGTGAAGTCGAGCTTTGCGCTGCAGCGCATCAAGGAGACCACGGCGTTGCCGCTGGTTTGACGCTGTCTTAAATACATCGATCAAATGAGCGCAACCATGCGCTCATTTGATCCATTTTTATCTTACTTTTTCAGGCGCAGCAATACGACGCCATGCGCCGGCACGGTCACCTGTAAAGGCTTGCCGGTATTGCCGCGCTTGCCGCTCCAGGCATCCGTCCATTGCCAGGTCGCCTTCTTGAGGTCCAGTTCGCGCTTGCTCAAGTCGTCGCCGATGCCGTGCCGCTGCCAGTCGTACTGGTACACAAGCGGCGCCTCGCCGCGATTCAGGATCATGAAGGCCCACTCGTCGTTCGCCAGCGGCTTGGCCCACAGCTCCACTGTCCCCTGGTTGTAGAAGCGCAGCGCCTGCACGCCGAGCGGGTCCTGGTTGATGGCGATGACCTCGCGCTTGCCGATGATCTCGCGCACGCCCTCCGGCATCGAGCGCAGGTCGTTGCCGAGGATGAGCGGCGAATTCATCATCGCCCAGATCGAGAAGTGGGCGCGGTCTTCCTCTGCCGTCATGCCCATGCCGACTTCCAGCATGTCCATGTCGTTCCAGTGGCCCGGCCCCGCATACTTGCGCAGGCCGGCCTGCTTGTCGAGGATGCGCATGATGCCCAGCGCCGACCACAAACCGTGGTTCATCTCGCAATCCCAGCACGGGTAGATGTCGCCGGTGGTGCGCCAGGAATGGCCGATGCCGGCCGCCCATTCCCACGGCTTGTTCTCGCCCCATTCGCAGATACTCAGCAGCATCGGTCGGTTAGTTGCACGAATCGCGTCTGCCATGGTCTGGTAGGCGCCGACGGCGTTGAGACCCTTGCTGTCGCACCAGTCGACCTTGATGTAGTCGATGCCCCAGGCGGCGTAGGTACGCGCGTCCTGGTATTCGTGGCCGCGGCTGCCCGGGCGGTGGCCGCAGGTGGTGTTGCCGACGTCCGAATAGATGCCCAGCTTGAGGCCGCGCGCGTGCACGTAGTCGGCCAGCGCCTTTATCCCGGACGGAAAGCGCTGCGGGTCCGGGTGCATCTCGCCATTGGCGTCGCGCGCGCCGTGCCAGCAATCGTCGATGTTGATGTACTGGTAGCCGGCGTCCTTCAGGCCCAGCTTCACCATCGCGTCGGCGGTCTCGCGAATCAGCTTTTCGTCGATGTTGCAGGCGAATTTGTTCCAGCTGTTCCAGCCCATCTGCGGGGTCATGGCCAGGTTTTCGAATTTTTGCGCCCAGGCCGGGACCATGCCGACAGAGGCCATCAGGACGGTGGCAAGCGCGCGCTTCATCGTTTCGCCCCTTCCAGCGCGTGCAGGCGCTGCGCGGCATCCTGGATCACCTTCAGCGATGCGGTGTCGCTGTCGAACACCGAATACAGGCCCTGCTCTTCCTGCGGCGGATCGCCCACGAAATCGTTCCCCGGCTTCCACCAATAGTCCGCATTCGCCGCGCGCCCGGCCCCGCCCCAGGCCCAGAAATTCCAGCCGGCGACCGGGTCGCCCGCCGCCGCACGCCCCTGCACCAGGCCGAACACGGCGCCATAGAAGCGGTCGCGCACGGCGGTCGAGGACTGGATGCCGAAGGCGCCGCCATCGCGGTTCAGGCCGAATTCCTCGAGCACGATAGGTTTACCCAGCTGCTTGGCATAATCGACGTGCTGGTTCAGGTAGCGCAGGCTCTTGTCCATCATGCCGTCCCAGGTCTGGGTCGGCTGCTTCGGATCGAACCAGCCCCAGTTGGTCGGCCACAGGTGATAGGTCAGGTAGGCGATGTCCGGCGTGCGGTGCGCGTCGAGGTACAGCCGGGCGTCCTGGCTTGACCCGGCCAGTCCTTCGCTGCCGCTGCTGACCATGTGCTTCGCGTCCAGCCCCCGGATGTAGTGGGCGGTGTCCGCGACCCATTTGATATAAACGGTTTTCTCGGCGGGTGTCGCCTTGCTGTTGCCGGGGCGCGGCTCGTTGGCCAGCTGCCAGGCCATGATGGCCGGGTCGTCGCGGTAAGTGGTGCCGGTGACGGTATTCCTGCGCTGGACGATGCGCGCGATGACTTGCCGGTACTCGAGCTGCGCCTTGCCGTTCGTATAAAAGCGCGCATTCTCCGCCATGAAGCGCTCGTAATCCTTGCTCACGTTCGGGTCGTGCGCCGGGCTGCCGGTGAACCAGTTCAGGTACTGGGTCATGCCGCCCGACCACTGCCAGAAGTTGTTCAGGTAGAGCACGGCCGTCATGTCGCGCTTGCCCAGTTCGGCCAGCAGGAAATCCAGCCCCTTGAGCAGGTCTTCATCGTACTGGCCGGGTGCCGAGGTCGTGGCCGGGCTGACCGCGCTCTTCATCGCCGTCTTCTCGGACACGGCCAGCACCCGCACGTTGTTGATGCCGAGCGCCTTCAGGCGGTCCAGCTCTTTCAGCAGGCGCGCGCGCTGGCCGGCGCCGCCGGGCGCGCCCAGGTAGCCGCCGTACCAGAGGTTGGTGCCGGCGATGAAGTAGGGTTGGCCGCGGCGCACGAAGTGGGTGCCGCTTACGGCGACGAAGCCATCGCCAGCCGCACTGGCGGCGGCGGATGCGGATACGGGTGCCAATGCGGCCAATGCGGCGGCCAATGCGGCGGCCAGCGCGGCGGCCACGGCGACGAATCTGCGTTTCATGTCGGCTCCTGGTCGAGGATGGGCGGGCGGATCAGCGGCCGGCCTGCGCGCGGCCGCGCACGTCCAGCGTCGCCGCCGGCAGGTCGACGGTTACGCTGCCGGCCGGCGTCGCGGCGGCATCCTCGGCCAGCATCACCTTGACCTTGCCCTTGGCGATGCGCCATGTGCGCGAGGCTTCGTCGAACATGGCGAGCACGCGCGGTTCCACCGTCACCTCGACCTCCTTCGATTCGCCCGGCTGCAGCGCGACCTTGTCCCAGCCGCCCAGGCGCTTGGGCGCTTCCCATTTCGCGCCGACCGGCGCCACGTACACCTGCGGCACATCCTTGCCGGCGACGCTGCCGGTATTGGTCACCTTGAAGCGCACGCGCAGGCGGCCGTCCTGCATCCGGCTGCTCAATCCCGAGTACGAGAAGGTCGTGTAGGAGAGGCCGTGGCCGAAGGCGAACAGCGGCTTGTGGCCCTTCAGGTCGAACCATTTGTAGCCGACCGCCGCCCCTTCCGTGTAGTCGACGGCGAACTGCATCTCCGGCTGCTTCGGATCGCCGTCCAGGCGCGGACGCGGCAGCTGCTGCTCGGAGGCCGGGAAGGTGGCGGGCAGGTGGCCGGACGGGTTCACGTTCCCGAACAGGACGTTGGCGATGGCCTCGCCGCCGCTGGTGCCCGGGTACCAGGCTTCCAGCACGGCCGGCACCTTGGCGAGCCAGGGCATGGCGACCGGGCCACCGTTTTCCAGCACGACCACGGTGCGCGCGTTGGCGGCGGCGACCTGGGCGATCAAGTCGTCCTGGCGCTCCGGCAGAGAAAGCGAGGTGGCGTCCAGCGCTTCGCCGACCCACTGGGTGGCGAACACCAGCGCCACGTCGGCCTGGCTGGCGACGCGGGCGGCGCGTGCCGGATCGGTGCCGTCGTCGAACACCACCTTGGCATCCGGTGCCTGCGCCCGGATCGCGCGCAGCGGCGAGGAATTGTGGTACATGACCGGCCCCGGCCAGGTGGCCGGCAGCAAGCCCTTGACCGCATTTCCGCCGCGCGGATACACCAGCGACGAACCGCCGCCGGCCAGCACGCCGGCATCCGCATGGCCGCCGATGACGGCGATGGTGCGCACCGTCTTCGCCAGCGGCAGGGTACGGTTGTCATTCTTCAGCAGCACCATGCCCTCTTCCGCCGTCGCGCGGCTGACCGCGCCGTTCTTCGCGACATCGATCGCGCCGCCTTCCTTGACCGGGTTGTCGACCACCCCCTTGGCGAACATCGTGCGCAGGATGCGGGTCACCATGTCGTCCAGGCGCGCCTGCGGCACGGCGCCGGTCTTGACCGCCTCCAGCAGCGCGCCGCCGAAGTAGGGCGACTTGTCGAATTCGTGGCCGGACTGCTGGTCCAGGCCATTGTTGGCGGCGGCCACCGTGCTGTGGGTCGCACCCCAGTCGGACATCACAAACCCCTTGAAACCCCAGTCGCGCTTGAGCACCCCGTTCAGCAGGTAGTCGTGTTCGCAGGCGTAGGGGCCGTTGACGCGGTTGTACGAGCACATGACGGAACCGGCGTCGGACTGCTCGAACGCCAGCTGCATCGCCAGCAGGTCCGACATGCGGAAGGCCGCCTTGTCGATGCGCGCATCGAGTTCGTTGCGGCCGGTCTCCTGGTCGTTCAGGGCGTAGTGCTTGAGGGTCGAGATGATGTTGTTGGATTCGATGCCCTTGATCGCGTTGCCGACCATGCTGCCCGCCAGCAGCGGGTCTTCGCCGGCGTATTCGAAGTTGCGGCCGTTACGTGGCTCGCGCATCAGGTTGACGCCGCCGGCCAGCATGACGTTGAAGCCGGAGGCGCGCGCTTCCGAACCGATCATCGCGCCGCCGGCATAGGCGACCTTCGGGTCCCAGCTCGAGGCGGTCATCAAGCCCGACGGCAGCGAGGTACGCTCGCGCACGTCGGGACCGGCCTGCGAGGCCACGCCCAGGCCGGCATCGGTCTCGAACAGCGCCGGCAGGCCAAGGCGCGGCGTGCCCGGGACGTAGCCGGCCGATTGCACCAGCGCCTCCGGAATCTTTTTGCCCTTGCCGAAGTCATTGCCGAAATAAGACATCACCCAGCGCAGCTTTTCTTCCTGGGTCATGGCTTTCACGGCCAGCTGGGCGCGCTGGTCGGGGTTCAGGGCGCGGTCGAGCCAGGGTTTCCGGGCCGGTTCCGGCGGCGTGGCGGCGGCGTGGGCGCCCGGGGTGGCGAACAGCGGGAAGGCGGTGGCCAGTGCGGCGGCCAGGAGGGTGGAACGGATGCGCATGGAATGTCTCTCTTTGGTCTTATGAAATCGATTTCTTATGCTGCAATATAGCCGGGAATCGCCTGTCAAGTAAAGCCGGCAATATGTGCCGGACAGACCACTGCCGGGTTGACCATGTGATAATACATATGCAAGACTGCGGCGTAAAACAACCGGCCCACGCCGCTTCGACCACGATTGGAGAAAGCTTGAATCCCGACGGCCCATCGCCCGTGACCATCCGCGATCTGGCCCGCTACGCCGGCGTCTCGACCGGCACGATCTCGCGCGCGCTCAAGAACGAACCCGGCCTGACCGAGACCACGCGCCAGATGGTGCTGGAGGCGGCGCGCGAACTGGGCTACGACCTGTCCAAGCTGCGCCGCAAGCGCATCCGCCGCCTGGCCTTCATGCTGCACAGGCAGCACGACACCGCCGCCAGCAGCCCGTTTTATTCGTCGGTGCTGCACGGCGCCGAGGAAGCCTGCCGCAAGCAGGGCATCGTGCTGTCCTTCCTGGCGGTCGGCCCGGCCGACGGCATCCAGGAGCAGCTGCGCATGCATGCGCCGGACGCCATCGTCTGCGCCGGCTTCTTCGAACCGGAACTGCTGGAGGCACTGCGCGCCGGCGGCAAGCCGATCGTCCTGATCGACATGAAGCTGCGCGGCTACAGTTCGGTCAACCCGGACAACCACATGGGCGGCCAGCTCGCGACCAGGCACCTGATCCGGCTCGGCCGCGAACGCATCGCCATGATTTCCGGGCCGCTGAGCCACTACAGCGTGCGCGAGCGCAACCGCGGCTACCGGCAAGCCCTGTTCGACGCCGGCCGGCTGGCCGACCCGCGCCTGGACCTCAGCCTGGCCGATGGCATCGACCTCGAGACCGGCACGGTCGAGGCGATGCAGGCGCTGCTTGCCCTGCCGCAGCCGCCGGACGCCGTGTTCTGCTACAACGACGCCGCGGCGCTGGTGGCGATGCGCTGCTGCCTGGCGGCCGGACTCGCCATCCCGCAGGACGTCGCGATCGTCGGCTTCGACGACATCCCGGGCGCGCTGCTGGGCCATCGGCCCTTGACCACGCTGCGCATCGACAAGATGGAACTGGGCGCGCTCGGCGTCGACCTGCTGCTGCGCGGCGACCAGCAGGCGCCGCTGGAACAGGTGGCGCCGGTCGAGCTGGTGGTGCGCGCCAGCACCCAGCCGGACGAGGTCCGTCCGCGCACCAGGCACAGGCAGGCATGAGACAGGTTCCGGCGCCCTGGCGTGGCTGGAACGGTGACTATTTTTTCGAGCCGAACAGCTTGAGGGCGGCGCGCGCGTTGGCCTTGACCGTGTAGTCGATCTTGGCGAACTGCTCTTCCAGCGCCTCGGCCAGCACGCTCGAGGGGCTGGGCGGCGGCAGGTGCAGGTGGGCGTCGGCCTCGCCGTATTCGCGCTGGATCTCCATGCCCGCCTTTTTCGCGATGTGCATCATCGTCCGGTTCGAGGACAGGCATTGCATGTAGAGGGTGTCGACGTCCGAGTTGCGGCAGTGGATGGCGGCGCGCTCGAACAAGCGCGTGCCGACGCCCTGCCCGCGCGCCGACTTCGATACCGATACGCCGAACTCGGCCACCTTTTCCTTGTCGGTGTAGTGGATCGCGTCCGGGTGCGCTGCCTTCGAGGTGAAGGCCAGGTGGCCGACGCCGACCAGCTGGAACACGCGGTTGTAGACACCGAACACGATGTCGTTGACGAAATCGAGCTTGCCGACGTAATCGGCCACGCGCTCGTCCGGCAGCATGCTGCCGAAGCGCAGCAGGCGGTCGTTGCTGTCCAGCGCCATGAAATGACGCAGTACCCGGCGCCGGTCGTGTTCGCCCAATGCCTTGACCAGCACCGCTTGACGGCCGTTCTTGCCGCGCAGGCTTTTCAGCCAGCGGCGTAAGGGGTTTTCCTGGGTCATTTGCTGAGACGTGGGATTTTGTGCAGTGCACCAATACCATGATTCTATTGGATTATTGGGTGCGCCGTCACACTTTCCGCTTTCACGAGAGTTTGGGGCTTGCCACTCCAACCTGAAACGTGTCGGCTTCCTCGGCGACGCGGAAACAATTCTCCAGCGCATACATGTCCTGCTTGGACACGCCTGCCTCGGTGAATGTGGTGCGCCAGCCGGAAACGACTTCCTTGACTTCGCTGATGATGTTCCGGGCCTCATCCCCGGTCAGCAAAAAGCGGCCGCATTGCGATAAGGCGTTCCTGACCGTGCTGGCCGCGCCAAAGGTGCCGACGCCGATGGATTGTGGCCATGCGGGCGCTTCGATATGTGGAAGTATGTCGAATGCCGGGGAAAGACGGTAATGCCCGGGGCTCGTCATCAAGAACGCATGATTACGTAAATGGTCATCGACATTGCCCACCATGATGTTGAGTACCATGCGTCGATATAACTCATGCGCGTCGCGACGCGGATTTTGTCCGAAAGGACGCAAGACCTCGGCGATACCGGCATAGGAATAGCTGGTCTTGTATTCTCGTTTATCGCTGCTGAGATGCCCCGGATTCAACAAACTGTGGGCACTGATGTAATGGATGCGCTTCCCTTCCTCGGTCCGGTCGAAACGCTCGATCAGCAGGATCGAGCGCTGCTTGATGTTGATGTGCTCGAATTCCGGCACGTCCACACCGGCCTTGACAGCAAGGCGCAGGGTGGCATATTCGACTGCAGGGACATCGAACCGATCATCGGGACGGCTGAATTTGGCGATATGCTCCCGCCCCTCATGCATGACTACGGTCTTGGGACGAATGCCCCCGAGGCTGCTTCCAGGGAATAAAAGGGTCGCGGTATCCGCATCCAGATGTGCATCGGGATCGGCAATATACGCATCCAGTGCACGAAACATGCGTTCCCTGAAAGCCTGGGGGCTTGGGGGAACCGGCCCCAGGCGAGGCGGAGTATGGGCATCCGCGGAGAAACCGAGACAGCCCGAACCATAGTACCCGGACTGCAAAAACCATTCGATCAGGTTGCCAGGCCGATTCTCTCCGGCTTCACGCAGCAATTTGAGAGCAAGCTGTGTTCCCCATGCATTGGGACCCGCATCGGACAGGACACCGAAGGTATCGTCATTGCGTCGCGGTACAGCGATCTCGGCTTGCGTCAGCGGCAAATGGATCGGATCCAGCTCGAATGCATCCTTTCGTTCCAGATATCTGAGACCGTATCCAAAGCGCCCCTGGTGATCCGCATCGAGTGCGAAACGGCCAATCGGCACTGGATGATCAGGATCCGCACAACTGAAGACGACGCACGAATTGGCTGGCATCAGAAATCCCGTTCAAGGGGAAGAAGGTCTGCTCGCCGTTCAAGCACAGGATCCGGATGGCTGACCAACAGTTCGACATCGGCCAGCTTTCTCAATGTTTCGAGGACGCTGAGCGCAACACCAAGAGAAACGCCAGGGTCGCCGCGTTCCAGACGCGCCAATGTCTGCCGATGTATGCGACAGGCCGCTTCGAGTTCGACAAGCGAACGCTTTTGCAGTTTGCGCGTGGCGCGGATTCGCTCACCCAGACGGCCCAATGCCTCCAGGACAGCGGCTGAGTTGTATTCAGGGTTATGTCGCATTTCACACTGAGTAGACGGCAGGGTCTTGAGCATGATACGCAAAAGTCGACTACAGGTCAGCTAGTGTCGCATAAATCCACCATTATTCAAGTAATGGTGGATCTATGCATCAAATATCATTAGTCGCGTGCATCGTTCAGTGCCGCCTTGACGGCCGCCACGCGCGCCGCATGCACCGCCTCCGGAATCTTTTCCCGGTTTTCCGTATAACGCCCCGCGATCTCGCCCGCATTCACCGCCCGCGCCGCCGCCAGCGCCTTCAGCAGGTACGGCCCCTGCGGATACTCGCGCGTGCGCATCTCGTGCGTGGCATGGCCGCGCCCGCGCGCATCGCACTCGGATGCCAGCAGCATCTGCGCGAAACGTTCGGGTTTCCTGAACCCGTCGCAGCGCTCGAACAGGGTGACGATGGTGTTCGGGCGCAGTTCCAGCGCGCGGCTGACGTTGCCGTGTTCGCGCGCCGTCATCACCGCCAGGTCGCGGCAGTCCGTGGGCACGCGCAGGCGTTTCGACAAGTCCTGGATCAGGCGCGGTCCCATGCCTTCGTGGCCATGGTGTTTCGGCCAGTGTTCGGATGGCGTCACAGCTTTACCCAGGTCGTGCATCAGGGCGGCAAAGCGGATCGGCAGCTCGAAGCCGCGTTCGGCCGCGTAATCGATCACCAACATCATGTGCACGCCGGTATCGACTTCCGGGTGGTGCAGCAGCGGTTGCGGCACGCCCCACAGCGCGTCCAACTCGGGCAGGATGCGAGCTAAGGCCCCGCAGTCGCGCAAGACCTCGATCATGCGCGAAGGCTTTTGTTCCATCAGCCCGCGCGAGAATTCCTGCCACACCCGTTCCGGCACCAGCGCATCGACCTCCCCCTCGTCGACCATCTTGCGCATCAGCGCCAGCGTGCTGTCCGCCACGCGGAAGTCCGGCAGGCGCGCCGCGAAGCGCGCCAGGCGCAGGATGCGCACCGGGTCTTCGGCAAAGGCATCCGACACATGGCGGAACACGCGGTCGCGCACATCCTGCTGGCCGCCGTAGGGATCGACGATGGTGCCGTCCTCGGCGCGCGCCATCGCATTGATGGTCAGGTCGCGGCGGATCAAGTCGTCTTCCAGCTTGACGTCGGGCGAGGTGTGGAACACGAAGCCGTGGTAGCCCGGCGCCGTCTTGCGCTCGGTACGCGCCAGCGCGTATTCCTCGTGCGTGTCCGGGTGCAGGAACACCGGAAAATCCTTGCCGACAGGCTTGAAACCTTTGGCAATCATCTGTTCGGGCGTGGCGCCGACCACGACCCAGTCGTGGTCCTGCACCGCCAGCCCCAGCAATGCATCGCGGACCGCGCCGCCCACCACATACGCTTGCATCGGCATCAGTCCGGCAGGTCTTCTTCGTGGCCGGCGGCGATCTCGGTTTCCTTCATCGCTTCCTCGACCCAGCGCGCCACGGCCGGATGCGCCTGCATGCGCTCGCAATAAGCCTGCAGGGCCGGGGCCAGCGCCACGCCATAGGTCTTGAAACGCATCACGACCGGCGCATAAAAGGCGTCCGCGATCGAAAAGTCGCCGAACAGGAAGTGGTGGTGGCCGAAGCGCGACAGGCACTCTTCCCAGATTTCGCAGACGCGGCCGATGTCGGCCTGGGCGCCCGGCGTGCGGCCGCGGCCCGGCAGCTTCGCCTTGATGTTCATCGACATCGCCGAGCGCAGGTCGGCAAAACCCGAGTGCATCTCGGCCACGACCGCACGCGCCATCGCGCGCGCCGCCACGTCCTGCGGCCACAGGTGTTTGTCGGGGAATTGCTCGGCCAGGTATTCGCAGATGGCGAGACTGTCCCAGATCGTCATTTCGCCCGCCAGCAACACCGGCACGCGGCCGGCGGCCGAGTAGCGCGCGATGTTGGCCGAGGTGTCCGGCTGGTCGAGCAGCACGCGCACCTCGGTGAACGGAATGCCGGCCGCCACCGCCGCCACCCACGGACGCATCGACCACGACGAGTAATTCTTGTTGCCGATGACCAGGGTCAGGCCGGCCTGGCGCGCCTGGTCGAGGGTCTGGGAAAGGGTCGGGTCGAGTTCGATGGTCTGCATGGCGTGCCTGTGTCTGTCTGGTCGGTCGGGTCTGTCGGGTTAGCGTCCGGCGCGCTCGCGCAGGACGTCGATGCGGCCGGTCGGCGACAAATACTGCGGCGCGACGGCCTCGAGCGCCGTGAGCTTGATTCCCAGCGCTTCCGCTGTCAAGACCCGCGTGGCTGCATCGACAACATTATCGACTTTCATCGAGTCCAGGTTGTCGCGGCTGATCATCGGCGTTCCAGGCAGCAACTCGAAAAAGGCGGCCTCCAGCCGCGCCAGCCCATCCGGCAGCGCCAGCACGCGCCGCTCGTGGCCGCTGTAGCGTCCGGCCAGGTGAGCCAGCTCGTCCAGCGTGTAGACCTGGGGCCCGGCCAGTTCGTACAGCTGGCCGGCGGTGTGGTGGTCGAGCAGCGCGCGCACGAAGGCTTCGGCGACGTCGCCGACGTACACCGGCTGGAAACGCGCCTTGGCGCAGGCCAGCGGCAGCACCGGATAATGCTTCTGCAGGCGCGCAAACAGGTTCAGGAAATTGTCTTCCGGACCGAACACGACCGAGGGCCGGAAGATGGTGGCCGCCACCTGCGCCAGGCTGCGCGCGGCGATCTCGCCATCGCCCTTGGAACGCTGGTACATCGACGGCCCGTGCGGATCGGCGCCCAGCGCGCTCATGTGCAGGTAGCGCTTCACGCCGCCCGCCGCGCAGGCTGCGACCAGGCGGCGCGGGAAGTCGACGTGGGCCTGGCGAAATTCCGGCCCATACGGCGTGCCGCGATGCGAGTACAGGACGCCGACCAGGTTGATGACGGCAGCGTGACCCTGCACCAGGCGCCGCAGCGCGCCATCGTCGCGCAAATCGGCCTCGACGATGTCGACGCCGGGCAGCGGCATCAGGTGCATCGCATGCGTTTCATGGCGCGTGACGGCGACGACATCGACATCATGCCCGGACAGGCGCGCCGCCAGGTGGCTGCCGATGAATCCAGTTCCTCCGAACAAAACCACCGACAGCGGGTCCATATGGGCTCCTCAAGGCAGGCCGAGTGTATTCCCCCGCGGCGTGATCGTACCCAGGCGGGCCTTGAGCGATTGAGGACGTTTTTCGAACAGCGCCGCGTAGTTCGTTGCGTTCGACATCACGTTGCGCACGTAGTTGCGCGTTTCCTCGAAAGGAATGGTCTCGACGAACACCGCGCCTTCCATCGGCGTCGCCAGCAGGCCGCGCCAGGTGCGCGCCCGGCCCGGGCCGGCGTTGTAGGCGGCGGTGGCCAGCACCTGCGAGCCTTCGGCGTTCCCCAATACCATGTTCAGGTAATTGGTGCCGAGCAAGATGTTGGTGCGGATATCGTTCAGCATGCCGTGGCCGTAATCGTCCAGGCCGATCTTGCCCGCCACCCACTTGGCGGTGGCCGGCATCACCTGCATCAGGCCGGAGGCGCCGACGCCGGACTGGGCATCCGAAATGAAACGCGATTCCTGGCGGATCAGGCCATACACCCAGGCCTGGTCCAGGCCCAGCCCTTGCGCGGTCGGATGCAGGATGTCGTTGTGCGGCGCCGGGAAGCGCTGGGTATAGTCGAACTCGGTGCGGGTGCGCTCCGAGGTGTTGACCATGCGGTCCAGGATGGCGTTCTGGCGTGCGAACTCGGCCGCGGCCAGCAGCTGGCGCTCCGTGAAATTACTCACCGTCCAGTTCCACTCGCGCGTGCCTTCGAAGCGCAGGCGCATGCCAAAGAATTTCAGGGCGCGCTTGAAACCGGGATTGGCGGCCACCTGCGCCAGCTCGGCCTGGGTCGGCGGGGCCGCGCCCGGCGGAATCGAGATCTGCATCCCCAGCTCTTCCATTGCCAGCTGGCCATAGAAACTGTTCTGGTCGGCGATGCGGCGGAACAGCGCCTGCGCATCCTCGCTGCGGTTCTGGTTCTGCAGCGCCCGTCCCAGCCAGTAGGTCCAGGCCGACAGGTTCTGCTGGTCGGCCGGCATGGCCTCGATGGTGGCGCGTACCGTCTTCCAGTCGCCGCGGCGCAGCGCGATGCGCGTCTTCCACTCGAGCTGGTATTCGGACAGCGGGGCGCCGGCCGCGCGCTGCCAGTAGTCGTAGGCTTCCGGCGCCAGCGTCAGCGACGCCGCCAGCGCGATGTTCGACCAGCCGATCGCAAGCTCGTCGGGCGCCAGTTTCGAGGCGTTCTTTTCCAGCGCCACCGTCGCCAGTTTCAGGCTGGTGCGCGCCATGCGGCCCACGGCCACCAGATAGATCTCGTGCTCGGCGCGGCTGGTGCCGATGCCGCGCGCCATCGCCACCGCCGGCACGTCGACCGCCTGCGCGGCCCGCGTGTCGGACGCGCCCAGCAGCAGCGCGGTGCGGCGCGAGGGGCCGGTGGCGTGCATTTCGCCGGCCAGGCGCAGCTGGGCCAGCAGGTCGTTGGTCGTGAATTGCCCGGACTGCGCCAGCTGGTTCACCAGCGCCGCGCAGGCGTCGCCGTACAGCGGCGGATTGTCGAGCAGCGCGCGCGCTTCCGGGGCCACCGGCTGGCCTTTCACGGCGCGCGACAGCAAGGCGTAGCACTTGACCTGGTAGTCGTCGTTCTTGACGAACAGCGGCAGTTCGCGGTCGAAGCTGGCCCAGTCGCGCTTGCGGCCGAGCTCGAGCAGCCAGTCGTTGCGCATGCGGTCGGCGATGGCGCTGCCCTCGTAGCGCCTCAGGAAATCCAGCACTTCTTCGTTCGATGCGTCGCGCAAACGCGGTTTGAGCCGATAATAGTCGACATATCCGGGAATCGCGTAGTTCGGCAGCCGGGCCGCGAGCTGGGCCGCCTTGTCGGCATCGCCCTTGCGGGCGGCCTCGCGCAGTTGCAGGAAGACGTCGTCCTGT
>Ga0265798_10001128_pt1 | contig 42355 bp, 30 predicted proteins | sample P3T30metagenome_FD_192430 | JGI IMG/M metagenome (GOLD analysis project Ga0265798, IMG submission 192430) | Plant litter microbial communities from East Loma Ridge, Irvine, California - P3 T30 | ecosystem: Environmental > Terrestrial > Plant litter > Unclassified | place: USA: California... | reverse complement strand
GAAAAAAAACTGGGCGGAAAAGGTGCCAGCGAGAAGACCGCAAACTTAATAATCAAACATTTAACATAGTTTCTTAAAATTTATATAAAGGTAATTCGTTATATTTGTAAAAACACAACAGTCGAATTTGATAAAATAAAAAGTTTTGAGAAACCTCCAGTCACTACCCCTTTTACTGCTTTTATTATCGTTTGGAGCAAATGCCCAGATAGTAACTTCTAAAAAAGAAGCCCAGCAAAAAGGCACATACGCATACAGCCAGTCAACAGTTACAAGCCCGGCCCAGGCCATTGCAGCACAAAAAGCTGCTACAACCTCCCAGGTTTTATTTTTAGATAATGATGTAGTAGTTGTAGATGAGCAGCCTGCAAAAGTAAAAGAAAAGACAAAAGGAGGCCCAAACAAGCCTGTTGCCCCTGCGGCAAAGAAAAAGAAGCGATTAGTTGTTAACGATGCACCCGATCCGGACTTTGTTCCTTCCCCTACTGAAAATTATTTTGCCGCACAAATAGTAAACAACGCCATGCAGTTTGAAGGCGTTCGCTACCGCGGCGGTGGTACCACACCCGCAGGCATGGATTGCAGCGGTATGGTTTATGCCACTTTCCAGATATTTGATATTACACTCCCAAGAAGTTCTGCCGACATGGCCGCCACAGCAGGCCGCGAAGTAGACCTTAAAGAAGTTAAAAAAGGTGATTTATTGTTTTTTGATAACAACCCGGGCAGAAGAAGAATTAACCACGTAGGCCTTGTTACTGAAGTAACTGAAGAAGGCGAAGTTAAATTCATTCACTCATCTACAAGCCACGGCGTTATGGTATCAAGCATGAGCGAAGCATACCACAGCCGCACTTTTGTTAAGGCAAACAGGGTTATAGAAGAGTAATTCTCACATTTCAATATCCGCACCCGTTTTATGATATTGAAATACCCCGTAATTCCCATTACATTTTTTATCGCACTTGGCATAGCTGCCGGATATTATATCCAGCCCGGCATAACAGTTGCTGCTATTATTCTTGCCCTGCTGCTCGTTTTAATGGCGTTTGCGTATCGCATATCTACAAAAACCCTGCAACCACGACCGTACTTTGCATTTATAGCTGCACTTTTCGCCTTTATTGCAGGCGGCACTGTACAACAATTGCATTTTGGGCTCAGCAGTCCCCTTCATTACTCTCATTTTCTACATTCGGATGACACCCCTGTAATTAAAGGCGTTATAACCGAACGGCTCAAGCCGAATGACTATTCTGAAAAATATTATTTTGAAGTTGAATCGGTTAGCAAGCAAACAGCAACAGGCAAACTGCTGGTAACCGTGCCCAAAGATTCGGTTTCCAAACTACTGGATCCTGGAGATGTGCTATTTATAGCTTCAGATCCCAAACCCATCACACCTGCCCTCAACCCCTATCAGTTTGATTATGCTGCTTACATGCGCCAACAGAACGTTTTCCATCAGCTAAAGCTGAAGAATAACTACGTCAAAGCAGGCATTAAAACCGACTTTAATTACCACATACAAAACTTTCGGAATACGCTTATAAACAGCTTTGCTATCCATAATTACGATGCGCAAACCGTGAATATCATCAATGCGCTGCTCTTTGGGCAGCGACAGGACATGGACAAGGAAACATCCGACAGCTATACAAATGCAGGTGTTGTGCACATACTTGCCATATCAGGCTTGCATTTCAGTTTGCTATTCTTTGCACTCAACTGGCTGTTAGGTCCGCTTAAAAGATTCAAACACGGGTACGCACTGCACTTTGCAATCATAATTGGGCTCATGTGGTTCTTCGCGCTTATAACAGGTTTATCGGCTTCGGTAGTACGCGCGGTTGTAATGTTTAGCTTTGTATTAACAGGCGAACTTATTAACCGCAAGGCAAATATTTACAATTCACTTGCTGTTTCAATGTTAGTACTGCTATTGGCAAAACCAAACTTTCTATTTGATGCCGGTTTTCAGCTTAGTTACATTGCCGTGTTTTCAATTGTTTGGCTACAGCCCATATACAACCGGTGGGGACGCTCTAAATACAGGGCCGTTAATTTTGCAAGAGACACCGTTGCCATCTCGTTTATAGCACAGATAGGAGTACTTCCGCTTAGCCTGTATTACTTTAACCAGTTCCCTTTATTATTCCTGTTGGCGAATGTTATTGTGATACCGTTATCAAACATTATATTGGGCTTAGGCATTGTAACGCTTGTGCTGAATTTTATAGCTCCACCACTTGCAGTATGGGTTGGCAAAGCATTGGGATTTTTAATAGTAACGATGAACGGCTTCATAAAATGGATTGCCTCATTTGAGAGCCTTGTGCTGAAAGATATTCCTATTACCCTATTGTTGAACGTTACGCTGTATTTAACGCTTGTAATGGCTGTATTTTGGTTCTACAGGCAGACCTACAAACGTACTGCTGCCTTATTATGCGCCGTAATTGTATTCCAAATAGCATATTTGGTAACAGCATGGCAGGCGCAGCATAGCGAGGAGTTAGTCATCTTCCATAACTACAAGAACACATTGTTGGCAAAAAAGGAGGTAAACCGTTTAACCGTAATGAGCACCGATAGCCTTGTTGCCATTAACCCACTTATAAAAGCCTATACAAAAGGCAATTTTAATCCGGAGGTAAAAGCCATACCATTACAAAACTTACTTTGGCACAAAGAGCATACTATTTTAATTATTGACAGCTTAGCCGTTTACACCCCAAACCTTAATCCGGAAATACTTGTACTAACGCAATCGCCTAAAGTAAATTTAGAACGCGTTTTGCTGCAACTACAGCCTAAAGAAGTAATTGCCGACGCCACCAATTATAAAACCTACATTACCCGTTGGGCTGCTACCTGCCGTAAACAAAAAATCCCTTTTCATGCTACTGCAGAAAAGGGATCTTATAGTATTCGTTGATTTATGTTTTCGTTGATTTGGAATCACTCGTAACTGATAACTACCGTTATCGGAACAGTATTAACAAATTACCGAATAACCAAATTAACTCTTCTTAATGATCTTGTTTGCACCGTCAAGCCAAGGCGTTGGGCCACCGGCTACATAACCTGTACTTCCCATAGCATCAAAGGCAATTTTACCTTCGGCATTTTTAGAGGCTTTTGCAAACCACACCGTGGGGTAGCCACGTACTTTAAAAAACTGGTTAAGCTGGGCATTCTGATTTTTAATTTCCGGTGATTGCGCTGCCCTTCTTGGGAAATCCAGTTCAACTAAAATTACGTTTTCTTTAGCCCACTTGGCAAACTCCGGTGTTTTAAGCACCTCTTTTTGCAGCTTCATACACCAGCCACACCAGTCGCTGCCGGTAAAGAACATCAACAATGGCTTCTTGGTTGATTCGCTAAGGCTTGTAGCCTTTGCAATATCAGTATGCCATTCCAGTTCCTGAGCCTGTAAGCTAAGCGCGCTGAAAGCAACAAACAGTATCACTAATAATTTTTTCATAATCGTAATCGTTTTAAACAGGTACCCAAAAACGGTGCCGAAATCTTAATGAACCTTGTGCATTAATTTCTTAAGCATTGGATTTAATGCCATTACAAGTAACCCCGCTACAATTGGAACTACCGTAAAAATAAGGAAAAATGTTGATAGCGAGTATTCTTTGGTTATGTTTTCAATTTGCCCGCCTATAATAGCTGCAAATTTATTACCGATAGCAATAGCGAGATACCACATACCGAACATAAAAGCAATCATCCTGCCCGGAACCAGCTTAGATACGTATGATAGACCTACGGGAGAGATGAAAAGTTCACCTAACGTGTGAAATAAATAAGCTAACACCAACCATAACATACTTACTTTTACACCTGCACTAATACCGTAAGATCCAAAAGCAAGAAGACCAAAACCTATTGCCATGATTATAAGGCCAAGGCCGTATTTAACTGCAGCACTTGGATTGTATTTACTATCCCATAACTTAGAAACTGTAGAAGCTAAAGCAATAATAAAAAATGAATTTAAAATGCTAAACCACGAAACGGTAATTTCTGAAGCTTCAGCAGTAAGGTATTGGTATAACATCCATCCTACAATAGCCCATACTCCAATAAAACATATGGCAAGTACAACGTTACTACCTAATATTACCTTGCCTGTTTGTTTTGCCAGCAATACAAGTACCCATGTAATAATACCTAACGGAATAACCGTTAGCAACGTGTTTACGATATTAAAGATAAGCAGTGAATCGCCTGCAAGGGTACGATCTACATTGTCACGGGCAAATATTACCAGCGATGATGCTCCCTGCTCAAAAGACATCCAAAAAAATACAGTGAAAAAAGCAAATATGATAACTGCTACCATCCTGTCTCTAACCACTGTAGTGTAACGCACCATACGCGATACCACCAATACAAGAAAAAGTATAAAAGCAGCTAAAACCACAATGGTCTGCCCACTTAAATCTCCAACCGTAAAAGGAAACATGTTTATGTTGCCAATTTTAGAAAGCGGATCGTTAAATGCATATAGCAATCCACCTATTGTACTAAGAACTATTAAAACCTTATCTATTGCTGTAAAAGGATTACGTTTATCTTCAGGATCTACAGATAGTTTAGCCGCTTCTTCATCAGCAAGGCGCTTTGCTTTAGAGGGTACTTCGCCTACAGTACCAAATAATGGCTTTGCAAGCCAGAACTGTAAGGTACCAAAAAGCATAAAAACCCCAGCGAGTCCAAATCCGTACTTCCAACCCTGAGTTTCGGCTAACCAGCCACAAAGCATCATCCCGAAAAAAGCACCTGCATTAACGCCCATGTAAAATATCGTGTAGGCGCCATCTTTACGTTCCGGAACAGATTTGTACATTTCAGACAGTATAGAGGTCATATTCGGCTTAAAAAAGCCTGTTCCTATAACCAGTAAGCCCAATCCTATATATAACGTCATAGGTGTATCAAGTGCCATAGATGCATGCCCAAGTGTCATGATGATGGAGCCAATTACAACAGCCCAACGATAGCCTATATACTTATCCGCGATTATACCGCCAAAAATAGGCGTGATGTAAAGTAGCATTGCATAAGTACCATAAAGTGCTCCTGCATTCTCGGCAGACCATCCCCAACCTGGATTTACTTTATCTAATATTGACATCGTTAAAAAGTTAATAAGCAATACCCTCATCCCGTAGAAAGAAAAGCGCTCCCACATCTCAGTAAAAAACAAAACAAACAATCCTGAAGGGTGCCCCAGGACGGTTGATTTAAAAAAGTCGTTGTTAGACGCTGTTGTTGTAGACATATATAGTTATTAGTTGTATTTACAAAATTATTTAACCTCCTGCATCAGCTTTCGAACAAGTGGAGATATTGCTATTAACACCACTCCTGCTATAAGTGCGTAGATAGCCAACTGGTAATAGCCATCGGTATACGTTATAAGCTTTTGCTGGAGCGAATCGCCCTCACCGCCACTTGTAGACAGTCCTGCACCTAAAATACCGGCAACATACTGGCCGTATGCACTTGCAAGAAACCACATACCCATCATAACACCCTGTAGCCTTTGCGGCGAAAGCTTTGTCATGATCGATAAGCCGATAGGCGAAAGGCAAAGCTCGCCAAAAGTAATTATAAAATAAGCAACCACAAAAACATCAAGGCTGGCAATTCCCGATGCTACTTCAAAAAAGCGCGTGGTGTAAAATGTGTAAAAACCTCCCGCAAGGAATATAAACCCTAATCCGAATTTAATAACGGTATTAGGCTCAATTTTTTTTGTAGCCATGGCCAGCCAAACAAGCCCAACTAAGGGTGCAAAAATTATAACGAATACCGAATTAGCCGCATTATTAACCCCGTTCGGATCTAATTGGGCTACGCCGGCAACAATATTATCAAGATTTTTAGCTGCGAAGATGCTCAATGAGCCGCCACTTTGCTCAAAAAAGGCCCAGAATATTATAGAGAAGACAATGAATATAAGCGCCGCGATAAGTTTTTTACTCTCTTCCCAGGTATGCTTGGTCATTTCGTAACCCAGGTAAACCAATGTAAGCGGACCGATGGTATACATAAAATAATCAGTATATTCTGTTTTGGCAACCATTGCCATAATAACCGGTATCAAAGCTAATGTTAGTGCGTATACTGCATACTCATACCATTTTTTACCGGAATTTACAGTTACAGCCACTTTACCCGGTTGTTCCGGTTTTATTGTTCCAAAGCTGTCAGTCTCAGTAACGGTCTTTACATTGCCGTCTTCGCTCTTAAAAGGCGACAAACCAATAGGGCCTAATGCTTTTTGTGTGAAAACAAAAGTGATAAGGCTTATTGTCATTACCACGCCGGCAAGTCCAAAAGCTACATTCCACGTTAAGTGCGGTGGAATGATACTGCTAAATAGCTGACCTTTACCTATAGCAATACAGGCATAGCCTCCCAAAAGTGCTCCTATGTTTATACCCGAATAAAATAATGAGAAACCGGCATCGCGCCTGGCATCACCCCGTTTGTAAAGCGAGCCTACCATGGTAGAAATATTCGGTTTAAAAAATCCTGTGCCGATAACGGTAAAGCTTATCCCTAAAAAGAAGTTACTTTCCGGGAATGGGTCGAATGCTAAAATACCGCTGCCAATTATCATTAAAAAACCACCCCAAAAAAGCGATTTCCTGAAACCAAGTATCTTGTCGGCAAACAAACCACCTATAAATGTAAATGCATAAACAAATGCCTGAGTAGCGCCGTATTGAAGATTAGCCTGACTTTCACTCATGTGGCCACCCGCTTCTAAAATAAGGTGCGTTATCATAAAATAGGTAAGCACACCCCTCATACCATAGAAGCAAAAACGCTCCCACATCTCAGAGAAAAATAAACCCCACAATTGTTTTGGGTATTTGCCTTCAAAATTCTGAATATCCTCTAAGGTTACCGCGGTAGTTTTACTCATTATAATTTCTCTTTAATAAAGTTGGTCATTTTTGTGTACAGCTGTAACCTCGTAGCGCCACCATATATGCCGTGGTTCTTATCAGGGTAAATGGCCCAGTCAAACTGTTTGTTAGCCTGTACAAGTGCTTCAACCATTCGCATGGTATTTTGCACATGCACATTATCATCGGCACTTCCGTGGATAAGTAAATAAGAGCCTTTCAGTTTAGACACATGGTTTATAGGCGAATTTTCGTCATATCCCGATGCATTTTCCTGAGGGGTTTGCATGTATCTTTCGGTATAAACCGAATCATAAAAACGCCAGTTGGTAACCGGTGCTACAGCTATAGCCATTTTAAACACATCGGCACCTTTAAGTATACAGTTGCTGCTCATAAAGCCGCCATAGCTCCAACCCCAAATACCTATACGGGCAGGGTCTACATAAGCATATTTAGCAATAACCTTAGCGGCATCAATCTGGTCTTCTACCTCATATTTGCCCAGTTCTTTATAGGTCACTTTCTTAAAGGCAGCACCTTTGTAGCCTGTACCACGGCCGTCTACACAGGCAACAATGTAGCCTTCCTGCGCCAGCATATGATACCAGTAATCGTTTGTTTCGTTCCACGAATTATGCACCTGCTGAGAGCCAGGCCCACTGTATTGGTACATAAGCACCGGATATTTTTTGTTAGGATCAAAGTTTTTAGGTTTGATGAACCATGCATTTAGCTGGTGCCCTTTTTCGGTAGTAATCGTGGTAAATTCTTTTGTAGATAGGTTATAGCCGGCAACTTTTGTTTTAAGTGCATCATTATTTACAATTTCTTTTACCTGTTTGCCATCTTTAGCACTGTTAAGTGTATAGGTTGTTGGCTGTGTTACGTTAGAGAATGTATTGATGAAGAAATCAAAATCAGGGCTAAAAACAGCATCATTCATGCCTGTAAGCGCACTAAGCCTTACTTTATTTTTGCCATTAAGGTTAATACGGTACACATCGCGGTTGATAGAACCATTTTCTACCGACTGGTAAAATATGTTACCCGTTTTATCATCAAAACCATAGTAAGCCGTTACCTCCCAGTTACCTTTGGTAATCTGGTCTAAAAGCTTCCCTGTTTGACTGTAATGGTAAATATGGTTGTAGCCGTCTTTTTCGCTTGTCCAGATAAAGCTGTTATCGTTCAGGAATGTAAGGTTATCTGTAATATCAACATACGCCTTATCCTGTTCGTTAAGCACCACAGTAGGAGCACCACTATTGGCATCCACAAAAATAAGGTCGAGATTATTTTGATGGCGGTTTAAAACCTGAACGCTCAATGTTTGAGCGTCATTCGTCCATTTTATTCTCGGTATATAAAAATCAGAATAATTGCCAAGTTTAATTTCTTTAGATGTACCGGCCTTCACATCATAGATATGTAATGATACCGTTGAATTTTTTTCACCGGCCTTAGGGTATTTAAAAGTCTGGGTATCGGGGTACAGGTTTTCGCCATAAATTTCCATGGTAAACTCAGGCACGGCAGTTTCATCAAAACGTATGTACGATATCTTATCCCCTGATTTGTTCCAGTCGTATGCCCTTACAAAGGCAAACTCTTCTTCGTAAACCCAGTCGGTAATACCGTTTATGATGGCATTCTTTTTACCATCAGTAGTAATTTGTTTGGTAGTTTTAGAGGCTATATCATACACATATAAGTTATTGCTTTTGCCATAGGCAACTTTTGCACCATCGGCGCTAAATGTTGGCTCCTGTACTTTATCATCAGATAACTTTACAAGGCTTTTAGCTGCGATATCATAGATATAAAAATTAGCTAAAAAAGAGTGCCTAAAAATTTGCTCACTTCGTGTTGCAATCAATATTTTCTTTTCATCGGGGCTAAATGTATAGCTGTCAATGCCATCTGCAAGTTCCTTAAAACCTTTGGTATCTATAAGCGTACCCACTTTATTAAGCGTAGCAAAATCATACAGGTCTATCTGGTTGCTATGGGTACTCCGGTTAGTGTTTAGCACCGTGTACTGATTGCTGTTTTGCATAGCCTGCAGGTCGTCCATCCCTTTTGTGCGAAAACCACCGCTCCAAATTTCCTGAAGCGTTATTTTCTGTTGCGCAAAAGCTGGCGATAACGCCAATAAAAACAATAAAATCGAGTTTTTGATGTATTTCATTTTCAGTTCGTAAAAAACTCCCAATTTTAGTAAAATTTTATGAATTAACCGCTGTTTTTTTAGTTAAATGCATTTTGCTATTTTTTGGGGTGGTATAATTGTTGGCAAATGCCGCATGTATAGCCTATCTTTGCGGTTCACTATTATTTTAAGGTACTGAAAATGAGCAAAGCGATAGCGGGGTTTAGCAAACTTAGTAAAGAGCAAAAGATAGATTGGCTGGCAAGTGAATATTTTGAAAGCCCGACCGAGGCTATAGCTTTATTAAGAAAATACTGGAATACTGATGATGTTACACAAAAACTGCATGACGAGTTTATAGAAAATACCATCTCTAACTTTTACCTTCCGCTGGGTATTGCGCCAAATTTTACTATTAACGGCCGGGAATACACCATCCCGATGGCTATAGAGGAAAGCTCGGTTGTAGCGGCAGCGTCAAAATCTGCTAAATTTTGGGCTACACGCGGAGGTTTTAAGGCTACCGTAATAAACACCGAAAAAATAGGCCAGGTTCACTTTATGTATAACGGAAGTGCCGAGAAACTGGTTGCTTTTTTTGAAGCTACCAAACATGAATTTTTTACCGACACCGAAACTATTACCAAAAATATGCAGAAGCGTGGCGGAGGTATTTTGGATATCGAGCTTCGCGATAAAACCGCACTGATACCCAACTATTACCAGCTTCACGCTACGTTTGAAACGGTAGACAGCATGGGTGCAAATTTTATCAATTCATGCTTAGAGCAGTTCTCTAAAACCCTTCGCGAGGAAGCCTTGCTTTACACTTTATTTACCGAAGAAGAAAAACAGATACAGGTGGTTATAAGCATCCTCTCCAATTATGTACCCAACTGTGTAGTACGCGCCGAGGTATCCTGCCCCGTTGCCGACCTTAACGAGGACAGGAACATCAGCCCCGAAGAGTTTGCAACCAAGTTCATAAACGCAGTTAAGATTGCCGAAGTTGAGCCTTACCGCGCTGTAACGCACAATAAAGGTATTATGAACGGTATCGACTCGGTAGTTGTGGCTACCGGTAACGACTTTAGAGCCGTGGAAGCAGGAGTGCACGCTTACGCTGCCCGAAACGGCCAGTACAGCAGCTTATCGCACGCTAAAGTTGAGAACGGCATCTTTACCTTTTGGCTGGATGTACCGCTGGCTTTAGGTACCGTAGGCGGATTAACAACATTGCACCCGCTGGTTAAATTCTCGTTAGAGATGTTGGGCAATCCGAGCGCCCAGGAGTTGATGCAGATAGTAGCCGTAGCCGGACTGGCTCAAAATTTTGCTGCACTGCGCTCGCTTACTACCACTGGTATACAGCAGGGACACATGAAAATGCACCTTATGAATATCCTTAACCAGCTTGAAGCATCTGATGACGAAAAGCAACAGGCCGTTAAGTATTTTGAGAAACACACAGTGAGCCATTCGGCTGCTGCCGAATTTGTAAACCATTTGCGAACCATAGACCCTACACGCATTGAAGAAGACTTTTTACAGTAACGGCAAACTATTTATTACGGGCGAATATACCGTGCTTGATGGTGCAAAGGCATTTGCGTTGCCCACAAAATTCGGGCAATCGTTAGAGGTAGAACCAAGCAATGGAAACACAATTAAATGGACAAGCTACGATGCTGATGGCAGCATTTGGTTTGATGAAGAGCTACCGATTGAGGCTATAATATCTAACCAGCCGCATGCCGATAAGGCTGAAGTCATTACTCTAATTAAGATACTCCATAAAGCACACAAGGCAAATCCAACGGTACTTCAGGATAGTAATGGATTCACGGTTAATACGCGTCTAACTTTTCCGAGACATTGGGGTTTGGGCACATCCTCCACCCTAATAAATAATGTTGCACAGTGGTTTAACATTAATGCGTACACCCTACTTGCCGAGAGTTTTGGCGGCAGCGGGTACGATATCGCATGCGCACAGCATAACACTGCCGTATTGTATCAAATAAACGGCAGTAACCCTATTGTAAGCTCTGTCGATTTTAACCCTGTATTTAAAGATAATATTTGGTTTGTATACCTTAACCAAAAACAAAACAGTCGCGAGGCCATTGCTGCTTACCGCGAGCACCGCAAAGATATTGCACCTATTATTGCACGTATAGACGCACTAACAAATGATGCGATACTGGCACGTGATACACAAACATTTGCATCGGCTTTAGAAAAGCACGAGGCGCTTATGGCGGGGCTGTTGGGTATGGCACCGGTACAGGAACGACTGTTTCCCGATTTTAAAGGCGTAATAAAAAGCCTTGGTGCCTGGGGTGGCGATTTTGTTATGGCTGTAGCCGAAGATAACCAAATACACTATTTTTTAGATAAAGGATATAAAACTATTATATCCTATCAAGCCATGATACTTTAAAAAATGCATATTTGTTATTGCTTAATTATATAAAACAAAAATGCCCTCGCTAAGCGAGGGCATTTTTTATGTCCTTAAAAGATATTAGGCTTAGTTAAATTCAAACCTGTTATCTTCAATATCTGCATTGTCTTTAAGAGCTGTAGAAAGCCTTGTCTCTACACCACCTCTACCCTGGCCATTAAGCCTTGTAGTGATAGCACTAAAGTTTGTAAGTGCAGCAGCATTTTCAACGCTCTTAGTCCTTACCATAAATACACCGGCTTCACCTTCTATAAGGCCTGAAGTTTTTCCGGTAGCAAGTCCAAATGCTTTACCTACTACTTTCATTTCCGGGCCAATTCCGCTAATCATTGGGTTAGCCATGCTTAAGCCAGTAGCCAAAGCAACAGTAGAACCTGATTTTTGAGCAACAGCCTCTAAGGCAGATCCTGTCATTTTAGCTTTTATAAGTGCCGCTTTCTTCTGGTTACGTACTATTGGCAACACACTAACTTTAGCTTCTTCTATAGGTAGAAGGCCTTTTTCGTTAATGTTTTTAAGCCTTGCAACCACGTGGCCTTGCGGAGTATCAAATTTCTTAACATCACCTACTTTAGTATCGTCAGAGAATGCCCAACGAACTATTGGCCTTTGTGCACCAACACCCGGTATGTTCTCGTCGTTAGCTTTTAATCCGTTTGCAGGAGTAAGTGTATAACCAAGTGATTTAGCAAGATCTGCAAGAGGCTTTTCCCTTGAATCCATCTCAAGCTTGGTAGCTTTTGTAAAGTTAGCATCGGTAGTAGCCTCTGTAGGCTGTATTTTTTGCGCAATAGTTGCCACCTGTACAGCATCCTCTTTATCAAGAACCCTCATTACGTGGTAACCAAAATCAGTTTCAACAACGCCTGTTTTACCTTTAGGACTTGCAATGGCAAAGTCTTTAAATTCTTTAGCCCATCCGCCATCAGGAGTAACGTCATAAACACCACCGTTTTGTACAGCACCCGGATCATCAGAATTTGTCCTTGCCAATTGGTCTATAGCAGCTGGGTTAGCGTTAACCTGAGCAAGGTAACCATCGGCAAGAGCCTTAGCCTCTTCTTTAGTCCTTGTAATGTTTGCAGCAGCCCTCATAGCGCCTTTGTAAGCCACAAGTACGTGAGATACTTTAGTGCTTGCACCCGGCCTTCTGCCAGTTACCCTGTTAAGCATATAATAACCGTTTAATACATACGGACCGTAAACCTGGCCCGGAGCCAAAGCAAATATCTGCTCTGCATGCTCTAAAGGCAATTGTTTTTTAGTAACGTAAATAGTATCATATTTCATTTCAGAATTTGCATTTACAAACTCTTCAACGTTTTTAGCAGCACCAAAACCGGGAACAGTATCGTTAGCTTTAGTTTCGTCGTTATATTCAACTTTAGCAACAAGAAGCCCATCAATGTTTTTCTTCATCTCAGCCTCATCAGCAGGAGAAGGTTTATTGTCGATAAACACAAATTCGATATCGCGTGATGCTTCGGCTTTATATTTCTTCTCGTTTTTCTTCATGTAATCTACAAGCTCCTGATCAGAAACCTTAACCTGATCATCGTTTATGCTGTTGTAAGGAACAAAAACATAATCAAAAGTAGCTTTGTTATTTTCAAGCTTGTAAGTAGCCTGGCCCTCTACATTGGTAGTAAAGTAACCTGCCTTAAGCATAGTTGCATACAACTGCCTTTTAGCAGAAGCCTCTACACTTGGCCTTTCGCTTTCAATAGCTTGGTATTGCTGCGGGTTTGTAGTTTTCATGTTCACAAGGAATTCATTGAATTTTGCTTTGTCAAATTTGCCAAGCGCATTCATGAACTGAGGGTTTTGCCCCACCATCTGGCCGTACATATCCAGCACGTGGTCTCTGCCTACTCTTATTCCGGCTTTATCAAATCGTTCCTGGAAAAGAACTTTTTGCACTTCGTATTCCCATACATTGTTTGCAGCCTGCGTAGGGCTAATACCCTGCTGACGCGTTTGCATGTTGTTTACGCTTTCAAGGAACTCTTTTACAGGAATATCTGTCCCGTTTACGCTTCCTACATTTTTAGTAACGCCAAATCCGCCGCTGTTTATAATATCACCTATTATAAAAGCTAATAAACAGAAACCGATAACACCTATCAGTAAAATTGAACGCTGCCTTATTTTAGATAAAACCGCCATGTGTATTTGTTGTTAAAATTTTAATTCAGTGGGCGAAAATACAATTATATGCTTAATAATAAAAATAGTGAGGTTATTTTTTGAAGAAGTTTTATTTTTTTATTTATTCTTTGCTGCAACCATTTTTATAAGCTCTATTTTTTTACCCGATGCCTGCTCTATAATCACTGTAAAACCGCCTATCTCCAGCGTTTCGCCCGCTTGTGGGATCTCCTTTGCATGGTGCACAATAAAGCCACCAAGTGTAGCATAAGCATCTGTTTCAGGGATATTTAAACCGTACTCCTCGTTAACATAAGCCACATCGTGCCGTGCAGAGAACAAATACGAGCCATCTTCAAGCTGCTCTTCAGCAAGTTCTTCCTCCTCATCATGCTCATCTTCTATTTCCCCAAACAGCTCTTCTATGATGTCTTCTACGGTAATTATTCCAGCGGTACCGCCATATTCATCTAATATTACCGCTATGCTTTTACGCCTGCGGGTAAGCAGGCTCAACAACTCTTTTATGTAAATAGTTTCGGGAACGTACTCTATACCTATCATTATTTGCCTAATGGTTTTCGGTTTTTTAAAAAGCTCAAACGAGTGTATGTAACCAATAATATCATCAATGCTTTCGCGGTATACCACGATCTTGCTATAATCGGTATCTATAAAAAGTTGTTTTAGCTCGCTTACGGGATCATTAACCTCAACAGCTTCAATTTCAGTACGTGGCGTCATGATATCGCGTGCTTTAAGCCCGGAAAACTCCAGCGCATTCTGAAACATCTGTATTTCTGAATCTACTTCTTCGTTATCGTTAGCACCTGTAAGCTGCTCGGTAATGTAAGTACCTAATTCGCCACGGCTAAAATTACCTCTGTCGGTGTGGGCCTTTGTACGCAATATCTTTACGAGAATAAAGTCGGACACCGCCATAATACAAATAGAGATGCGGCTAAACACCACATAAAAAACGTAAGCGGGGATAGCAAGAGCCTTGATTAATGTGTTAGCATATAACTGAAAAAACACTTTAGGCACAAACTCTGCCGTGAGTAGTATAATGCCGGTAGTAACTGCAATTTGTATGAGCAGCTGGTAGCTTAGTGGCATATGGGTTTGCTGCAAGCCAAACCAGCGTAGCACTGCGCCACCCATATAGTACCCGTATATTACAAGTGCTACACTGTTACCTATAAGCATAGAGGTTATAAACCGTGTTGGATTTTCGGTAAGACGAGTAAGAATTTTTGAGATGAGGGTAAGCTGCTTTTTTTCTACACCAAGATATACCTTGTTAGACGATACATAAGCTATTTCCATACCCGAGAAAAAAGCGGAAAACAATAGGCATCCTATAATTATTACCGCTTCCATAAGTGCTACTTATTTTTGTTTTGGTTACTGTACTTGCTACCAAAATGACGCCTGAAGAAAAACATAAATATAGATACTGCACCAATACCAAAGCTTACTACTGCCTCGCCATTATTATTTTCTGTAAGCGACACAATACCGCTGTACACAAAAAAAGCTGCAACAACAAGGTAAACGTAAGACACATATTTAAGGTAAGTCATCATAAGTATAAAAAGAAAAATGTGTTAGTCCACATTGTTTATAGCACCCGTGTTACGCTGGGTGTTCATTATTTTAAAGTCTTTACTAAAGTCTATGCCGGGGCCTTCAAAATTACCTTTGGCGGCATCTGTAAATGTAAATCTTTTTTCGGTATAAAACCACTCATTCTTCTGGTCGTAGTACAGCTGCTGTGTTCGCAGCACCCCACCTTCAGACGATGTTATCTTTACATTGCCTTGTAAATCTATTATATCACTGCCATTGTACCTTATAGCGTAATCTGACTCTATGTAGCTGTTTTTTTTGTTTTGATCAATAAGCGTTACATGAACACCTTTTGGGAACTCGTTAAAGCCATATTCTAAATTAGAATAATCCAGCATCAGCGGACTAACGAGTATCGCTTTAACCTTGCCGGAGTCGGTATATTTAAGGTTTATATTCTCTGACCTGCCCACAGGGCTAAACGCCACGCTATTGATACGCTGCACATCGTGAAAATTACTTTCGCAAGACGCCAGGGCAATAACCATTGCCGAAAACACAAACACGTAATATTTATACCAAAGCCTCATTATTAGTTAGGTATGGTAATAGTTTCATTTACCCAGCAGCCAAAAGTAACTGTATCGCCTTTCTTTTTACCGGCCGTTTTAATTTCGGCAGCAGTAGGCAGCTTTTTATTAAAGTTCCGCTCTATAAGAGCCGCAACTGTTGTTTTATAACGAGGTTCGGCCACCTCAGCTTTTTTAGCTGTAGCGATAGATAGCCATGCCAATGCTTTTTTATCAAAATTACTCAGGTTACAGTCTTTTGCCATGGATGCAGAAGCGTATAATTCTGCCAAAAACAAATAAGGCTTGCCCGATTTAGGATTAGCCTCAGCAGCTTTAAGGGCATATTTTTTTGCCTCAGCTTTGTCGTCATTCCTAAACGTTGTTGCTATTGTACTGTAGGTTTCTGACTTTTTAACCATGTCAGGTTGTAAATCTACTGCCTGGTTAAAATAATCAATCGCTCCCTTTTTGTCACCTTTACGTAGGGAAAGATTTCCCAAAAGGTATGCCGATTTATAAGTAGCCTTATTTTTATGAAGCGCCAAAGCACCATCAAACAAGGTAGCCGACTTGTAACATTTATTCTCGTTAAGCGCTGTTACCATTGCCTCAAGCCAGGCTATATTGGCTTTATTCTTTTCATAACCTGCACTGTAATACGCATCCAATTTGGTACAATCAAAATATTTAGCAGCCTGTAAAGCAATATTCTCACTTACGGCATCAAGCGAATTTTGCTCGCCCTTAGCCTGTTTCATAAATATTTTTTCATCAAAAGCCAATTCCTCCGTGTCCTGCTTTTTAGTAAGCGCAGCAACTTTATCGGCTATTTTGCCTTTAGCATAAGCAGCCTGTGCAGCAATATCGCTGTACTTTTGTATAAATTGTTCCTGGGTTACGGCACCCTTACCGCCATCATACTGCTTAAGGAATAGGTTAAAATACAACTCTATAGCATTATAATCGGTAAAGCCTTCTTTTTTAGATGCAAAGGCATTGTCAAGTATTTTATATACCTCATCATCCTTTACCATTTTTTTATTAAACAGCAAAAGCGCTTTTTTCTCGTCGCCACCTGTACCCGGAAAATTTTTTTCCTGTTCAGTGTAAAGGTTAACCAGGTCTTGGTTAAAAACTTTTTCATCTTCCGGTGTTTGCGCACTTTCAGATTTATATATCAGCACGGCCTCACCATAAAAATAAAGCTTATCGCTATATTTAGGGCATGATTTTCTTAAAGCAGGCAGTATGGCAAGCGCATCATCATAAGCCTGAGATGTCACGTTAGTTTCAAGCACCTTAAAACTGTCTGCACACTTAAAATCCTGCGCGGTAGCGGTTAAGGTTAAAAATCCTGCACATAGCAATAAAAAGGCCTTTTTGGTTTTCATGCTGCAATTGTTATTTGTTATTCGTACTTTCTCTTAACAAACCATTTATCGTTTATAGAAAGCCCTATAAATACGTTAAAATAATTTTCCTGAATGAGACCTGCGTTCTTAGTACCTCTTTGGCCGTACTCAAACCCAATGTTAAGGTTAGAGCCGCCTATAGTACCACCAAGCGGAAGCCCAAGACCTAAACTAACACCTTTATCATCTATAGATTCTCCACCCAACACAAGGCCTGTTTTTTCATATTTAAGTCCTGCACGGTAAGTAATCCTGCTAATATAGCTGTTGTAAGACATAAACTTAGGTATCCAATAACCGCCAAGAGCATACTTGCTTGAATTTTCAAACTGGGCACTGGTTGTAGTACCATCAAAACGGCCTCCAAGTTCGTTTGCCTGCTGGTTTGTATATTCTGCACCAAGAAACCATTGTCTTGCCTGTCCAAAACCTGTACCAATTGTAAATTTAGATGGTAGTTTATAATCGCTGTTAGAAACCGTAAGATCTATCTGATCCACAACAATTTGGTCGCCCACCGGAGATACTGATACCGTGGCTATATTACGCATAGATTCACTTTTAAGCGAAGCCTCTGTACTGTAAGTCGCACTGGCGTAATACTCATATTTGCTTTTTATCCTTGTTTTATACATCAAGCCAATGTTAGCCCCTACACCACTGTAGTCTGAAGCATTTTTTTCGCGGGTTGCATATTGCAGGCCAATATCGGGTATTGTAACAAGCGAAGTTGTTTCTATATCGCCAAAGTAATATTGAAAATCTGCACCAATACTAATTTTAGGCGTTATTTGGTACGAAAGCCCCCCGAAAACACGGTTTAACCCTCCGCTACCGTCAAACTGCCTTGTACGGTTAAGGCTTGTATCTGTGTTAGATGTTGTATTTTGAATCCTGTACCCTACCGAAGTGTAAGGCATAAGGCCGAACGCACCTGCCAGCTTGCCAAAAGGAAGGGCAACTGCAATATAATCTATAGTAGTACGGCCTGCACGTGCGTTTTGATTGGCAGTTTCAAACAACGTACTGCCTGTAGAGCCGCCCACTGTAAAAGTGGTAAACTTAAGCGAGCTGTATGATGCAGGGTTTTGAAGGTTTATGTGTATACTATCTGCCACTACACCAATACCGGCCATAGACCTGGTTTCTACAGTACCTTTAAATTTGGTATCGCCTATACCGTAAAATGAGTAGGGAGAGGCATTATTTTCCTGTGCAAAAGCAACCGTTGACAAAAGAAGGCACAGGCCTGCAATAATTTTTTTAATCATTTCTGGTTCGTATATAAGTATAAAAGGTTCAAACTTTCCAGTAGGAAATTTGAATTGGCAAATATGGTGTTTTTTAATCGTTTAGCCAAAAAATCAGCATCCCCTCCTGTCAATATTACTGTTACATCCTGATACTGTTCACAATACTGATTCACAAAACCATTTACTTCGTGCAAAAGGCCGTTTACAGCGCCGGAGTGCATGCTCTCTTTTGTGGAGTTACCAATGTAATTTTGGGGCATTTGTGCATATAACAACGGAAGTTTTGCCGTAAAAGTATGCATGGCATTATACCGCAGTTGCAATCCGGGCGATATAGCGCCACCTAAATAAGTATTGGTGTTATCTACAAAATCGTACGTTATGCAGGTACCGGCATCTATTACTAAACGATGTGCATTGGGATATTGCAACGTTGCTCCGGCAGCAAGCACCATCCTGTCAATACCCAAAGTAGCAGGCGTGGTGTAATTGTTTTTAAACGGAAAGGTTAAGCTGTGGCTAACTTCGGTCAACTGGGTGTGTTCTTTTAGCCATAATAACAGTTTATCATCTTCTTTCCCTACCGATGACATGATACTTTGTGCAGCCGCAGGAAAATTTTCTATAATTTTTTTGATGCCTTCAAGGCCTGTTTCTTTATCAAAAACAAACTTCTCAATAAGGGCAGCGCCCTCAAACACAGCGGCTTTAATTTTTGTATTGCCAATATCTACGGCTAACAGCATTTGTTGTTATTTATTGATGCAAAGATAACAATACATTTTTTTTAACCTTTGTTTTGTATAAGTTAAAAAAGGTTCTATATTTGCACCCGCAAAGAAGTTTACTGAACGGCTTTATAAATTAAGTCCAACCGTAAAAAGAATAGCAATGGTACCTTAGCTCAGTTGGTAGAGCAATGGACTGAAAATCCATGTGTCCCTGGTTCGATTCCTGGAGGTACCACAAAAGAATCCCTTAATAGCTTAAGGGATTTGTTTTTTAAACACCAAGATTACCCTTACCGGTACCTTAGCTCAGTTGGTAGAGCAATGGACTGAAAATCCATGTGTCCCTGGTTCGATTCCTGGAGGTACCACAAGAATCAAATTTAGACCCTTGATAATCACGAGATTTTCAAGGGTTTTTTGTTTGTACACCTGAAAATGGTCAATTTTGTCTTTTGATGCAATTTTTCAAATATAGATTTCTATATTTGAAATAAAATAGTTAAAATAATGGCCGCCACAAAAGAAAATCATTTAAAAGACAAGAAATTTTCCACTGTTAAAGAAAAAATACAACACATACATAAGCACTGTAAAGAACCAATCTTATTTGAACCTTTACGTCTACTCTTTAAAGAGAAAGGTTTTAACGATGTGCAAATAACTCACGGTAACAACGAATTTGGAAAAGACTTGGTTTTTTCAATGATTGATGCTGCATTAGGCGAAAGAATTTGGTATTCCGCTATAGTTAAGAATAAAAACGGCACACAAAATGATTTTGTAAAAGGAGGAGAAATTCATCAACAGATAGAGTTAAGTCTGAATACACCATTTAAGGATAGCTCTGGCAAGTCAATTCAGATTTCAAGGGTTTTTATAATAATTAATGGCTCTGTAACACCGAACGCAAGAGATGTGCTATCTACTAACTACGACAAATATTTATTATCCAATATTCAAATATGGGATTATCAAAAAATTATTAGTGAAATTGAAACATATACTAAAGAGTTATTTCTCAATGATCGTGAGCCTTCAATTCAGGTTTTTGATAATAAACAAGTTGAATACCTTTCAGACATAAGCAAATCTGATCAACTTTTGCAACTCAATATGAAAGATATTGACGACATCTTTGTGAATGTTCAAACTTCAAGTACAAAATTATCAAAAACAGTTGAAACTTACATTCAGTTTGAAAACAACACAAGCAGGTTGAAATCCAAAGTTACGGAAGATATTGATGGCTTAGCTGAAGTTATCAATTCTAATAAAAATTTTATTGTTCACGGTATTCCTACAAGTGGAAAATCGCTTTTTTTGAAGAGATTAGGCATACGATTGATAAAAGCAAAAAAACAAAACTTAGTTTTCTTCTTTGAATTTCCCAACATAATAGATTATAAAGAAGCTCATAAAATGGATATTTTTAGTTGCATGCTTAAGCAGTTTAAAGATTTCACAAACGGCGAAGAATTAAATTTTAAAGAATATGAAAAAATTACAGTTTTACTGGATTCCTTTGACGACATAAAAAGTGAATCCGTAAAGTGCGAAATTTTAACTAATTTGGAAAAATTCGTCTCCGATAATAAGGATAAAAATCTTCAAATTGTTGTAGCAATGAGAACAACCGAAATAATTGATAAAGAAAAAAGGCTGAATGATTTTGAGAAAACCGAATTATTACCATTTAATGTCGGACAGGCATTTAAATTGGTCCAAAAAATTATTCCCAATAATAAAGCAAAGTCTATAGCATTTACCAAAGCCATGAAAGACTCAATGCTATCTTCACCTATACTTCGTACACCGTTAGCATTGAGTTTGATGGCAATACTTTATAGGGATGAAATCATTGATTTAGAAGAACTCCCTGCCAATATTACTGAGCTCTATAACAAATTTGTAGACACATATTTGGATCGGTGGGACAACTCTAAAGGCATTTCCCAACAATATAAATATGAACAAACTAAATACATTATTAGCTTTATCGCGAAAGAAATACACTTATTAGAGCAAACATACATCTCTTCAACTGACTTAATAACTTTATTACGAAAATTGAGAATGGAGTACAGTTTTGAAGAACTTAATAATCCGGACGACTTTGTAGAACATCTGAAAATGAAATCAGGTGTTATTAATTATGATGATCGTAGTGATACGTTCTCATTCTTCAATCATTATTTTCAAGAATATTTTGTTAGTTTATCAATTGATGAAAAGAGTGAAGATCAATTAAAAGATAATTTTTTCGAAGAATGGTGGGAAAATGCAATAATCTTTTACTGTGGTAAAAATCCACGTAGAGATAGTTTTGTATTAGATGTAGCAAAAAATGTCATTCCTACCAATCTTAAAGATTTATATTTATACCTCAATCTCTTATCAAAGTCTCTACAAGCAAATCATGCAATTCCTATTAAAAGTAGATTAAAGGTAGTGATGAGAATGCTTTTCGGATTTGACAAATTCTTAGACGGGTTTTTAAGTGAGGGGCAGCAAGGAAACACATTTGCTGCAAGCACTACAACAATAGACTTAATAATCATCTACAGGGATTTTTTCGATAAATTATTTAGTTCAAAACACATATCAAATCAGGAGTGTATCGAACATTTTGAGAGCATATTACTCTCCGAAAGTAATGGGCTATCAACCTTAACCATTTACTGTATTTCTTATTTTATAACTTTTCATAAGAATGATCCATCAGCTCTTGAACTATTTTTAGAAAAAGAAGGTTTAGACGTAATATGGAGTAGAATTGTCTTTATTGATTTAAAATTATTGCATTACAAATCAAAAGACATTAAATCTTATACGAGAATTAAGCGAAAAATGGAAAGGAATAAATTTATAATTCAAAGTAAATTAACAGATTTCAGCATTAAACAACTGAACAGTGGCGCTGTAAATATTGATGTAAAAAGTGAAAATCTTTAGATAAAAATTAAGGAACGAACAAACATACAGATTTAAAATTGACCAATTCTTTCAGCAAATTTATAACATGTGTAAACCGAACTTATATATAATTGGATGGAATTTCGAGATTTAGTAAAAGATAGCTTCTTTCATTTACCGAAAGAAGCTCCTAAGAATACTTCTTACAGAGAATTTATATTTGATTTATTAGATCAATACCTATTACTACTTTCAACTCTTAAAAATAAGACTGTTAACATAGAAGGGTTATCTAAACCAAAGAGAATCTCGACAACTATTAAAATTCAAGATGAGTTCATCAAAGGTCTGAAGAGAACGATACATCTATATTTAGATGGTCAACCATCTAACGCATACGCACAGTTTCAAGACACTATCAATTATCGTACAGGAAAGTATAAGAAGATCTTAAATATAAGCTCTTTTCATACAGATGAGAACTTCTACAGAATACGGTTAAAGCAGGAAAATTTTGCTTTGAGCTCAAAAGAGATGTTCCACATACCTTTTGAACTGAGAGGTAAAGTTACAACTCAAAGATATAGTATCCCTGGCTTTCCATCGCTTTATTTAGCTAAAACATTATATGTTGGATGGGAAGAATTACATAGACCATCTTTAAATAACTTTCAAGCAGTAAGATTGAAAAACGTAAAGAAATTAAAATATCTCGATCTAACTGCCAGTAATATATCTGAGAATTTAACATCTGACAAGGCCTACAAATATTTAATGACATGGCCGTTAATAGCTTGTTGTTCAATTAAAGTTGGAGACTACTCCGACCCCTTTAAACCACAGTATATTGTTCCCCAGCTACTAACGCAGTGGATTAGGAATAATAAAGAGCTTGATGCCATTAAATACAATTCAACTCACATTACAACTAATGATATAGAAACCACTGGTGACTTATACAATATTGTTCTACCTGTGAGGGATAATAAAGACAGTGGCTACTGTGATAATCTAACTAATATGTTTGAAATTACAGAAACTATATCTCAACAGTTATTAGATTTCAAATCTGGTGGAATGACATTTCTTGACAGTGAAAAAGAAATTAAAAGAATCAGCGATAAAATCCCTGCTATTGAATTTATTAGAGGAAGTAAAACTCCGTATGGCTATTCAATCTTAGGTAAATTAGAAAAAGAGTTGGATAGAATGAAAACAAAAAAAATACACTAACTATTTTATGACATTTATTAAAAGTGAAGGATTAAAATTATGAGTAATAATTAGCATAAGTTTTGCCCTACTTACCCCAACGTAAAATAACGTTTTCCCATCTTTAAGATTACCTTCAGTTAATGGCATAAACAATCTTGCCTGCCTATTCCATTGTTGGTACGGTAATCGACCCGTATTAATATTATCAAGAATTACTGCAGAATATTCTAACCCTTTAGACTGATGGATAGTATTTATAGTTATACCACCTACCCCCGATAATGTTTTAGAATATTTTTCCAAATTCCAAGATGTACTTTCTTCTGAATCGATGAGATCTATAATTTCTTGAAAAGCTGAATGTTTAGTTTGAAAAATATCTTCAAAAATAGTTTCTATATTTTGCAAAGATTGTATTAACTCTCCGTCGAAATTTTGATTTTTAAATGATGTAATAAGTTGATTAATAGCATATCTAATCTCTCTATCGGATAAAGCTATATTATTTTCCAAAAGATGTAGCTCAACATACCTCTTTGCACTTCTTAGCTTAGAAATAGACGGTTCATGATGATATTTACATAAACTCCTTAGTAAACTAAATGTTGAGTTATTAACTGATCTATGTGGCAGTGCTCCTAATCCAACCGTATGATATTTTTGACGTATATGCCTACTTATATTAAAAGCCTCTACCCATCTTGTTGTAAGGATAGCAATTTCTGAAAGATCAATTTTATTTTCTAAAAGCTTAACTATACAAGATTCAATATAAGTGTTGTTGCTTAAATTGTCAGTTTGCACAATAGTTAGTGGTAAATCAACATCTTTGCAATCGGAACAATTTAATAGCTTAGGGTGATTATCAAAAAGTTTAGAATAAGCATCAACTATATTAGGAGTTGATCTATACGTGGCTTCCAATATTTCTATTGGTGCATCAAAATCTTGGGAGGCTTTTAAAAAAGCATCATGCATAGCTCCTGCAAAACCATATATGCGTTGTTTCTCATCACCAACCATAAAGAACGTGCAACCTTTACAGACATTAAGTAGCCTAAGAATTTCATATTGAAAAATATTAGTGTCTTGAAATTCATCCACAGAAATTTCATAAAATTTATTTGCCAATGAAGATGCTACAAAACTATTTTCAGCTACAATTTTATGTGATCTAAAGAGAATTTCATTAAAATCAATTAATTTCATAGCAGTTAAATATTCATAATAGGATTCTGCAACAGATTCTAATGGCTCACTGTGCGACCAATCTATATCGTGATCAAGTTCTCCTCCAATTTTTCTTTTTATTTTGTTGAGTTCATCAATTGGACTATTCCCCAAGTTCATCTCAGGCTTACATTCTACAAACTCATTTAGATCATCGAAACTTACAACCTTAGGTGGATTATAATTATACAACCAACCAAAAGGTCTAAGTATATATTCTAAACAAAACCTATGGATTGTACCAATGAAGATATTATCATCATTGGTAACTAATCTTGATTCAATTTCATCTGCACCTGCGTTTGTATAAGTAATTAAAGCTAAGTATTTATGTTTAGGGATAGAACCTAATTTATGTTGAGCACGAGCCACTAATGTTTTAGTTTTTCCTGTCCCTGGTGATGCACTGACTATAGTATTAAGAGGCCTCTCAAAAACTATCCTTTTCTGTATATCATTAAGCATTTGTTACACTCTCTGTCTTTCTATTAGCCACATGTAAAATAGCCGTTGTAAGGTATTCCGGAACTATAAAATTCTTATCAATTAGTAAACTTAACTCTTGAGCAAACCTACCCTTTTTTACCACTGTGTTTATTCTTCTTAACAACTCAACAGACCATAACTCTGGATTTTCTCTTGTTGCCTCCAATAAGTTCTCAAATGATTTACTGTGTCTTAAATTCTCAAAACATTTTTTTAAGTATGTTTGATTTGTATTAGAATCAGGAAATAAATCTATTTCTAAAGTTTTTTTACCAACACATACTATTACCCTATCCTTTACTTCTAAATTCTTAGCATTTAAAACTGATGTGGTGTATTCTGAATCAGGATCTAATTCATCAGCATCACCATCAATTATTGCAACAACAGGAATTTCCAGATTGTCTTTTTGTGCCAATTTTAGGAACGGGTCAAAGTATCTACTATGGATGGGTATAACCGAAATATTATTTTCAGTCAAATTAACTCCATAAACCTCTTGTGCAATTGATGGTATTATAAATTGTTCTCCAACGCCCTCTACAAAAAAGATAGCAGAAGCGAAGAATAATTCACTTCGAGTAGCATCTAAATATCGTTTAAGGAGTAAATTTTCTCTATCACTAAGAACATCATTTTTGAACGGAGAAAAAGCTTTGATGTCTTTTTCTTGATTTTTATATAAGATGTTTAAATTTTTATAATTGCAATCACTTGCAATATGAGTAGAGTGTGAAGTGAGAAATATCTGCGTAGTCTTTAAATCATTTAAATTAGAAAATAGAATTTTTTGAAGTTGAGGATGTAAGTGTGCTTCTGGCTCTTCAATAAGCAAAATATTAACTTCATATTTTGTACTTGAATTCTCAAGTTCAGCTATAAACATGCTTAAATATAATATATTTTTTTGCCCTAAACCGAGAATATTTACAGGAACATTAACCCCGTCACTTGGATTGAAAAATATATTTAACTGTGACCAAGCATCACTGTCATAATTTGATAAAAAACTTATAGAGATAGGAAAAGAAAAATAACTTCCTGCAATATCTAAGCCTTTTTTTTGAATGCTGTTTGCTATTTTGGGTACAAACGGTAATTTATTTAGTTCCTCTGAAGACGTGCCTAAAATAGACTTTACACTTTCTAATTCATTCTCTGAATCTTCGCGCGATAAACAATATTTGCTAAGCAATGATTTTGTGCTACCTTGAAGATCAGAATTAATATTCCTAAATGCATTTATATAATATAAATTTATCCCCTCCAAATCTCTAAACGAGATTTTAGCAAGTTTTAAAACATCTGGGAGATTCATAGAAGCCCCTCCACCAAACAATCGCCAAGTAAAATCTTTAATCTCAACAACTTCAGGAGCTTCTTCTTCTGGATTAAATATATGCTTGTGTGCATATATATAGGTTACTCTTGCTGTAGTATTGCTTGTTTTTAGTGCGTGAAAAGTAGGGAAGTTTGATAGTTCTTTACTATTTAATTCAATACTTATTAAAACATAATCAAACATTGTAGTGGATTGACGAAACCCGTTAAAATCTTTTAGTTCTAAGTTTCTTGCATTATATGACAAGTCTTTATCCAAAACTAATCTGATTGCCCAGTAAAGATTACTCTTCCCTATATTATTTTCTCCGATTATAGTTTGAAAACCTTCAGAAAAATCTATATCAAGATTACGGAAATTACGGAAATTGTGAATTGTAATATTATTAATGTTCATAAGCTCAAATCGTATATATTCTTTCAAATATAGTAGAAATAAGTTTTACGTGATACACTCTGTATCACTTAATACAATTTTTACTAACTGATATTTAGATATTTATCGATCGTTTAAATACAAAGGGTCCTATTTATGGGTTAATTTTAGTATAAAAACTAACAATATTGAACTCATGTTTTAATTTTGCATAAAAACATCGTCATATGGCTCATAGCAGAATTGAACCTTTCTTAATTGACTTAAGGCCTCAATCGGTAGTGAAAGTTTTTAATGTTTTAGAAGAACTAATCGATTTCAATTCAGAACATCTAAAAACTTTGTCAAAATTAAATAAAATTATTTCTGGAATAGATTACGATGCTCATGAAAAATATATTCTCCTATATTATTTAAAACAGTATTTGAACAAAGGCAACAATAGATCTCAATTCTCCATTAAACTTAAAGAAATTGAAGATTCCGAAGATTTTAAAGAATTAATTGAGAAACGGGAACACCTTGAAAAATATACGGACGAGATATTAAAAATCTGTGATAGACATTTAGCTGAATACAAGCGAAAGGCGACCTCAAATCTAAAATCAAAAATTAAGACTAATTTCTCAGAAATTGGATTCCACATCAATTTATCAAAATTTGAAAAGCTTCCAGTTAACTTAAAAAAGGTAGAAACTGAAAAATTAAAACAGTTCATCAAAAATACCTTTAAAAATATTTTTTCGGACCAAATTATACATCAACTTATAGAGAACTTCTTTATGCTTAAGTCTATTGATTATAATGCGCAGTACTTGCATATAGAATATAGTAGAAGCAATGAAATTAATGATGCTTTCTTTAAACTATTTGAGTTTTACAAAAAACAACTTAAATATATGCGAGATAAAGCTAAAGAAAATCTGAGAAAAATTAAAATTGAAATTGAAATACAACGCCAGAGTGCTGATAAAAAAAACCCCGAATTTGAACATTTGTTGAAGCAAAAAGAGGAAATGTATAAAGCATTTCGTATATGTAATAAAGACTATCGAAATGCCGCAAAGAAAAAAAACTTTGCTATGATTATGTTTTTGGCTTTTCCCAAAATCAGAGAAAATTATGACAAATTAAACAGTACTAAACAATTAACTGTTGAAGACTATTTAGAAATTGTTAGCAGAAATATTAGAAAAAATACGTAAAAAATGTATTAATACCCTATATCCACGCAAGTTATTTCAAACCATCCTATCATTCTAAGTTTGCATTACAAATTTAAATGATAACTACATGGGTGAAAAAATTAATTACCATCTGGCAACTTTCCTCAATGAATTTATTGAGTTATTTGCAAAAGAAGTTTCAAATTCGTTGGGGAAGGAAATGCAACTACAAAAGCGAAATAGCAGTAGTTCTAATTCATTACTAACCACTGACGAGTTAGCCTCTTCACTTAACGTTTCAAAATCGCACATCAACAAGCTACGAAAAAAACATCAAGACTTTCCTGTACTTAACTTCGATGGAGCTGTACGCTTCCGACAGTCCGAAGTCGAAGCATTCTTCAGGAACATCACTTAGGGTGATTTCCTCACTCTAATTCAAAAAAGAATTTTTGCCATTAATATTTGGGGATCTTCCCGACTAAATAATTTTAATCGTAATTAAAGAATGGCTATTTTAAAATTAATCTGTAAAAAATCACAAGCACAAATTACGTGCAATAGCAATGAATCTATGCTAATGTTTCGTTATACGCATCAAGCTAAAACAACTTACTTTTTCACTGGAAAAAATATTGACCCGAATTTGCTGGATAAAAAAAATCAATGCATTAAAAAAGCTTTTCCTGGTTATATCAAGCTAAATGTTTTAATATCGGTGCAACGTCAAAAGATTGATGATATAATAAATTCTGCATTGGCAAATGAAATCAACCCTTCAACTGAATATGTAAAGAATATACATAGTGATGAAAGGGCATCGAAAAAAGCAAAAATAGAACTCTGTTTTTGGGATTTTATAAATGATTACCTTAAAGAAGCTAAAGTAAAGCTCAACCCTAATACATTGCGTTGCTACAATAACATTATTAATAACTTAAAGGGATTTGAGGAATATGAAAAGACGTCGCTAAATTGGAGCAGTTTCAACGCATCGTTTTACTACAAATTTTTCGACTACTATACGGGTTACAAAAGTTTAGGCAACAATGGCTTTGGCAAAGTAATCAAAGTTTTAAAATCAATATTAAACTTAGCTACAGAAAGAGGTTTCAACACTTACTTATCATATAAGGGTAAGGACTTTAAAGCTTTGAGGGAAGACGTATACAATGTTTATCTCAGCGAAGAGGAATTGCTACGGATAAAACACTTAGACCTTACCTATAGTAATAAACTAACACATGTACGTGATCTGTTCATGATTGCATGCTACACTGGATTGCGGTTCAGTGATTTTTCGAAGCTCACTCCTGAAAACATACAAGACAATATGATAAAGGTTCGTACTCAGAAAACAGGTACTGAAGTAATCATCCCTGTGCTGCCTGAAGTTATAGCAATAATCAATAAATATGACGGCAAACTTCCCAAGGCGTACTGCAATCAAAAAATGAATGAATATCTCAAAGTTATAATGCAAACTGCAGGGTTTGATGAAGTGATACAAAAGTCACATACAAGCGGTAATAAAACCATAAAAAGAACCTTTAGAAAATGGGAGATGGTATCTACTCATACAGCACGTAGAAGCTTTGCCACTAATATGTTCAAGCGGGGTATACCTGCATTATCGATAATGCAGATAACCGGACATTCAACTGAAAAATCATTCATGACCTACATAAAGATATCTAAAGAAGAAAATGCCTTAAGATTTTTAGAACATTTCAAGAAATCAGCATAATGTTGATATGTATTCTTCCTAAAAGGATAGCGATTGCTATCCTTTTTTTATTTCATTTAGATATATTGAAAGGCTTTTCGTAATTTTACCTCCGAACATATCGAAAATATTATAGCGTAAGCTTTTATTCTTGCAAGGGAAAACTGGTAATTTAAACTGCACAAAGAATAAATAGACTCTACGCCCACGTTTTGCGTGGGCTGTCTGTTTATTTGTGTAGTCGGCATACCAGTGCCTCCCTTGCAGTAAGCTTTCAGTTCCACGCTTTGTGTTTCTAAAAACTTCTGTCAGGAACTAACAGAAATAAAAATGTTAGTTATGAATAAAAAAACCTTCCGTACTGTAGTAATTACAATCATTATTATCCTTCTTATTCAATTTGTTTACATTAAAACTTCATCTCTTGCTTCGCTGTTTGCATTAACAACTTCTCTAAAAGGTTTTCCTGCTCAAACCATTACATCAATGCCAACGACTAATCATGGAGATTTCGAAATTCTCGAAGTAAAAACAGGTATAAAAGAAACTTCTAAATTATGGTTTCCTACTGTTTTTGTCAAAGTAAAAAACATATCTAATGAAGATGTTAATATACGACATGAGATTAAAGTTATCTATATTGACATCGATACTAATGAGGTAATAAATCAGGATGATTGTACCATTTCAGGGTCAACTAAATTATTCCCGAAGGACACCCACAAAAAATATCAACTAACCTCAACCTTTAATCTTGATATCAGAAAAGAAAAATATAAACAGGAAATGTTTAAGCGAAGAATCCAAGCCAAATTATATCTTGATGATGAATTGATAAACAGCTATCCGATGAGCAATAAAACAATTTATTTCGAAAAGTTTTAAAGTAGTTTCATTCAGCGTCTTTTGTTTAAACAGGAAGGCACTCAAAGAAAATGCGACCAGCGGCTTAAAAAGAAATCTGACATAACCTTCTATTCTCAGGAAGAGTTAGTACTAAGTTAAATTACAATCCTAATTATAATACTGCAAAGGTGTATATTTTCGATTTTAGGTGTAATGTTATCTAAAAATATATAATGAATATCTTAGATATTGACCAAGAGGGGCTTACCAACGAAACACCTAAACAAAAATTAATTGCTGATCATTATGCTTATATTGAATTGAAAAAGCTCGGTTATAACGATACCGAGCTTTATAATCAATTCAAGCATGTAATGAGTAAGAATTTTGAAAAGTGTTTATAGCTTTGTATCTTTAAGGTACACTCCTTGTCTAAACCTTGTTATCAGCTTAATTTTAAGTAACTTTCGCAAATAGCCTTCCATCGTACTTAAAGCTATGCCCATATCGTCAGCAATAGCTCTTGCCTCACTAAACGTAAATTCTTCATTCAGTTTATCATAGAAAATTGATATTTCTCTCTTCAATTCAGGATAATGCTGAGCTTTTTTTGGTAATTGGTTGAAGAGTTTTTCGGTATGGGATGCAAACCATTTTACCAGTACTCGTGACAATTCAAAATCTACATCTCGGCAAATAATATTTATTTCATTGTTACCTTCGTCTAAGTTCCTTATTGTGCTAAGCAACATTGCTAACCTGAAATGTATTCCTGCCATCCTTCGTACCGAAGCAATACTTTCAGTACCTAACATAATGTTGTTATGGTCTTGCTTTTGAGAATGGTAGCTATTAAATGCTGTAATCTGTGTATCAGTTAACTCAAAAGTAAACCGTCTCTCTCTTGTTAAATTGTAGTATTCAAGGTATTTATGGGACAATTTATCGTAGTGTGTATCAAAGCTTACTTTTCTTTCAAATGGGTTTCTCCAATTTTGTAGTAAAGGTAACTCTATAAAGATAAATCTGCTAAACAAACCGTTTTCGGGTGAAGGAACAAGTTTCAAAAGTTGATCCTTCGTTCCTGTAAGTATTACAGATAAACGTGGTTTTTCAATTTCAACAATGTCCTCTTGCTCTCTTCTTAGTTTGCCTATAGCCTCAAATTCAAACGCTTGCCTTAAAACATATGAAAAGTTTCCCCAATCATTATCTAATGCATTATTTAAAGTATCCGCCTCTGTCTCAAACATGATGCCTTCACCATCATTGATATAGAGTTGCTGCAGTAATGCCGAGTGGCTTGCGTTACCAGAAATAAATAATCTTTTTCTAAAAGGTTTCTCTAAATTTTTTCGATCATTGTTGTACTCCTCATTTGCCCTATTAAACTCCTGCTTGAATTTAAGATTTATCCCACTACCAAGTTTCTTAGCCCACGTTAAATCGCTCTTACCAGCAGAAGCGGGAGCTGTAACAAAAATAAATAAATTAGCAAATACCGTCTTATGATCATAAATACCTGTAACCTTAATAAGGTTACTTAAAACTCCAAGACAGCCAGCCAAAACTAAATCCCTCCTGTTACAATCAAAATTTACTACAGCTTCTTTAAGGCTTAATGGCAAATTTTCGTATACATGTTCAGGAATATAATTATTATAAACCTGTTCCGGTTCTTCAAATTCGTCCACTTTCATTTCTTCAATAACTTGTAAACCTTGAGGTCTTTCGTTCTTTTTAAATTGATCTAAAAAAGCTTTTAGTTTATCTATTGAAAAATGACACTTAACATAGTCCGAAACATCTTTAACTTTTTTCTCTGCTTCTGTATTTAATATAGATTTTAGCTCTGCTACATCCCAATGATATTTATTAGCAATTTTTTTAGCGCCCTGATCTCCGGCCTTATCATTATCATATAGGAGAACAACTCTCATCTCTTCTTCAAACATATCTTTTGCAAACCTTCTTGACGGGAAAGTAGTTTCACTACTTAAGCATATAGCTTTATAGCCCAAAGCATGCAGCGTCATTACATCCTTCTCGCCGCCAACTAAAAATATAACGTTATCATCTGTTTGAAAATTTTTACCAAAGCAATATTCAGTGCTCTTAGCTCCAACGCTCCAAAATTTCTTAGGCAGAGGTGTATAAAGCTTATAGAAGTCTCCTGATTTGTATGCAAAGACCAATTCTTGATAAAGTGTAAAATTTTTGTGCTCACCATCACTGTAGTAAACACGATATCCAACTACCTGAGTTACTTCGTTAGTATGTAGTATTTCTGCTGTAATATTGTACTGCATCCAAAACTGTAAAGCCTTCTTCGTAAATTCAATTTTATTGATTTGTACTGCAATTGTTGTTCTTACACTTTTGTTTGTAGTATTTGCGTAGGCTTTAGTTTCGGCGAGCTTAGAAACACCATCTTCTAACACTCTCTTCATGACAATAAGAAGCTCACCAAATCCCTCCTTAACATTAGTATTGTATACATGTGCATAAAAATCATAGCAGTCTCCTTGATAGTCAATGTCGCCGTAATCTTTATACCGCCACCTCCCTTGCTCGTCTCTATAGATGACGAAGCTTGCGTTTCTATCGTTGTAAAATGGATTTTTAAGGTTTTTACTTCGTGTTTTCGAAGCCCACTGTAGATCAGCTCCAAAATAGATTTTAAAGAAGTCTAAGCCATTGTTACTGTTGTTTAGCAGTTCATTTTTTAAATTGCCTTGCATAATTATTTATTTAAAATTATGGTGCGAAATTATGCCGTCAGGACAAGATGAGTAATTTTGCGTGAATTTTGAAAATAAATACACTTTTCACGAATAACATAAAGTCTATCAATATATCACTATTATCGCATAATTCTTATATTGCATACCCAATAGCTAAAGAGATGAATCATACGGTTAGAAATTATTTAATAGAACTCGCGCGTAAACGAACAGATCAAACTGTTACTTATCAAAGACTGTCAGATGATTGTAAGCTTAATTATACAATGGATAACCCTTATCATAGAAAAGAATTAGGCGTAATACTTGGAGATATTTCAAGATATGAGTTTTTAAATGATAGACCATTGTTAAGCGCTCTTGTTCTTCGAGCAGGAGACAACTATGAAGGTGATGGATTTTATAAATTAGCTGAAGAATTAGGTTTTGGAAAATGGCAAAAATTAAAAGAAGAAAGTATTTTTGAAATCATCCAAATTAATAAATCTATAGAATTTTGGCGCAATGAAGAAAAATATAATCTCCATAAATAATTATGATGAAGAAACAATTGCCTAAACCCGAAAATTGGCAAGACTTTGAAGATTTATGCAAAATGCTTTGGGGGGAAATATGGAAAATACCCTTAAAGATAAAAAAGAACGGTAGAGCAGGCCAAAATCAGAACGGAGTTGATATTTATGGGGTTCCGAAAGGTGAGAAAGGATATTGGGGAATTCAATGCAAGGGTAAAGATGATTACACATCTGCAAAACTTACAGTCAATGAAATAACAACCGAAGTTGGAAAAGCAAAAGATTTTAATCCTCCCTTACAAGTATTTATAATCGCCACATCATCCAATAAAGATGTAGCAGTAGAAGAATTTGTCAGAGTATTAAATATTGAAAATATAAAAAATGGCGGCTTTGAAATCGAGATATACTGTTGGGAAGATATTGTTGACCTAATCTATCAGCACAGTATTGTTCTTGACTTTTACCTTAAATCTATTAAGTTTAGGAATGAATACGATTTTAATATTACACTTAACAACTCAGAAAATGACAAGACAATAATTAGTCCCCTATATTATAGAGGACTAATTACAGATGTTCTAAAAAAACAACCTGCATACAATCCAAGATCCATGGTTAGAGGTAACATTTTGGATTTAACAGTAGGTTTTGATGGATTTTCTTCATCTAAAGAAAAGAATATGGCTTGTTGCTTACTCAATTTTGAACTTATAAACTGTGGCAATAAAGTACTTGAGGACTGGAAGCTACTTTTGCAATTTGAAAAGAGATATAAATATCTTGGTTATAGAAACTCAGCAGAAAAACAAAACATCTCTGACTTTTTAAAATCAGATTTAGATATAAAAGATAATAATGTAGTTTATTGCGATGAAAAACCATTAATACAAAGAGATAAAAGAGATTTTGAACTATGGATTACTCCCGAGTTAGACTTATATGAAATACAAATTAATTGGAAGATTTTAGCGAGAGATTTTAGTTTAGAAGGCAACCTAATTTTAGAAATAGAACCAACTTACGAAATGAAAAATTTAACTAATGAAGTTAACCATTCTTATGAAATTAAATCACCGAGAGAGTATTCTAAAGAAGCAATTATATACAAATAAAAAAATGGTCAAATATTTATAAGTGTTTATGGTTACTTATAGATTTACATTTAAGATATTTTTGCACTGAAAATGCAAGGTCTATAGCACACATGCTATATAAATACACTGTTAGTTAATACTGGAGGTACCACAAAAAATCCCTTAATAACTTAAGGGATTTTTTTATGCTTTATTTTTGGATGTCTTAATTGCCCCACTTTCTGACCAGCCATTTCCTTACCGGCTCATCATATAATTTTAAACTGGCATATGCAATTACAACAGCACCTGCAAACAATAGTACTGCCTGCGGCAGCGCCTCGCTAAACGAAAGTTTATTATCTACTACCCAAGCTGTATAAATATAAATAAGCGGATAGTGTGTTATATAGATGGGGTAGGATATATCGCCAAAGAACTTGCAAACCTTAAGAGATAGCTTATTATGCACTGCACCGGCGGCACCCACGTATATTATTATTGGAAATATTAGCATGATGCTAAGCGAATCATACAAACCATTTAGCCATAAATGATCGGCTCCGCCTATTCGTGGCATCGCAAGAATAATTATTAATAGAAGTCCACTCCACAAAAACGCATTTTTTATATATGATATCTTTACTACCCTACAAAGCAGTAAACCGGCAAAGAAAGGAAACATCAGTCGCGTAAAACCTATTCGTAGTTGCTCTAACGTAATACTCCAGCCGCCAACCACATCTCCCGTAGGCGAGGTTACTGCAAGGTGCAGCAGCGCAGCGCCCGATATGCCAACCAATACAGCCAATGCTGTTTTACTGAATTTACGGATAAACAAGGCATAGAGAATATTGGCTATATATTCAAAAAACAACGACCAGCCCGGACCATTTAACGGGTGCATTTCCTGCCAGCCTCTTATATCCATAGACGGTGGCAAGGGGATGAGCGTAAACCCTATTACCATAATGAGCAGGAGTTGCCACACCGGCATGGTACCTATCATTGGAAAGAGCTTCGACTCGCCATAATAGTAGCAAATCGCGCCAATAATCATACCCATAACTACCATGGGCTGCAGGCGCACCAGGCGGCGCTTAAAGAAATTGCCAGTGGTTATGGTGCCCCAGCGGTCATCATAGGCATAGCCAATAACAAAGCCCGAAAGCATAAAGAAAAAATCTACCGCAAGGTAACCATGGTTCACCACGATATCTAAGTGACTTGTAGAATGGGCTTCAAAAATATGAAATAGTACCACCATAATGGCGGCCACCCCGCGTAGGGCATCGAGTATTAAATAATGGGGTTTGGTGGTTACTGTAGTTGTTGAATTCATTGAGATGTTTTTGGATTTTTTGAAAAAAAGGATAACTCCAAAGATACTAAGTTGTACAAATTACGCAACCACAGTTTTAAAGTATTTGTCATTGCCCCCACACCTTTATAGCCATATACAAAGAGTTACAATCAGCTTGTTAAGTACTGTAAAAATTAGCTTATGGTTACTAAATCATTCTATTTACGTGAGTTTTATTAAATCATTTGATTTTTAAACATATAGTATTACCTTTGCACGCATTTTACCGCCACTGTAATTGTGGTTTACCCATTGAAAAGACAGAGTTTATGAATATGAAAAAAATTGTTGAGTACAGGAAACTGCTCGACGTTACCAAGGATGCCACTTTAAAAGAGCTTAAAACTATTTACAGGAACAGTATGAAGGACCACCATCCTGATACTATTGCTGATGACGCCGAAAGGCTTGCCGCCGAAGAAAGAAGTACCTCTATAATAGAAGCGTACCACTTTTTAGTAAGCGTAGCACCCGAAACACTTGCAAAAACTAAAGCAGAATATACTGCTACTACAACTACACAGGCTATTCAGGAGTTTTATTTTGATAAGCAGGTATTGTACATCAACTTTGTTGACGGTAGCCAGTATGAGTATTTTGGTGTACCTAAAAACATTTTCATTAAAATGGTAAATGCCGAGTCGCCTGCACGTTTTGCACGCCGTAACATCCATGGTGCTTACTTATACCGCAGCGCAGCTAAAATTGTTGCTAACGCAGAATAAAGAATACATTGGCTTGCCAATAACTATAAAAACCCCATCAGTACATACTGATGGGGTTTTCTTTTTGTGTGTGGTTGCATTATATCTCTGCTCCCATTTGCAGCATCAGCCCACCATCCATAAAATATGTGGAGCCCGTAACATAATCAGAATCGGCGGAAGCTAAAAACAAAGCCAGTTTGGCAATATCTTCAGGATACCCTGCCCTCTTGTACGGCACCTTTGCTGCTTTTTCTTTAAGCGCCTCTTCATCTTCTAAAATATCCCGGTTCATGGGCGTAACTATCATGCCGGGGCCAATGTTGTTTACGTTGATCTGCAATTCGGCAAGCTCAAGCGCCAGGGTCCGTGTAAAATTTCGCAATGCGCCCTTCGCAGCATTATAGTCGGCTCCATTTTTAGACATGATCTCTTCATGTACTGATGTTATATTGATGATCTTGCCACCACCGCCCTGCTCCTTGCGGTACTGCGCAAAACTCCTGCAGGAGTAAAAGGCACCATAAAGATCGGTTTTAATAGTTTTATCGAAATCTTCGGTAGTCATTTCAATTACAGGTTTTACCGCACCCTTTATACCCGCGTTGTTAACCAGTATGTCTACGGTACCAAAAGTATCTATAGTTTTAGAGAGTAGGTAAGTTACCTGCGGCTCTAATGTTACATCTATCTTAAGCATCAGGCCCTTTTGCCCGGCCTCTTCAATTGCAGATAATGTTTTTTGGGCACCATCCTCATCAGAGTGATAGGTAACCACAACATTAGCGCCTTCTTTTGCATATTCTATAGCTATGGCCGCACCAATTCCCGAGTCTGAGCCGGTAACAATTGCCACTTTTCCTTCTAATCTTTTCATGGTATAGTATGTTTACCCCTAAGTTAAAGTGTTTTAAATCAGAGGCAAGACTACTTAACATACATTAGCATACCTTTAATGCAATTTTAGCTTAATGTTCGTGTCCGCCCCCACCCTCGCTCTTAACAAGGTGGCTTTGTATATAATAGGCGCCTTTTAGCACTATTTGTGCATCGGCATCTATTTTTTGCAGCAGGGTTACTTGCACGTACCCCAACTGTGTTGTACCGGTTTTAACCTCAACACGCTGAAAATGGAACATTTTACCCTCATGGCCATGCTCTTCATGCTCGTGTTCGGCTTCTTCGTGCTTGTGTCCGTGCTCTTCAGCTTCTTCATGGCCGTCTTCTAAAACAAAGATAAACTCGCGTCCCTCTGCCCTTACTACGGCATCCGTTGGCAGTGCCTTAACCTCCTTAACTCCAACATCTATCAATGCGTTTACATACATCCCTGGTATTAATGCCTGGTTGTTGTTACTAATATCGGCATGCACGGCAACCGATTTGGTTTCGTTCTCAAACGCCTTGCTTACTGTAAACACCTTACCTTTTATCTCTAAATTGTCCTGGTTGGTTAGTGTGAAGCGTATATTCTGGCCGGGCTTTACCTTTTGAAGATCCTTCTCATAAACCAATAAATCTACATGCAGTTTTGAATTATCTATTACGCTAAACAGCGGCTTGCCAACCTCGGCATTACTGCCAATTTTAACGTTAACCTGGGTAATATAACCTGCAATGGGCGCCATAACAGGCATGGTTGAGCTCGTACCCGCTTTGCTTATATTAAGCAGTGATAATTGCTTTTGCAGCGAATTGAATTTTGCCTTCTCTATCTCAAAATCCGATTTGGTGCGCTGGTATACCTTTTTGGAGTTTACATTCTCATCACTTAATGTTTTTTGACGGTCGTATTCCAGGGTAAGGTATTCTAAATTACTTTTAGAGGTTAAGTAGGCTTCTTGTAGCTTGGCAAATTCCGGACTTTCGATGGTTGCCAGCAACTGGCCTTTCTTTACATATTGCCCTTCAATAACATTGATAGACTGCACCACCCCCTGCAAATGTACCGATACATCGGCCTGGTTTTGAGGAGGTAATTCGGTGTAGCCATTGGCGTTAACCACATCGCTAAGGTTTTTCATGGTAAATCCACCCAACACAATACCCGATGCCGTGTATTGCGCCTCGTTAAGTTCTACCTCTTTAATAGGGGTGTGCGCATGGCCTTCTTCAGTTTCGGGCTTTGCAGTTGCAGTGGTTACGCTTTTAGGTTCCCGCAACGCAAAATAAAGCACTACCCCAAGTACCACTGCTATAACAACTATTGTATATATATTAGATCTTTTCATGATTATTATTGATTAACAAGGTATTGCAGGTTAATAACCGAGGTATTATAATTGTTTACTGCCTCGATGTAATTGGTGCGGATATCAAGCGAGGTTTCTAAAACCTGCACGTATTCTACGTATGATATATCGCCATTATGATAAGCCTTGCCGGCGTTTTTAGCTATGGTTTCAGCGTTAGGCAGTGCGGTGGTCTTGTAATATGTAAGCACTTCCGCGTAGGTAGTAAGCTGCTCCATTTCCTGCTGAAACCGGCTTTGCAACTGCAATTGTAAATATTCAGCATTTGTTTTTTGAATAGCTACATTGGTCTTTGCCGCTTTTATTTTTGCCGAAGTACTCCCTGCAAAAATAGGCAGCGACAACCCAACACTAAAGCCCTGAAAGCGCGGCGAACCATCGTAATAGACTGTTTGCCCATTAACCTCCTGGTTACCCACGAATGATTGTATAAAGTATCCGGCAGTAACATCAGGCCATAGCGTAGAAGATGCTACCTTACGGTTAGCCTCGGCAACCTTAACCCCCTGAGATGCCAGTTGTATGTTGGCATTTTGTTTAACCAGTGCTGTATCTAAAACAGTCAAGGCAGGAAGCGCTACAAAAGAAGTATCGGCCACGGCAAAATCGGCATCAAGATGCAAAAGGGTTCTTATCTTCGATTTTTCTACCCTTAGCAGGGCATCGTTCTGTTTTATTTGCTGTTCCAACTCCTGTTGTTTAGATACTGCCGTTATTTTTTCGAGCGAGTTCGATTCGCCTGTTTCAAACTTCAGGGTAGCCGATCGCACAAAACGTTCCATTAGCCCATTTTGCCTGTGCAGCATCTTGTTTAGCTCAGCATAATATAAAATAGCATTCCAAGACTGGCGGATGCTGTACGTTATACCCTGCCTGGTGCTCTGAAGTCGCAGATGGCTGCCAGCTACATTTTCCTTAAGCAGCTTCCTCGTCGCTCCATACACAAACGGACTAAAGGTTTGCGATACGTTAAAATTCTTATCCTGCGCATGGGTGTTTATTTGTCCGAATGTACCGTTTACCTGTGTCTTGGCTATATCATAACCCGTGCCTAATAGCTGCCCCTGCATTTGCGTATCTAATTGTGAGGATTGTATGGATTGGTTGTTTTTCATTCCGTTTGAAATAGCATCCTGCAAAGTTAGCTGTCCCGGTTTTTGCGCTTTCGCGGAAAATGAGAACAGGCTTACCGCAATGATAACCGGCAGTACCGAATTACGCTTTGCTGATGCTTTAAAGCCGCGTTCAAAATAGAAGTATAATATAGGTAACACGATAAGCGTAAGTAACGTAGCAGTAATCAGTCCGCCAATAACTACGGTTGCTAATGGTTTCTGGACCTCTGCACCAGCTGTGCCGCTTAATGCCATGGGCAAAAACCCTAATGAGGCTACCGATGCTGTTAAGATAACCGGGCGAAGCCTGACTTTAGTACCTTCTTTAATGCGTTCGTAAATGCTATCCATGCCTTCTTTTTTTAACTGGTTAAAATATGCTATCAATACAATGCCATTTAGTACGGCTACCCCAAACAAGGCAATAAATCCTACCCCGGCGGAGATGCTGAATGGCATTCCACGAAACCATAAAGCAAAGATGCCACCTATGGCCGAAAGTGGTATGGCGGTAAATATCAATAATGACTGTTTTAGAGATCCAAAAGTGAAATATAAGAGGATAAATATGAGTCCGAGTGCAATTGGAACAGCAATTAGCAAACGCTGATTTGCCTGAATTAAATTCTCAAACTGGCCTCCGTAAGTAACGTAGTAACCTTCGGGCAGGTTAAGGTTAGCATCCAGTTTTTCCTGAATTTGCCCAACCACACCCTGTATATCCTTCCCTTTTACATTGAAACCCACCACTATACGGCGCTTACCCTCTTCCCGGCTAATCTGCATGGGGTCATCTTCGTACTTAATGGTTGCCACTTGCTCTAACGGTATCTGATTACCAGAGGGTAACGTTACATACAGCGATGTAAGGCTCGAAATATCGTTACGGCTACCGGCATCAAGGCGCACCACGAGGTCAAAGCGCTTTTCGCCCTCGTAAATCACTCCGGCTGAGGCACCTGCAAACCCCATACGGATAACGCGATTTAGATCGCCAATGTTAAGCCCGTACAAAGCAAGCTTATCTTTATTGTAGCGAACGGTAATTTGAGGCAGGCCGGCAACACGTTCGGCTTTGGCATCGCTTACACCTTCCACATTTTTAATAAGTTGCATAACCTCATCGCCTTTACTAACCAGTAAATCTATGTCTTCTCCAAAAATTTTAATGGCAACGTCGCTGCGCACGCCCGTCATTAACTCGTTGAAGCGCATTTGTATAGGTTGCGAAAACTCAGTACTTGCACCGGGAATATCTTCCAGTGCCTCCTCCATCTTCTCCATTAGCTCTTCTTTTGTAGAAGCTGATGTCCATTCGCTTTTATCCTTTAAAAGGATAATCATATCTCCGGCCTCAATAGGCATAGGATCAGTAGGAATTTCGGCACTACCTATCTTGGTAACCACCATTTTAACTTCCGGAAATTTCTCTTTAAGGATTTTTTCGGCTTTAGTCGTGGCTTCAATTTCCTGCGAAAGCGAACTGCCCGACGCTATAATAAGGTGGGTGGCAATATCGCCTTCATCTAAGGTTGGAATAAATTCTCCGCCAAGCGAATTGAAAATTAACAGCGACACTACAAACAGAGCGACAGACGCACCTATTATTATACCTTTGATTTCCAACGCTTTGTTAAGCATCGGCCGGTATACTTTATAAATAGCATTAATAATACGGTCGCTTACATTGGGTTTGTTGCCTGCCTCTTTTTTAAGTACCAGCGAACTCATCATGGGCACATAGGTAAGCGATAGTAAAAATGCACCCAATACGGCAAACGATACTGTTTGCGCCATTGGCCCGAACATTTTACCCTCTATACCCACCAATGCCAGAATAGGCAGGTAGACTATCAGGATAATGATCTCCCCAAATGCAGCACTACTCCTTATTTTAGACGATGCCTCGTAAACCTCATTGTTCATTTCGTCAGTAGTTAGCACCCCGGCCCTTCGCACCTGTAACCTATGGATAATGGCTTCTACAATAATTACGGCGCCATCTACAATAATACCAAAGTCTATAGCGCCCAGGCTCATAA
>Ga0265798_10001127_pt1 | contig 42360 bp, 74 predicted proteins | sample P3T30metagenome_FD_192430 | JGI IMG/M metagenome (GOLD analysis project Ga0265798, IMG submission 192430) | Plant litter microbial communities from East Loma Ridge, Irvine, California - P3 T30 | ecosystem: Environmental > Terrestrial > Plant litter > Unclassified | place: USA: California... | reverse complement strand
GCTTGGCTGATGAGTTCGTCTTGATCTTGGTGATCGTATGACCAGTGGTAGGCGCGCTTGCCGCAGTCCACGCATGCGTGGCGGCTTGCCAGCCCATGCTTACGTTCGACACGGGCGTGTGCCGCGCCGTACTCAACGATGGGTGCGAGGTGTGCGCCTGGCTTACCGCACGTGTTGCCGTCACCTGTTCGGTTGAGGTCGCCTGTCCGTGTGATGCGCTGCTCTCCGCAGTCGCAGACGCATAGCCATGCGCTGCCTGCACGCTTGGCCACAACGAGGGTGCCGAAGCGGTGGCCGAGGATGTCAGCGGGGGCGGTAGATGGTTCACGCTCACCCCGCTTGACGAGGGTGGTGGTGCGCTCAAGAGTGCCGTACCTGTAAAAGCGGTGGTAGTGCATCTTGCACAGGCTGGCCGTTCGTGCACGTGCTGGCTTTGAGCAGTCATCCACTGAGCATCTTGCCCAATCGGTTGCCTGTGATGCTCGGGCCTTGGCTTCCATCGTGTCGCGGTTGGCGCACAGGTGGGAGCAGTACTTCTTCTGCCCACGGTTGAGTGGCAGGTTGCATCGGTTGCAGGTACGGTCGTTCATAGCCGGAGTCCTTCTAGTCAAGGTGTTCGGTCAGGCCCCGGCAAGAGCTGTAACTCTTGGTTTGGGGCCGTTCTTATTCTACTTCAGCGCGCCACTTCTCTTCACGATTGGCGCTATTATCCGCGCCCTCTTCTTCGAGTTGCACTCTCGTGATTATCTTCGATGCGCTGCCTTCTTGTTGGCGAGCGCATCTTGTCCTCCCTTCGCAAGGGGGATGACGTGGTCAACGACGAAGGACATTGGGTCGGTGTGCGGGAGCGTATAGTCCACCGCTTGCCCGCATATCCAACACGCGGCCTTGGTAGCCCGGATGCGTGCTCGGTCTCGGTCTCGCTGGGCGCTATTGCGTGGGATGTTCCCCATGCTCACCCCTTGCGGTATGCGACAGCAGACACGGTGGCTTGGCCGGCGCTGATGAGGGCGGTGGTGGTGACTGTGACAACGCAGCCGGTGGTGGTCTTGGACTTGAGGGTGGCACCTGTCTTGCCGAGTAGCCCAGCAACGGCGGTGCTGATCTGAGGCGTGACGACGTACGCGGTGTCAGCGAATGCGTTGGGCCAGGTGACCGTGACGTCTACGGTTGCGCTTAGCCCGAGCAGCGAGACGACGGCGGGCACTGCCACACCGTCGCGGTACTCGATCTGCACAGCACTTGAGGTGGGCTTGGGCAGGTCGTCGATGCGCTTATTGATAGCCGCGTGCACCGTGTCGCCGGCTGCTACTGCGCTGTCGAGTGAGGCGAGGCGGGGGTCGCGGTTGAGGACCATTTGCCGTGCGTTCTCTGCGGTGGCTTGGGCTGTGCTGACGGCTGCTTTGAGTGCGCCGTCTACGATGCCGAATAGGCCGCGGTTCATGCTCGTGCCACGCTGACTGTTGCGTCTGCTGCACTGATGAGTGCAATGGTGGTGGTGTCTCCGGTTTGGCCGGTGGGTATTTCGAGCCAGGTGCCGGGTGCGACGACTTGGGATTTGGTGTCTTTGACGCTGACCACATTGCCGAGGCGTGCGTAGACGGGCATGGATGCGTCGTGCACGCCGACTTGGGCGCGGTTGACGAGTGATCCATACCGGTTGGCGATGCTGACGGTGGTCACGTTCCCTGCAATGAGCAGGATTTCGTAGACGCCTACTTGGTCTTGGGCGATGGTGTGGTCTGCCATGCTCTGTTTCCCCCGGTTGGTTAGTCCGTGATGTGTAGTGCGTCTTTCTCGTGGCGTGTGAGGCAGTCGGCTACGAGTGATCCGACGACGTATCGGGTGGCGCAAACTTCGCAGCGCCAGTCAGTCCCAGTCATCGGGTCCTTGCCACATCAGACAGCCTTATATGTCGCGTCGAAGATGTCGGGCTTGCAAGGGTAGAACTCACCTTCAACGCCACGGATGATGTAGTCGCCCGATTGAGCCGTCATTGTTCCCTCAAGCGTGCCAATCAAGACAGCTCCCGTAGATGGTTCGAATTCGGCTTTCGAGCCGCCTTCTCGAATCCATCGAAGTGCAGGTGCAGCGTCCTGAGGCTGCACGTGCACATAGTGCATTGCTTCGATCTCGACCGGCTTCTTGCGGTACTTTGCAACCTTCATGCTCAGCTCCTCGTAATAACGCCGCAGTCGAGGATGGGCACCTCGGGGTTGCCCGTGACGCGCGCCCATACCTGCAGGTCGCCAGGTTCGCCGGGTTGCAGCAGCCATCCGGTCTTCCCGTCGATCAAAACGGCGGGTGTCCAGGTGGCAGGTCGCGGCTTGGCGGTGGTCCGTGGCACAACACTGAATGCCACACTGTCTGTCACTGCTTGACCGTCGACAGTGACGACGACGTGCACGAACTCAGTGGTTTCGCGTGGGTACGTTGGCATGTGCGTCCCATCGTCGTGGTTGCTGTGTGGCTGCGTACCTGCGTGCGGTGATGATGGTTGCCCATGCGCGTGGCTGGATTGTGGCGGTGACTGTGATGTCCCGCTGCGTGCCCAGTTCGGTGAACGTGAGCGTGCCATTGCCGGCGAGGTCGAGCAGGTCGTGGTAATCCGTGCCGCCGACTGTGAAGGCAAGCAAGCCAGAACTGGCAAGGGGCAGGCTGTCGACGTAAGCAACCGTGCTGGTTAGCTCGAGGCTGCCAACCGAAGCAAGGTCGAGCCGTGCTGTCTGTGAGCCAGCAGCCGATGTGGCGGTGAACGTGCCGCTACCTGCCAGCGCAACAGCCGCACTCCTTGCCGCGCTGGTGGCCATGTCGAGGCTGCCGGTCGCGGTGAGGTTGAGGCTGGCCGTCTGGTTGGTGGTCGCAGTGATGCTGAGCGCGCCCGTGCCAGTTGTGGGCGCGTTGCTCGAGCCTGCGACAGTTGCGGTCTTGTTGAGTGCGCCACTGCCTGCGAGCGGAAGTGCGCTGTTGCCAGCCGTCGTAGCTGGCTGCGTGAGCGCACCAGATCCGGTGAGGGCAACAGTGCTTGTCCCGGCTGCTGTTCCAGTCTCTGTGACTGTTCCAGCGCCAGTGAGTGGCAGTGTGGCTGCAGCGACTGCGGTGCCGGCCTGAGTGAGCGCCCCAGTTCCTGTGAGCGTGAGCGTGCCTTGGTAGTTGGTGCCGTTGTTGGGTGGCAGGATCTCAGCCGTCGACCCGTCGTCAAATGACAGCAGGTCGAAGTAGGCCGTATCCCCGGCTGTGGGGTCGCCGTTGACGACACCTATGTCGCCGCCTGTGATGGCGACGGTTCCGAGGTTGTAGGTGCTGGAGGTTGCGGTGCCGACGAGTGTGCGGGTTGCGAGGTCGTACACGTTGGCGGTGAACGTGCCAGTGGTTGTCGTTGCCGCTTTGGCACGGATGCTCAACCAGTAACCCTTGCCGACCTGGTATGTGCCGCTGAGCGTCACAGGGTTGGCGTTGTTCTGGTCGCGGATGTCGATGGTGCCAGCAGCGGTCCAGTTGGCTTTGATCGGTGCGCCAGACGCACGGAGGCTAGCGAAGTTGATCCATGATTTGGCCGGGTTGGCCGGAATCATGAATGCGACACCGTACGACATCGTGAGGTTGCTGGCAGTCGAGGTAAAGCGGGCGATGCTGAGCGCGTTGGCTGCGGCAGTGAACTTTGCACCGGTTGTTCCTTCGACCACAAAGTCGGTGTTGAACGTCGCCGTGCCGCCATTGGGCACGACGGTCGATGCGCCGCTGTTGCCTGCGGTTAGTGTCGCACCTGGGGTGCCGTTGAGTCCGAGGGTTTTGAGCGTCATGCTCGCCCCTTACGGCTATGAGATGGTGAGACTGAGAGCCAGGGTGAGCGTGTCACCCGTGAGCATCGTGCGCTGCGTGATGGCCCCACCGGACTTGTACGTGCCACCGGTGAGTGCCGAGTGCAGCCCGGCACCAGCGACGGTGGTGTTGTTCGGAAAGCCTGAGAACGTGACCGAGGCAGTTGCGACACCATCTGTGACGGACGACCAGGTGATCGGCTGCCGTGCGACACCACTGATCGCGGCCCCGGCTGCACCGCCGGTCGGTGCGGTGGAGTACACGGCGGCGTGGGTGGCTCCGGTGATGACGCCGGTTGCTGCGTCAGAGCGTGCGCCAGTTGCGTCAAGGGCCATTAGCTGTCTCCATCTGTGAGGGTGTTCCGATTCATCGCCGCAGTTGTTAGGTGGTCGCGGCTCGCCCGCTGTCTCAAGCTGTGCAGAGGTTCAGTGGGGCCACGCGTATGAGGTGCGTGTCGGCGTGAATCGGAAGTTGATCGCCCGTGTCGTGGGCGTGACGGCTGCGTTCGGGGTTCTTGATGCAGCGCTCTCAATGACGGGTCAGGGAACCGTGCCCCTGTTCCCTGCAGGCCTGAGGCCAGGGGGAAGAATGAAACAGACTATTCCTTGCGGTCTGCAAGCGCTTGTGCCTTACCCGTTTGGGCGGTACTCCGCGTGGGGTTGGCGGGATTCGAACCCGCATTGCCGTGATCTTGCCCGTGCCCATGGCCCGCTTAGATGACAACCCCATGTCGCGCGTTTCGAGGGACGCCCTCAGGAGCGTGAAACCTTTGCTGGGCCTTACGACGAGCCGAAGCCCTAAAGCGACTGCCTCAGCGTTGTGGCTCACCGTACGCTTACAGAACGGATTACCTACGACCGCTTTCAAGGCGGAAGTGTGGTCGCCCCAGTGCCGGCGCTAGCTTTCGCGGCATTCCGGATGGGGCGACCAACAAAAATCCCCGCCAGTGACGGATCACGACGGGGAACAAGGTGTGCGGTGATGTCGGTAGTTTTGACACCCGTCCCGCACAAGATGAATATTACAGGTTAACCGGTCGGTTGTGCAACCTCCTGTTCCGGCGTGTCGTGCTGCTCGATGGCGTAGGACAGGGCGCGCAATCCCATGACTCCGTGCCACTGCTGTTTGCAGCAACCGCACGACGCGACGGATGCTTCGAGGTCACCTTCGCGGTAGGTGATGGTGAGTGCGACCTTGCGTTGCTTGTCGTTCTTGTCGGTTGCGTCGATGAACCAGTCAAAGCCGCATTCGGGGCATTTGTCGCCGGCTAGTTCGCGTTTCCTGGGTGGTTCGAACTTGTCGAGGATCATGCGCACCCACGATTCGAGGGTTCGCAGCTCGTAGCGGTAGTCGTCGTCTGACTTCTGACCGGCCTGCAAAGCTCTGCAGAACGCGGCGTACCAGAAGCGCAAGTCCGACTCAGGGTGCAGACCAGAAGGGCCGCCAACCAGTGACTGGTAGCGGCCCGAAATGGCTTCCTCGAGTTGCTCGTACTTCACGAGCGCATCGGCATCGATTGGTGTTCTCTCATTCGGTGACGCACCAGCACCACCGCCCCCACCAAGGTCAGATGCGACCGCTTTCCGCAGTTGCACGATCAGCCCTTCGTGAGTGGCGATGTAGTCCGGGCCATCCTCGACGGGGACGCGCACCTGATGGTTGATGGTCAACTGATCTAGCGCGATCAGCAGGGGGTCGTCAGTCGCATTCATGTGTCGGGTCGTCCTCTCGTGCGTGCGGCTGGATTAGGGCTCGGCGAATTAGCGACTCAGCCCAGATCGTGATGCCGTCTCGGCGAATCCGCCCACTTTCTTCTTCCCATGCGCCGATTCCTTCATCCCAGAATCCGATGCGGGCGGCTTCGGTACGCGGGTCAGTCATTGGTCACCTTCATCTCGGTCCGCCGTTCAAGGTCACCCTCGTGGCGGAGTAAGTCATCACGGGTTCGGTCTGCGAGTTGCCGCCAACAATCACAGTCGACCGGGTTGCAACACAGGCCCTCGTGGTCAGCCATTAGACGGCCCAGCCGTCGGTCAGCGCCAGAGATAGCGCTATCCCGCCAATACCGATCAAGGCAACGGGCGTTCCGAGCAGCAAACCCAGAGCTGGCTCGTTTTCCTCGATGCTCATGAACATGCAAAAAAAGCAAGCTGCGACAATTAACAGCACGCCACCGATGCCACCCAGAGAGGCCCAAAAGATCGCTGCATTGAACATCAGAAAGGCAACTCTGCGTTGGGGTCGGCAGCCCATGCGTCGGGTGCTGCCGTCTGTGCGGGAGCAGGTGCGCCAGGGGGCGTGTTCTGCTTGTCCCCGCTAACTCTTGCCTTGTTGAGCGCACGCTTAACGCTGTGGCGGGTCTGCTGCTCCTTGTCAGTCCACTCGTCTACTTCGTCACCATGCAGGCCGGACACCTCCACCTGCTGCCCTTCGACGAGGCCGTGTGCGTCGTCGAACCAAGCCGTCCAGCGCTTCTTGATCTCCTTGTCCCGGACCGTGAATGACTCGGTGACCTCTGCCCCCTTGCCCTGGTAGAACGTGCGGGTGATGGTTCCCTTGACTGTGGTGATAGCCATGTTTACGCTGCCTTTCGTTTACGTTCCGCATAAGCGGCGATCTGTGCTTCCCGGTCTCGGATGAGTCGGGCTTCGAGTGCCTCTATAGGTGCGAACGGGCCGGTGATGTGCCCGCTCTGGGAGGCGTAGAAAGCGGCCACGACCTCTTGGTGTCGTGACCGCATCCGGTTGTCTTCCGCACCACCAGGGCGCTCTAGTTCGGGATGTAGGGGTGGGCGCATCCGTTCCTGCTCGAGGGTGGCCGGGTTGAGGCTGGCAATGAAGGCGTCCCAGGCGTCGTCGGTCAAGGCATCACCCCCTGGTATCCCTCGGCCCGCAACTGCTGCCGGTACACCTCAACCTCACGGGCGAACGCTTCCGGGTTGTTCCACGCTTTGCCCATTGCCAGGTAGTTCGCCGGCTTGCTGGCGGACTTGGTTGACGTGGAGGCCGCAATGCCCTCACCCTTGTGCCGGTCTGCAACGATGCGCTTTACGATGCCCACAATGTGCGATGGCTGCAGGTACTCCAACGACTCACGCCGGTGCATCGCCAACGCTTCACGGCAGTCCGCATACGACAAGTGCCCGACACTTTCATGCCAGGCACCCACAGTCATCTGATCGACGATCCGGTTGTCAATACTCGACGCCACCGCCAATAGCTGGGCGGTCTCTCTGAGATCCAATCTGGTTGCCTCCTTCCGGGAGTTGCATTGCGAACTCAAGTGCTTGTGCGCCACGAGACTGGCGAGGTGCCTGCTGCTGGGGCTGGCGGGACTGTGGTAGTTCGTCCGTCCAGCGCTCGTTGTTTAGCCACACACCAAGGGCGGGCACGAACTGCCTCTCTGTACTCGCCGCGTAGGCATCTCCGAACCGTTGAACGGCATCTAGCAGGACGTCCCAGCCGATCTTCTTGGCGGCTTTGCGGTACTGCTCGAGCGCCTTCTTCCTTTCGACCTTTTTCGGCCAATGAGACCAGGCGTCATCGAACTCACGGGAGAGAGCAACTACGTCAGTAGTTGCTTCGGGTTCTGGTTCGGGTCGGGTCGGGTTCGGGGGCATCGGTTTGCTATCTGATGCTGATGGCAACTTGCCACCGTGCTTTTCTTCGTTTGCCTTAGCCCACCTAGCTTCTGCGCCACGCTTACCTGCCTCTGACCTGGCCTTACTTACGTCAGAGGCTGTCTGTGGCCGCTCGGATGCGGGCAGGTAGTCGGTGTACCCGTGGATGACCCAGCCGCCGTCGCATGAATCCCAGAGGCGGTGCGTTACCAGTTCGTTACCGAGCTTCTTGCCTCTTGCTCCTGCAAACAGTTCGGGAAGCCCAGTCGGCAGGAACCCAACAGCACGCTCGACGTCGTGGTGTCGATGCGCCCAGGTGAGGCATTTAGTCCATAGCCCAAGTGCTTCAAGCGATAGGCCAATCAGCTTCGGGTGGTCGTGAAAACTGTCGTCCAATCTGGCCCAACCCATGTGGTTCCTCCTCTCTTGTCATGCGGCCACCAATGCGGCCATGAGCTGTCGGCCCGACGTACTCGCTGTAAGCCGGCGGGATGGCTTCTCGCAGACCGTCGCGATTGGCCCAGGGCATGCCCATGACTTCGCGGCCTCGTTCGACGCCGGAGAAGTTGCCGACGACGTGCATGAATTGGCCCTCGCGTGGAGTGCGGCCCATTTTGGTTGTGGGGATCGTGTGGGTTGCGTGCTCAGGTGCGAGCAGGGGCACGTTGGACTCGAACAGGCGGTGCCTGTAGGTCTCGAGGCCGAACATTGGGCCGCAGAGCATGATCGGGTCGCGCAGGGGAGCGCCAGGCACGTTCTCAATGACCCAAGGGATACCGGTTTCTTCGAACAGTTCCCGAGTGGGTGCGACGAGGTCTGGGTGCTTGTTGCCCTGGATCTTCTGCGCGTTTGTGAAGGCCTGACATGGGGGTGAGCCATGTCGGGCTGCTACTTCTTCTTGGTGAACAACAACCTCGCGGCCCTGGCCGCGGAACGTGAGGCCGATAACCATGTTCAAATTCTTGAGTGCTTTGATGGCGTCCATTTGCAGGAACGGGAACGGGTAGCGAGGCTGCGGGTCCATATCGATGCCCAGCACGTCAAAGCCCGCCTCGTAGTATCCGCGGCTCGCTCCTCCTTGGCAGCAGAAGAAGTCGATCATGATTGGCTTGCTCATCGTGGTTCCCCGTCCGTCCACTCGTCGTGCCCCCGGCTGTCGGCCCCAAGCAGAACGAGTAGGTCGTCGACAGTGGTGATGACCCACTGCTCACCGGGGTCGCGCGTGCCAAGCCGTTTAGCCACGACAAACGCGGCGGCTGCGTCTGCGTTGCCGGCTTCGATGTGGGCTTCTTTCATCCAGGGGCCGGCGTGGATCTGTCCGCCGTATTCCTTGCACTCGATGACTAGGCGTTCGCCGGAGAGCGACTTCACTCCCCGAATGTCACCCTTGTCGTAGCGTCCGGTCTTGACTTGACGGTCAACACCGTCGTCGCCAAGTTGCTCTGCGATGTGGTCAGCTACTGCACGCTCGAGCCATGAGCCGGCTGCCTTGGCAGATGCGCGGTTGCGGGTCATGCACTCTCCTTTGCCTTGTTCCACGCATCCCGAATCGCGCTAACGGTTGCTGCGGGTGCGCCTGCGTCGGATGCTGCTTTGCCGAGTGCGCCGATTGCGTCGGGGTTGTCGGCTGCGAGGGCAAGTTCTGCGAGCCAGCCGCGGTGGACGATGGCGGGCAGCGGTTCGACGTGCCATGACCGTTTGCGACCGGTAGCCCCTGCGCCTCTGATCTGCACGTCACGGGCAGCATCGATGTCGGAGAGGTGGCTGATCCGCACGCCTCCGACCTTGTCTTTACCGAACATGACCTCGGGGTCGTTGTAGAGGGTGACGCGCTTACCGGGCCACTGGTCACCCTTGGTGCCCCAGCAAGCGGCGAGAACGTCAAGCATTCCTTTGCTGGGCCGCCAAACTCGGTCGAGTTCGACGAGGCGGATTTCGGCTACGGTCTTGCCGTCTCGTTTTCCGATGCGTGATCCGGTGTCGATGGTGAAGGTGCGGGGTTCGACGAGTTCGATGGCGTCGAGTTGGTCGCTGTTTGGTGCTAGGGCTTGGGTGATGTCCATGTTTAGAACTCGATTTCTGCGAAGTGGTCGACGCGTTCTGCGATGGGTAGTCCTTCTGTGCGGCGTCGGTAGTTGTCGATGATTGCTGCGGCTTGGATCTCGAAGGTGTCGAGCGCGGAGAGGATGGCGGTATCCCAGAGCGGGTCGCGGTGGACGCGTCGCACGTAGAGCGGCCATCCGCCGGCGTAGGACACGTAGTCCCACCACTCACGGTCGAGAACGAGCATGCAGGTGTGAATCTGGGCAAGGTTCGCGGCGGGCACTTTGCCGTTCAGGATCGTCGTGAGCTGCGTTCTCGGCTTGCGGGACTTGACCTCAATGCCGCCATCAGAGCCGATCAGACCGTCTGGTGAGGCCCCGATCTTGTGCCCCTTGACCTCGAGCACAGCGAAACCAATTTCTTCGACGGGCGCGTGGTGTTCGGCGTACATGTTGCGAGCCAGGGGTTCGTCCATGGTTCCCCGCTGCATGTCGAATGAGGGGTGGACGTAGTCGACGACTCCGGTGATGCGTTCGGCTACGAGGGTGTCGACGAGCGCGCGTGCTGTCTCGGATTCGGAGTGCTTAAGGGTGGAGGTGACGAGCTTGCCGACGTTCGACGCGGTCAAGAGTCCGCATCTCGCGTCCAGCCAGTCCTGCGAGCCTTGCTCCAAATCGCGGTAAATCGTGAGTGTCATTCGACGTATCTCCTTGCTAATCCATTTACTAAGGCACCTGCATGTTGGCGAGATATGCCGAACATCTCTCCGAGTGATCTCTGAGTCATGCCGGCATGACGGAGCTGTCGCATGTGACGTACTTGGTTGTCTGTCAGCTTCAACTGGCCACTGCGTCCCCGAACTGCCATGTCGCGCATGTTCTCGGCTTGAGTGCCCAGATAGAGGTGACGGGGATTAACGCAGTGGCGAACATCACACGAGTGGCAGACCATCGTGTCGGCAGGAATTCCGCCCACAAAGGCCGCGTAAGAGACTCGATGTGCGCTAAACACGACTCCTTCGACGGACAGCATTCCGTAGCCGTAAGGCGTGAGCGCACCTGTCCAAAGCCAGCACTCGCCTTCTTTGCGGCTATGAGACTTGACGTTTGCGCCTGCGCGCGCGCTCTTTTCCTTATCCCATTCCATGGGCCTACTGCTTCTGACCATTGGCTTTCCTGCCGAACTCGATGCGGGCGCGGGCGATCGACTGTTCGTAGTCGCATCCCCAGCAGTCTTGGATCTCTTGTGCCCGTTCGAAGATGAGTTCCTCATAGGCCGCGTCAGTGCCCATCAGCGGCTTCGATCAACTGACCCAGCGACTTGAAGATCGCTCTGGTCTCATCTGTCATCCCGTCGACGACGTAGGCGAGCTGCATGTCTGGGGTTCGGGAACAGGCGATGTTCAGGCTGTGCGCAAATCCATTTAGGAGTGCGGCCTGAACGACGTTGCTTGTCGGGCCGTAGTCGTATCCGATTGCTTCGGCGTACTTCTCGTTGGCTGAGACGATGTTTTCTGGCATGTTCATTCCGTTCCGTAGTTGCTTACGGGCAGCAGCACAACGTCGTACTGCCCACTGATGAGGACTGCCCCGGCCAGGATGATCAGGGCGATTAGGTAGGTGCGGGTCGAGGTCATCAGATCCCAGCGCAGGCTGGGCACACGTCGATGTCTGGCTTTTTACTGCTTCTTTGCCACTGCAGACGGCGTGCATTCTCGTGCGCTTGCTCTTGCGACCTACCACTTGGTCGAGCTGAAAGCGGCTTCGCATTCCAGCAGTTACCGCCACGATCTATGTCGCATTGAATTGTGATAACGACATTGCCGATACTCATATAGTCATCTCCTTTCCTAGCCACGCAATGAGCTGCAACCCAATGTGGTGGGTCATTGCCGGCGGAATTGCTTCGGTCAGTTCGGGCCAGGTCATCCAGGAGATGCCCATCGCTAGTTGGCCCTCGACGAGCGTTTTGGCTGCGCGAAGTTCCGACCCGTCTGACCGAGTCCAGAGACGTCTTCCGTCGTGGTTTCGCCCGTAAACGCCGACGACTGGGTCGGCACGGCGATATGACGGAGCGGTGAGGGCGATATTGCTCTCGAAGAGCCTCGGTCGTTCAACGCCAAGGTTGAACATTCCTCCTGAAAGCTTGACAGGTGAGCACATTACTTTCGCAGCGCCGGCGACGTTCTCAATCACCCACGGTTTGCCCGTGGCTATGAGGGCTGCCCGTGTGGGCTCTATGAGCTTTGGCCATTCAGCCTGAGCAGTCGGATACTTTGAACTCATCGTCGTATAGCCCTGGCATGGCGGCGACGCGTGGATGGCATCGAATTCATGTGCGTTCTCCGCGAGAAAGTCCAGCGCGTCCCCGACGTGGTGTTCGTAGGGGTAGTTGGGTTGCGGTTCGATGTCGACCCCTACAACGTCGAAGCCGGCGCGGGCGTACCCGACACCGGCTCCTCCTGCGCATGAGAACAGGTCGAGTAGTCGTGGCTTACTCACGAGATGTCCTCCGCCGGTCTCGGTTTGCATGCGGTCGATTCGGCCCATTTCCCGCACCCGTCCGAGTTGCATGTGCCGCCCCAGGTGCGTCCGGTGTAGCCGCCTGTGTAGAGGTTCATCCAGAGGTTGGTGGACGCTTTGTGGCAGCGTGGGCAGCGGGCGAATGGGTTAGCCATGCGCGTACTCGACAACGTGCCCAATGCGGGTGTCTTCGTGTCTGTCTGCGGCTTGGACGCTGGTGGTGGTGTAGTCGCAGTGGGTGCAGGTGAGAGCGGTGATGCTCATTGGTCCTCCAAAACGGCGATGTTCGGTTCGAGGCAGTTGGCGTTTTCGCAGTCCCAGAAGAGGTAGCCCTGTTCTGGGTCGGCATCGGCTTCTACGAGTCCGTGCCAGTCGCAGTGTGGGCATTCGAGGTAGATGGCGAGGGGGTAGGCGTGGATGCCGGATGTTCTAGCCACGGTCGTGCCAAACGTCGGATGCCCAGTTGGCTGCAACAAGGCCGCAGAACAGGAGGCCAAGTCCGAGAACAACCCATGCGCCGGCTGCGGCTTGGATGAGTCCTTGGACGAACGTGCCGAACAAATAAGCAACGGCCCCCAGGACTGCAAATCTGAAGGCCGCACGGATCGTTCGGTAGGTGATGCTGTGTGGGGTCATCTGTTTTCCCCTGTGCGTGAGTTGCGTTCGCAGACACGGCAACTGGGTGCTGTTTGTCGTGGGTTGGGGCGGATGTTTTCGGGGAGGTGTGGGTTTCCGCGGCGGCAGTAGGTCATGTCGGCGGGGAGCGGTTCGGGTGCGATGTTGAGCAGCCCGAACATGGCGCAGATTTCGGGCAGGTCTTCGTTAGGTACGCGTCCAACGGCGTGCATGGCTGCCTAGAGTTTTTGTTCCTCGGTGGTTTCGTATTCCTCGAGTGGGGTGAAGTCGAGGCCGAGCAGTACGGTCATTTGATGAGCTTTCGTCTGAGCGCGATGGCGATGGCGTTGGGGGTGTTCGTCGCACGCAATTTGGCGCGGATGTAGACGAACGTGGAGCCGACTGCGGTTGGGGTCATGAAGAGTGCGTCGGCGATTTCTGCGTGGGTGTCGCCGTCCGCTACGGCTTGCAGAATCTCGGCCTGGCGGTCGGTGAGAGGGCGGTCGGTGTTCATTGCTCAGCGGTCGGGGCGGCGGACTTCCAGCAGTCGCAGACGCCGACTGTCGCATTTTCGTAGTGGAAGCCGAGCATGCAGCCCTCGTAGTGCGGTAAGTCCGCGAGCATCTGCTCTGCCTGGTCGCGCTCGTTTTCAGCCATCGCGCACGCGGTACGTGCCTCATCGAGATTGCACTCAAGGATCTCCATCTGCGCGAGAGCGTTAGCGGCCTCTCGGAACAGTGACGACCTTTGTTTTCCCCCAGTTGACAGGTCTGCGTGATGGTGCAGCTTTGCGATCAGCGCGTCGAAGTCGGGTCGCGTCACGCCACCGTCGCCTGGGTGGTATGCGGCTGCGGCTTTGGGGTCGTTCATGCGTAGTCCTTCACTTTCTGGATTACGAAATACCTGCCCGTTGTGCGGAACAGCCGATCGCAGGTGTCGTGGGCGAGTTGGAGGGTGGGTGATTGGCAGTAGTAGGAGCCGGTTTTGCATTCCCGGATCTCGTACGGCATGACGGTCATCGGCGCTGCCTCGCAACCCGTGGCGACGAAACATCCCGGACGAGCAGCGTGTATCCGTAGTCGAAGCAGATACGGCGGGCAGCGTCCTCGGTGGTCCAGGTGATGTGCGATTCCGGGGTGCGGCGGAACCCGTACTCAGGGTGCGGGGTCATGACTCCACCACCCACGGTTCCGAAACATGGCGGGCGAGAAGTGGAATGCCGTAGTCGTGCGCCATCCGCCTTGCAAGGATCTCGGTGGTCCAAATGATGCGAAAGGACACGTCGGGCAAGTAGCCGTACTCGATGCGTTGGCTCACAGGACGGCGCTCAATTCCCGGGTGCGACGCAGGGACTCGGTCAGGCTGTAGAGGCCGGACCATTCGACGAAGCCTTTGTCGACCAGCTCGTTGCGTCTTGTTCTAAGCGATTCAGGCGACGGCATCACATCGCCCGTACGCACAGCCCGCTCGTAATATTTGCCGGCGATCTGGTCGTCACAGATCGGGCCGTGCTGGCAGATGATGTCGAGAATGATCGACTGAACACGAGTCGGACACCAGACGGACTCGTACGCTTCCAGGCTGGTCTCGAGGTTGGCTCTGCGGGATCTAGGCACGAAGCTCTCCCGCTTTCAGGAGCCTTAGAGTCCACTGAGAGACCGGCTCCGGCAATTCTTCGGCGCGGGCGAATCGGTGAGCTTCTTCTACGGTGTCGAAGAAGCGGCTAAATACCTGGTCGCCCTTCTTGAGAATGAAAACAGCGTCGATCATGTCCTTCTCCTCTGTGTGGTTGCGGTTACGTGAAAGCTGCGTGGGGTTCGGGTCAACACGCAGCTAGTGCGACGCCGGGTTCTACGCCCGGTAAACCAATGGGTAGGCTCGCCGCTGACGTCACTGGGAATTGGTGCTTTGCGCGCCACTGGGGCTTCCCTCGGTCGGTATTGCTCTTGGGCGTGCACGACGGGTTGTCCTCTGTGGGGTGCCGTGTACGTGTCACGCCGGCCCGTTCCTTCTTCGGTTGGGCCACGCTTTGGAGTTTTAAAAAGGCGTTCGCTCGACGTACTGGCCTGGTGTGGCGGTCCGATGGCGCGACAATCACCGCCTCGTAAGGGCGGCAGTTGACGAGAACTGGGCTAGCTAGGTGGCTAGCGTCTTTCCGAGGGGAGGGACTGCAGGTAGCGGTCAAGCTCCGTGGGGAGGATGAACACTGCTCGTCCCTTGCCGTACCTTGCGGCTAGTTCGCCGTCTGCGATGAGGTTGCGGACGAACTGTTCGCTGCGGTCACCGAGTGCCATTGCGGCTTCTCGGATCGAGTAGGCGTGCCGCTTGACCTCGGGTGTTGCGGTGTCTGTGTTGCTCAAGATGCACCTGCCAGGAGGTTTGCGGGGTGAACAGAAAAGAGGCCACCGACACGGCACAGCTCGTCCCATGTGACTTCGGTCAGGTTGACGAAGAAGTCGTTTGGGTTCGAGCCGTCCGTGTCGGTGGCCTCTGTGAGAGTGGTGAGGGTGGCCCCGGTTGCGGCCATGGCAATCACGTTGCTGGTGATCGCGGTGGGGGTTCTTCTCTGCTCCATACGTGAAAGCTACTACGCAGGATTGAGTAGCGCAACCCCGAATCGCGCCTCATTGCTACTTTCTTGTGCTCTTTGGGGCATAAACTGTGCCACGTGGCAAAGTCTGACTTCACTCAAACCCCTGCAAACCTCGCTCTCGCGGCTGAACTGCGTGCCGAGGCCGCTGCCCTTGGCCTGTCCCACAAAGCCCTAGGCGAGAGGGCAGGCATCACATACCCGACAGTGGTTCGGACGATGAGTGCTGGCCGTCACACGACCGCCGGCGAACTCTTCCAGTTCGCGACCGCACTGGGCCTCACCCCGTCCGAACTTGCGGAACGGGTCGTCGCACGAATGGGTGGCCTCGAAGCCCTCGAGGCCAACACTCGTCGCCCATTGTCAGTCGTCACCGATAACGTGACAAATATTCGACCCGACACCACGGGCGAGATCGACGCATACGCAGGCGACAAAGCTGCGTACCGCGACGAGGAAGCTGACACAGACGAACCGACCTGAACATGACCGAGGGGGCCTGCCATTTACGACCCATACGAGGACGCGGAACAACGAGGTATCCACGTCATCCACCGGAAGATCCGATCCGCGAACGGGTTGTGGTTACCTGATCACAACATGATCGTGATCAGGTCGGGGATGCGGGCGGTACATGACCGGTGTGCTTTGGCGCACGAGCTGGCACATGCAGCGTTGGGGCATCGGGATGATCGGCCCAAGCATGAGATGCAGGCCGACTTCCTGGCGGCTCACAATCTGATCGACGCGGACAAGTGTCGTGAGGCGATCAAGTGGGCACCGGACGTTGGACGGCTCGCGACCGAACTGGACGTGTCAACACGGTTGCTGATGGCGTTCCTGCACCACAACAAGATGGCTTCGTGAGAACACGAAAGCGCCCCACCTCATCCGAGGTGGGGCGCTTTTTGCTAGCCGAACTTGCTCACGGCTACGCCTCCTGCTGTTCTGCGTGCGGCCAGCGTTGATTGAACTCAGCCTCGAAGTAGAACAGGTCGCCGGGGTCAAAAGGCTTGTCGATGATCGCAGTTACGCGGTAAGTAGCTGCACCCGTTGGCCCATCACTCTTCAATATGAGCAGATCCCCGACACCCAGGTGCGATCCGAAGAACCTGCCGGCGAACCTACCGTTGGGCAACTTGGAGCGGATGTCTACTGAGCGCCCCCAAGAAGGGGTGCGGTAGTCGAGAGTTTTCACAGCCTCATTCTCGCTCACAGCCCCGCCTTCCAGCAGTCGCACCCGTATCGCGGCGGATCTGGTACGGCGATCAGGGACGAGCAATGCGGTCCGTGTGGTGCGTCCGCGAGTATCTGGCGGGCCTTCACGACTTCTCCTCGCGGTTCGGCTAGCCCCTGCTTGACTGCTTCATCCCACCCCTCGTTGAACGACGCGGCGTGCGCCTCAATGTCGTGGTGGTGAACCTCGAGCACAGCCTGCTCCGCGAGGTCCAGCGGCACAGGCGGGGCGGCGTCGAGGATGGCGAACAGCGAACTGATGACAGTGAGCATCTCGTCTGCGAACGAGTAAGGCTCAGCATCCGGGTTGTCGAATTCCTTACCCCAGACGCGAACTCGTTCGATCACGCGAGCATGTGCGTCGCGCTCCTCTTTAGCCTCGTTCAGGGCTAGAAGTCGTTCGGTTGCGAGAGTCGTCAGCGCCGACCATCGTGCATAGATGGCGTCGTACTGTTCGCGAGGAACCATCTCAACCGTGGGGGCGGTCATGCGGTGGCCTCGCGATCAATGACCTTGCAGCCGGAACATTCACGCATGACTTGCAGATCAAGGTCGACGCCAGTAAGCAACTGCCAGCCGTGGCCCTTGCAGTAGTGGATGCTCGGCTTGCTTTCGGTAGACTGCACAGCAGCCCCTCTCGTTGTCTGTAGCAATGGTGGGGTAAAGCCGCGGCAGCTCAACCCTGTTGCGGCTTTCTTCATGCCCCAGGATACCGCCAATACGGCGCACTGACTACGCCGTTTCGGGTAGTTCTTTCGGTGTCTCGCCCAGCATGAACTGTGCCCCAAACATCTCCATTGCCTGACGCAATCGGGGGACATCGCGGGATGCGTACGCGCGGGTCATGGAGACAGTCGAGTGGCCTACGATCTGAATGATGACCTGCTCTGGAACACGCGCGACGTAGAGAAGGTCAACGGCTGAGTGCCGCAAATCGTGCAGCCGAATCTTCTTCTGAATCCCCGATGACTCGAGCTTTTTGATCCACAGCTTCGAGTCATAGTCCGGGTCCACGGGCCGTCCTGAGCGTGTGAAAACTAGCCCGTACTTGCCGGGTGGGTTGTTTCGCCGATGAGCTTCTAGGTAGCCCTTGAGTGGTTCGACGAGCGGAATCACGCGCCACCCGGCTCGAGACTTGGGGCGGGTCAGGTAGAGGCCACCGTAGACGTGGCGGTATTCGTAGTCGTTTGGGACGACAGGCTCGCCTACAGGGCCGAGCGACAGCCGTTGCAACTGCCACGAGAGGTCGATGACGTCGGTCACACGGTCCCACTCAAGGCCAAGCACCTCTCCTCGACGCGCGCCAGTGAGTAGCGCCATGGCCCACCGAGCGCCGTACTCTTTGTCGTCTTCTAGCTGCTTGAGTAGGTCGATTGCCTCGCGAAGGTCCAACGCCTCAAGTTTTGCGACGTTCTTCCGCGGTGCCGCCATCTGCTTGCACGGGTTACGCGACATGCGGCCCTCACGCACGGCAGCCTCGAAGGCGGACGACATGACTTGGTGTGCTTTGAGGGCAGACGAGTGCGCCCCACCGTTGCGGACGATGGAGTCGGTGACGGTGCGGATGCTTGTGGGGGAGAGTTTGGCGAGCCGATGGGTGCCGATGTTGGGGATGATGTGCCGGTCGATGATCGACTTGTACCCGCCGGCAGTCTTCGGGCGCACTTCCTTGAGAACGATCTGCGTGTACCAGTAACCGAACCAGCGTTCGACGGTCATGTCTGCGGTGGGCAGGTCGCCGCGTTCCTCAAGCTCCCGCTGTAGTTCACGCATCCGGGCGACCACGACAGGTTTGTCCTTGTGCCGGATCGTCTTACGGCGGCGCTTCCCATCACGGGGCGGAAGTTCGATGACCGCGTTCCAGAGGCCACGGGCGTCCTTAAAGAGCGCCCCCTCGCCTTGGCCTCGCGTCTTAGTCGCCATCCTGCGGCTTCCTCTCTCGTCCGTACTTAGCCCTGAACTCCTGCACGTAGCGCTTACGACAAGTCCGGCACTCGCGATATCCGTCGGGATACGTATATGTGTTTCCCGGCGTGAACTCGTGGCCGTGTGGGCAATGCGTGCGGGCGCTTGCCGCTTCCCTTGCTCGGCGCGTGTTCTCGGCGCGCGTGACAGGTTCCATGTGAGAAGGGTTGACGCAGGAGGTGTTCTTGCAGAGGTGGTCGATTGTGAGATCCCCAGGGATTGGTCCGACGAGATGCTTGTAGAAGTAGCGATGCGCCCTGCCGAACATTCCTGCCACGCCATAGCCTTTCGGGTCGAGCGGGCCTTGATATACCCAGCACCCCGCTTCGTTCTCGAGGTATCGGCTGAGGAAGTCTTTCCGAGGCATGGGCATGTCGTTCTCCTCTGTCGTTTTACTGCGTGCTTGCGTTGCCGTTGGCGAGGTCGACGCTGACCTCTGCTGATCTTCTGTTCGTGCCGTGCATGGTGATGCGGGTGTCCTTTCGGGGGTTAGTCGAAGTCGTGGTGGTCGATGCAGCGGTCAGGGCCAATTGGCCCAGCGCCGACAAGGATGAGCGTTCCGGTCAGGAAGCGACCGCAGACGGTGCAACGGTTGCGTGCCCATGCCTCAACGTCGTATGAGCGTTCGCTCATCTTCTTCTCCGGTTCATCGGTGTTCCTTGTGGGGGTGGTTAGGCGCAGGCTGGGCAGCGAGGGTCTTGGTGTGGCGCGTGATGCTTGCCCCAGCGGTGTGCTTCGACGAGCTTCTTGTACTGGTTTGAATCGGGCAGCGACGAGGGGATGCCGGCTTCATATGCCTCAAGCGCAGCGGTCAAACCTCTTGCCTCGCGCTGATGCTTCTCGTAGGCCGCAACTGCCCTGCCTGCGTTCCTCGCCATGGCTGCACGGTCGAGGGCGCGCCCCTTTTCGTCGGTCATCTTCTTCTCCAAAACATGGTGGGTTTGTGCTTTCTGTCTGCCAAAGGTGTCGCCATCACCCGGCTAGTCCGTGTTGCTCTGTGGGCGATATGGCCACTCTACTGCTTTATTTGGCAAACGCGCAACACCAGGCCGCGTAGTTTCGTCTCACTCGTAATGAGAAGGTCAAGAGTTCGATTCTCTTAAGCGGCTCAAGAAAACCCCCGTTCAGAAGGCGAACGGGGGTTTTGCTTTTGATTGCCAACCGGTCGTAAGTCAGCCTGAAGTGTATCCGACCTAGGAAATGCCCCCAGTCTTGGGGGTCTTCAGATACCTCTTGGCGTTCCGAATCCGCGTGCACTCCCGGCAATCGCGCTTGTCTACGCCGTAAACACGTCTGTAGCGGGTGTTTTCGGGGGTTAGTTCGTGCCCGTGGATGCAGTGACTTTTCATGACGTCGGGCCGGCGCTTGGAGTTCTCCTCCCGCGTGACTGGCTCAAGATGCTCGGGGCGGACGCAGGCCTTGTTTCGGCAAAGGTGATCGATCTGTAGCCCCTCTGGGATCGGACCGACCGTGTGTTCGTAGAAGTAGCGGTGAGCCGCCTTCCCGAGGATCGTGCCGTATCCGTTGTTGTTGATCGTGCCGAGGTACACCCAGCACTCTCCTTCGAGTCGGTATGAGGTCAAGTAGTTCCGGCGCTGTGCCATGCGTTCTCCAATCGCTACACACCTAGTGTAGCGAGACGGGTACGCACCTGCTAGTCTTTGGGTAGCGATTCACCCACACAAAGGAGAGGCATCTACGATGACTGTTGTGAGCCCGAAACTGAGTACCCCGCCGCCCCCAGGGATGCGCCGCCGACTTGTCGATGCGGGAGTAGCGGCAAGGACTGCTGACACCGAATTGCGCGCGGCTGTCGCTGAGGCAATTCAGGTGGGCGTCAGCGTCCGCGAGATCGCTGCTCTGGCGGACATATCGACGAACACCGTTCAGCGGTGGAAGAACGGAGCAACCGCATGACCGCCCCCACGCCTGAGGGATTAGCAGCGAGTGTGGCCCGCCAGTTGCAAGAAACGCTGGCAGAACTGACCACTACGCGTGCGCGCCTCGCCGCTGTGACCGCTGAACGAGACCAAGCGCGGCAAATGCTTGCGGACGCAGAGAAACGGATTGCCGAGATGGAACTAGATGAAAGCCTGCGGGAAGAAGACGAGCGATTTGCGGACCCACTGTGACCGTCCAGATTGATGCGTCGCGGCCCTACGACAATCCGCCCACCGGTCGTCACGGCGACCTCCTAGCCGAACTTCGATTGACCGCTGCCGACTCTGACGGGCGGCTGCAGGTTGTACTTTTGCAGGCCGCTGACGCGATTGCGGAGATGATCGTTGAGGGCGACGAGTGGAGCCGCGCCAATGCCATCATCTCGGCAGAACTCGAAGCAACGATACTCACAGCAAGAATCTATTACGGCCTCTACAGGTCCGCCGATGAGGCTCTGGTGCAGATGATTGAAGTCAACCGCGAAGCAGCCGATGCGCGCAAACGATTCCCGACCGCTACTCGCGACGGTTTCTTGGCCTCGGTTGTGGCTGAGCGCAACGAATTGCGAAGGAAGGCGGGGCTGTGAGCGACCGCTTCTGACCACCTCACCCGAGGTGGGGCGCTTTCCTCTACCCTGGACCAATGGCCGTCCAGCCCGACAAACGCCCCAAGCAAGCCCAGGATGAGTCAGCGGGAACGAACGTCACCGAGCGTTTCCGGCACGGCCCGTACTGGTTGGGTGCGCTCGCGATGCTCCCCAACCCGGTCAGCTACACCATCCGGCGTGACGGGTCAGCCCTCCACCCGGGCGGCGTCTGGTACGACCACACACGCCGCTGGACCACTACACGCGGCGGTATCGACCACTGGGATGTTGGTCCGGTCGAATGCTTGCAGTGGTGGGTGAACGCCGAATAGCCCCGCCCTCTGCCAGGAAGGCAGAAGACGGGGCTGTGACTTAGGATCACGGACATGAGCAGGAATCACACGTTGAGCAGCACACGCAAGATCCAGTACTCATGCCTTGCGCTGTTCGCTGTGGCCGTTCTGTTGCTCGTCTACCTGGCCAACGCTCGGGTCAACGCAAACGGTGCAGCAGCCGGCGCGACCCCACGGCCCATCCCGACGCAAAACGAACCGGATACGGTGACGTACGCCGCAATCGGCGATTCCGTGACGGCAGGAAACAGCCCCGATTTCTCGAACAAGCAGGTAGGCGACCTCTCCTGGGTCGACCACGTGCCTGCCGACCAAGCCACTTTTGTGGGCGGCTGGTCGGTCGGTGGGGCAACCACGGCAACGATGGCAGACAACGCGGCCAGCTACGGCGCAGACGTACTTGTAGTCCTGGCTGGCACCAATGACTCCGGGCAGGGCATCCCATTCGAGGACAGCGCCGTGAACTACGACCGCATCGTTGCCGCAGCCGGATCGATGCGAGTCGTCGTCTCGAGCATTCCGCCGCGAGACGACAACCCGGCGATCGCCACCGAATACAACAATCAGTTGGCCGCACTTGCTGCCGACCGAGGCTGGGCATTCATCGACGCATCAGCCGGACTCCGCAGCGGTGACCGTTACTCCGATGGCCTGACCACGGACGGCATCCACCCAACCGAACAAGGTGCCGAAATCCTTGGCGGCGCATTGACCTCCGCCATTTTGGGTTAGACGATAGCCATTCTGGTCAGGTTGTAGAGGGTCACTTGCCCCCAGCTCGTCACGCCTGTACCTGAGTTGACTTGCAACCCCATCCCAATCGATGTGTTGCCTGCGGGCACAGACACCCGTTGGGAAAATGTCCCGGCTGTAAAGGGCGCAGTGTTGTTCTGTATGGGCGCAGGCTTCGTGCCACCACTGAATGTCAAGTTGGCAGTCATCTGGTTGCCACCGTCTGTCGTCACTCGGGCCGCAAACAGCAGCTCATCCCCGGGTGCAGCATTGGCGATGACTTGCTCGCCGGCAGAGTGGGCAAACCGGAGCGGCGTCACGAGCGTTTCGGTCTGAGGTCCCCCACCTGACGACGACAGGATGCGGACGACTTCGTAAGTCGAGCCTGAACCAATGAACAACACGCCCTGGTAGTCGGCCCTTGCTGGCAGCGTGAGGGTTGTGTCACCGGCAGCAGTGGAGGAGCTCAGGCTTGTCGCGCTGGCGTAGAGGGTCCGGTAGATCTGACGAATGGCGGTTGCACCAGCACTTGTGATGGTGATCATCTTTCCCGGAACGTCGGGATCTGTCGTGAAGCTGATTGCCGAGTTGGCGGGCGTGCCCGCATTGTCTGTGTAGCCCGCCGGCAGAGTGGTTCCGGAAGCCGCCGTGAAGCAGCCACCAGAGATCAGGTTAAGCGAGTCGCCATCGTCAGACGTCAGAGTTGGCGTGTAGGCGGTGAGGGTCGGGCCAATCAGGTCTGAGTACAGCTTCCCCATCGCGGCGAGGCCTGCCGGGTTTGGGTGGATGCCATCGGAGTAGTAGGCGGACTTGTAGTTACCGTTCGCAGGGTCGGACAGCAGAGTGTAGAAATCGACGAGTGCGACACCGTTGCGGTTGGCGTAGTTCCTGATCCATGCGTTCTGCTGCAGGATGGCCTGCTTACGCTGAACAGATCCATTTGCTGGGGGAATTGTGCCCATGATGGGCACCGCCCCGATACCGCGGATGAGTCCGATCAGGTTCTCCATCTGATCTGTCCACGTGGAGAATGCGGTAACTGCTGAGTCGTTTGTGCCCGCGAGCAGGTTGACGACTGTAGGGCTGTAGGGGGTGACGTCGGTGGCAAACCTGGCGATCATGTTCTGCGTGGTGTTACCTCCGACGCCAGCATTGCGGGCGTGCACGATCCGACCCTTGCTAGTCACTGAGGCGATGATCGGCCAAGCTGGTCCACGCTGTTGGTTGGGGTTGTCGTCGGCGGACTGGGTGATGGAGTCGCCGAGGAACACGAACCGGTTGCTGGGTCGCAGGGCAGACGTGGGCGTGGCATCTACGGGGTCGGGAATGAGGTTCTCGAGCAGGTAGGTATTGACCACATCGGGAAGCTTGCCGCTGTCGGCGTCGGCGGATACGAGTCGGGGGACACCCATGGGGACGACCTTTCGGTTAAACAGAAAAGCCGCCCCGATGTGGGACGGCAGAACAAGGGGATGGTGGGTTAGGGGGCGACGTATCCGTTACCGACTGACACGGCGAACTCGGTCAGCGGGTCGATCAGCCGGCGCGCAGGCGACTGACCAGCTACGACGACCGCACGTTTCAGTGACCCGTCAGCGTTCCGAACAATGGGCAGCGTTGACTGGTTGCCCCACAGCTTCACTGTGAACGCACCATTAGCCCATGTGGGCGATGCGAACCAGGTCGGGTTGTCGATGAACATGGGGACCGGGTTGTCGGGTATCTGGTCGCACCCGTGGCTGATGTGGTTGCTGTCCCACAGGTGCGCCTGGTCCAACTGGATGCTTGGGCGGATGTGTGTGATCTGCCCGCGCACCCACTCATGGTTGATGCCCGAGAAGCGTCCACCCGATCCGACGCCGGGATGGTTCGCGTTCATCTCGATCCGGATGTCCTCAGTCGTCGGATCAACAGTTGGTGTCGCGACCGTGCCCGCGATAGAGAACGTCAGACCCGAGTACAGCGCGTGGTGAATATACGACCGTTTGATCGTCGGACGCAGCGAACCGTTGAACCCAATGGGGGATGCACTGACCATCGTCCCGGCCTCGTCGCGACCGTCGAAGTCACAGTCCAGGTACGTCGAATCGACGGTCCGGTAGTCGTTCACCATGAATGTCTCACCCGTATTCGGGGAGTTGCCGCCACCGTAAGCAATGCCGCGAACCCGCACCCGCTGCCACACCTCACCGCGGCCCATGTAGTTGAACACCCCGCCCGCGAACATCGGCAGACCATCCGGCCCAGCCTGGGGCGCACCCAACACGGTCAGGTCCGACATGGTGCGGACCTTGCCGGACGCGCCACCGTTCGGGCCGAGACGCATGAGACCAGCCCCAGCCTGCTTGGGCCGTGACGCCATGTACGTGAAGCTGTTCCGCCTGACCCGCAGCACCGTCTTGTCGATCCCAGCGCCCCGCAGCCCCAGAGCCTTGGGTGCGTACACGGAGTAGTTGTTGACGTCGGCGTTGTCGACGATGGGGTACTCGCCGGCGGGGAGGACGACGCGCGCCTCCGATGCCAGCTTCTTCAGCGCGACCCCGATGTGCTGACCGCCTACCGGGTTCAGCGTCGACCATGCCACCTCAGGCAGAACAGGCAACGAATCCACCGTGTAGTCGACGGTGGCGGTCTCGCCCGCGACCGCCACCGTCACCCGGCTCATGCGGTATACACCGCCGTCTTGCCGTCGTCACTCTTGAGCGTCCACGTGCGGTCCGTGTCGGTCAGCTTCACACCGAACCGTCCCGTGGCAGTTGCCGTCTCGCCAACTGCGCTCACCTGCACGGACACGACACGCTTATCCGACACAACGGTCAGCTCGATGGGGGTTTTCGTCAGGTCGATGGTTGCAGTCAGCATTGGGGCTCTATTCGGCTCGGTGTTCCGGGGTGGACTCGACGGGCGTGTTCGGCACCACGTAGGTAGCCACAGCCGTGAGGATCGCCGCAGCGAACCCAAGCCACGGCCCGTACTCCTCAGGAATGAAAGTCGTACCCGCAGTGATCAGCGTGCCGATCAGGGCGACAAGGAATTTAGCGACGGACTGGATCTTGGCGAACATAGGTGCCTCCTAGGCGGTTCGTTTGTCCCGCCACACGGCAGGGATGGTGTCCTCGAGGATCTTGATATCCGCGGGGCTGATATTCGGGTGAAAGTCAGGGGCCGCCTGCAACGCAATCGCCTGGAAGACACGACCAGCAGCGAACAACTTGTTCCGCATCTCGTCGATCTGCAGATCCGCCTCACGCAGCTTCGTTTCAACCCGCTCGTCGATGTACTGATTCAGCTTCTGTTTCGAATCGCGCCCATTCGTCCGGAACGCAAGCACCGCACCAATGACCGATGCGCCGGCAGCGATGATCGCAATGACCACCCCACCCGGTGTCCACAATGCAAAATCCACTAGGCGCTCCTCCGTTCCCTGCGTTCCCGCCCCAGGAACGCCAGACGCCACAACAGGACACCTGCAACTGCGGCCACATAGCCGGTAATGAATCCGCGGATCTCCGACCCGGCCTGCGTCAACAGGAACAAAGCAACCGCGTACCCTGCCGACAACGCGAGGAGGCTCAGTTTCGCCGCAACCTCGAGCGCCCACAGTCGGGGAAACACAACCCCGACGAATGCCATGACGGTGGCCCCGATGAACAGGACACCAAACGACTCAGTCACACCGGGCGGCACGAACTGAGACAGCGACGGTGCCCCATACCGGACTGCCGACAGCCCCGAGAAGAACAGGACCACATCGATGTAGGGCAGCAGGTACCGTTTCAGGCTCCCGTACTTATCCTCATCCAGGGGGATCGCCCCCGGTGCCCAAATAGAGGCACGCCCAACCCGGGCAAACGCCCCACGTAGCTTGTTCATGAACCCTCCCCAGGGTTGGTGACTGTTCAGAAGTGCTTGTAGAACGGATCAGCAGGACGCTCATTCGAACCAATCGAACCGAACGCAGCCAGGTTGTCGACCTCCTGCACCGGCAGATCCTTCGCGCCCAACGCCGCCAACGTGTACCGCTGATCCGCAAGCTGCTTCTCCGTCTCAAGCCACCTCAGCGACTGACGATCCACAGACAGGAAAACCTCGGGACGGCTCTTCGCACGCACGAAAGCGAAACGGGCAGAACCGCCAACCACCGCGTCGCGCGTCTGGACGATCACGCGGCGCAGAGGATCAACCCCCTCAAGGCCCGCAAACAGGGCCGCATGGATACGAGCAAGCTGCTCAGACTGATCAGGTGTCATGTCGTCCTCCTCGGACGGTGCAGGGGTAGGAGCGGGAGTAGGGGCAGGGATGACTACGGCGCTCGAGCCAGCCGTGTCAAGAGACACACCAACCCAGTCAGCACGCCACTCGAAATGCCACGGCTCGCCCTTCACCGTGGGACGGAAACCGTACTTGCCGGCGCGCGAATAGAACTCACGAGACGCACGAGTGCCCGTGAAGCCGACATTGGAACCAACATCGACAGCACGCCCCGACAGGTGGTAGGCGTACGGAGAATCGGGCGACCATGCCGGGTTGAACCCATCCTTGCCAGCCCGGTAGCCGTCATACAGGTACTTCTGGCGGGCATACGTTCGGGTTCCCTCAGTGGCAAGAATGGCAATTCCCGTCGCCTGAGCAATGTCATCGACCAGAGCTTTCCAATACCGGGCGGCATCCGAATTCATCGTCTGCCCAGCACCAATACTCGACTGGGCGGCAGCAGTGTTCGCCATCACCACCCCCACACATGCACACCAAGACGAACGTCTTGGTTCGCCGTGTTCGGAATCACAATCTGCACACCGGTCAGCGTGATATTCCCGCCGTTGACCACAGGCGCAACCGAAGCCACAGCCATCGTCGTGAAGAACGGATGACCCACACCATTCGGGAACGGCGTCGGCCAGTTCACCGTCGCCACCGAAGCACCATTCGTGCGCGGCTCAGCATGGAAAAACTGCTGAATGATCAGAGCCGAATCAGGCGGGGTGACCGCACCAGCCGTCGTCCCGCGCGGCCCCGTGTAGAACAATTTCGTCTGCACCCACGACCCAGCAATACGGCGGTAGACCTTCTTCGTGGTCGTGTCCTCCCACTCGAGGCCCTCCCACACATCCTTACCCGCAGCCGCGTTCCGTTCCGCCGTGGTGCCGACACGACGGTTGCCAACCTTCGCCGCATAGTCAGCCAGGATGTTGCTGTCAGTGGCGAGGTCAGGCGCCCCACCGTCAAGGAACTGGGGCTGGTTCTTTGCACCAGATGTACCGTCCGCGGTCATTGAGTATCCTTCCGGGCGCACGAAAAAACCGGCACATAGGCCGGCTGAGAAAAGGTGGGTGGCTAGTTACGCCACGTGATGTCGAGAGCGCCCGTCAGGCTGTCCTGGCCCCGGCTCGCATAGATGTTGTACCCGCCGTGGTTCAGGCCGATCCCGCCACCGTTCGCCTTCAAGTAGTCGATGAAAGCCAACGGGATCGGTTGCCACCCGGCACGACCAGGCGGCTGATACGTGGCACCAACGAACGCCACAGAACCCGAGGGCTTAGCGGGCGACGTGTGCAACTGCAGGTTCGGTGACGCGCCACCCGTACGAGTCGCAGGCAAGTAGATGGCAGCCGCAACAATCGCCGCAGTATCCGGAATCGAATCCGCAATCCCCGTCCCGTAAAACCACGCACCAACCAGCGAATCGGACGCCCACACATCCGCCTTAGTCCAACGGCCCGACTGGAACGAACCCGTATCGACCGCAGTAAACGGCGGCGGATGGAACTCCTGAGCCGGACCAGGCGTGTTCTGATCAGGCGGCGTCACATTCGTAGGTGCCGAAATGGAACCCGTCACCAGCCCGCCGTCGAGATCCCACGTGATCGACACCTGGTCATTCAACGACGGCGTGTACGAACCAGCCACCGGAAGCGTGTACGTCACATCCCACGCCAGAACCGACACCCGTGGCGAACCCAACGCCGTAATCACCCCACGACCAGGCAACGAACGCGCCGGCCCCGTCACCGTCACCCGACCATCCAAAGTCTGAACAACCACAGGATGACCCGCAGGAGGCAACTGCTGAGCAGACACCGGCAACAAAGCCGTCGTCTCACCCAGATTCACCAACACCTGCGAACCCGACCGGGCAACCAACGTCCCCATCTTCATCCCCACAACAGGGACATTCGCCAACTGCTCAGTGATCCGGGCCGCGAGAGTCATACCAGCTCCCTCACCACATCAAGCTCCAAATTCATCAGGTTCGACGAACCCAACGAATGCGACACCACACGACCAATCAGCGGGTCACCAATACGGCGCTCCACCGAAACCATGTCGCCATCCTCAATCAGAGGATTCACAATGCACTGAACAGGCACCCGGTACGACTGCCCCTTCTGCGCCTGCGACAGGATCGCCTTCACCGCAGAATCAGCAGCCGCCTTCGTCTTCACAAAATCAGACGCGTAGTAGCGGGTGTACTCCCCATACGGCGACGACACCGCGAACGGCCCAGTCGTCACCTGAGCAACCGCGTAGATCGGGTTCCGGTCCGCATCCTCAAAGTTGCCTACGACCACGTTGTATATGCCCTCAGACTCCATCGTGTCCGTCAAATCGAGGATCGTGCCCTCATCGCCCAAGACCAGTTCGGCCACCACCGTCCCGCGGGCATCAGGCAACACCGACAACGCACCATCCGGGGTGATGTACGGCACCCCACCCAACGCATCCGCGATTTCCTCACACGCCTTCAACACGCCGCCCTGCTGAGCCTGATACACCGTCCCCGAAGGCACCGGCTTATCCGCCACACTCCGAACAACCTGCAACCCCGACAGGCGCTGCAGCTCGCCCCAACACGTCGCCCCAGAAGGCGGATTCTGCTCCGAACGGAAGCCCTTCCGCTCTACACCAATCAGCCTGTCCTCAAGCGTCAACGACACCCGAGACGACAACACAACTGGCGCACCCAGAACATCGACAACCGACTCCGACGACGACGGGACAGCAGTCACCCGGTAATGGCCCAACTGCACACGCTCCGAGAAACCACCATCCGTGAACACCTCAAGCGCAACGTTTACCTCTTGCCCTGCCACAGCAAGCTTGTCCGTGAACGATCGCGGCACCAACGTCGACCCATCATCCGACGAATCAACAATCGTGACCGTGCCACCGGACTTGATCTTCGCCTCAGAATCCCACTTCAGATCCCACCCGTCATCCTCTAGTCCCGCAGCCGTACGAGTCGCCCCATAAAACGAATCAACCACCAGCCGGGTACCAAAACCGCCACCCTTGAGGACACCCTTCAGAGCATCAGAACCAGCCCTCACAGCGCACCCCCCATCGTGTACAAACCAGAACCAGCAGGAGACTCAGTGAAACCAGTCGTCAAGAACATGCCATCCTCAGGTGCCTGCTGAGCCTGACCCAACGTGTACAACCCCGAACCAGCCGGCGACTCAACCGTCCCCAACGCCGGAACCGAACCATCAGCAATCCCGTAATTCCGGGCCACATCAAGCCGCGTCAAGTTGTACGCATCCACGTCAGCTCGAGACGCATAGAACGCATTCACGTCCGCACGAGTCAGCAACGAAATGAACAAACCAGGTGCCGGGGGAGCAACCTCGTCACCCTCCATCTCGGTGACAATCTGCGAACCACCCAACACGTACGTCAAATCCTGCTCACGCGCATCCAACACCGCAGCAAACAACGGGCGGGGAAGACGCACCCGATCCTCAGCACCAATCCGGAAACAGAGAACAGGCACCGTGTCCGAGTTGTAATCGCCGAGCATCGCCTGCAACCGGTCTGCCGACTCAATGTCATCCACGATCACATCCAGCTTCACACCCGACAGCCCGCGGCGTTGACCCGACACCACGACACCCACGCGGCGACCCTGCGGATAGAACACATCACCCTCAGTAGGCCGAGACAAGTCCCGCGCAGCAGACTCACGAAACATCACCTGCACCGCACCAGCCGGGTCCAACGGGTTATGCACCCACGTACCCAACTCAGCCACCGTCACCGACGCCGAATCAGTGAAACCCAGGCTCACACCCGACGAATTGAACGCCTCAGCCCGGTACGTCGCAACAACACCAAACGGCACCTCCCCATCACGACGCGTGAACTGCCCAGCCGTCGAAGCCCGAACACCACCACGCACAGTGAACTGCCGCCCACCCGCCGACCGGAACAACGTCAACGACGCCGTACCAGCCGGCAAAGAGCTGAAGAACACTTCAACACTCGGACCAGAACCACCAGCAGCCGGATAAGCCGTCAACACAGGTGCATAAGCCATCAGCGCACCTGCCTTCCCATACGGTTCGACAACTGGCCCTGCTGATCCGCCCGCGCAATCGAAACATCGATGTACTTCGTCAGGTCAATACCGCCCTTCGACTGGACCGTGACCGAAAACGACGGGTTTAGATCACCGAACGACATGGCCTGCGGAGCAATTGAGGGCGCGTACTGGACGGCTCCACCATTCGCAAACGCCTGCACGCCCTGCCCCTTAAGCCGGTTCCTAAGTGCGTATACGCCAGGCTGGCCACCGAGGCGGGCAACATCTTCGACCGTCAGAACGTGTTCGCCAGGTGCCAGAACTGCAGGCACCGAGTCGACGCCAATCGGCCCCGAACCAAACACCGCACCACCGTCAGCGAACGGCACACCGCCCACAGTCGAGGTAGCACCGCCAGCGCGGTTGGCTGCACTGATCTGCTCGTTGACCCGAATGTTCAGAGAGACAGCCCGGTCGCGGGCCAACTGATTGAGTTGAGCTTCAGCAGCAGCAACGCCGGTCAGTTGAGCAGCCGTTTGGATATTGCCGGGGATGAGACCCAGCTTGTCGGCGTACGCCTCAGCGGCCTGGCCCGTGACGCCGAGCTGCCCCTGGGCCGCAATCAGCTTCTGACGCCCGACCTCGATTACCGCACTTGCCGCCTCCTGTGATCCAGTCTGCGTGTATGTGGCGCTAGCCAAAGCCAGGGTTGAGGTAGCAATCTGATCAAGCGCGGCCTGGTTAGCCCGCCCCTTCTCAGTTCCCACATCAAGCGTCACTCCGTTCTCGGTCACAGCAGCCGACAAGTCATCCACTGCGGCTTCAAAAGAGCGAGTAGCAGAGTTCACATCAAGCTGCGCCGAGCCAAAGCCTTCAATCGCAGCCTTGAGCGCATCCACCTCGTCGGCGCTAGCAGAAGCTTGGCCGGCAAGGTTCGACATGCCCTCGGCCACATTCTCGGTGCCCTCAGCCGCGGAATCGCTAGCAGCCTTGGTGTCCTCAAAGGCAGCTTTGCTGTCGTCGAGCGCAGTTCGAAGATCAGTGATCGCGTCTTTCGCGTTGCCCGCTGCGATTCCCTGGCCTGTGAAAAACGAGCCAAGCGTGTTGCCGTCGTCGAGCTTTGCCTTGACGTCATCAAGAGCGTCGCCACCCTCAATGACAGCCTTGGTCAATTCCTTCTGCGAGACACCCGCCTCTTTCGCCGCAGCAAAAGCGCCCGTGTCTGCAAGCTTTTTGATGATCGCAGCCTTGGTGTAGTCCGTGAATGCACCTGTCGCATCGTCCAGACTGTCCGCAAGCTCGGAAGTGGTGGCGGCGATATCTGCTTGCTTTGCCACAAAGAAGCTGATGGCCAGGGTAGCCCCGGCAACGGCACCACCTACGAGGCCAATGCCGAGTGCTGCACCCTTGCCACTGACGCCCAAGAGAACCAGGGCGTCCTTGAACGCGACAATCTTGGGGATTCCCAGCAGCGCAGCTCCACCAGCGAGAGCAACAGCCGTACCGACCACGCCCACGGCAAGGCCGACGTTGAGCAGTGACTGCGGCGCGTTACCCACCGAGTCCACGAGGAAAGTGGCGGACTGCGTCAGGGTTCGGAGCGCGTCATTGGCACCAGACCCAGAGCGGATAAGGGCCGTGTCAAATGCGCCACCAAGCTTCTCAACGTCGCCCCGAAGGTTATCGAGCTTGTCGCGAGCAACCTGAGCGGCATAACCATTGTCAGTGACCGCGGCAGTCATCTCCGCAACGCCGCCAGCGCCCTCCTGGTACAGCACTCGAGCAGCCGTGATCTGCTCATTGCCGAACAGGATGCCGAGGGACGCGTCCCGAGCTTGATCGTTCAGCCCCGAGTAAGCGCCAGACAACTGGCCAGCAGCATTCTGAAGGCCAAGGAACTTACCGTCAGTGTCATAGAGGGTGATGCCGAGCTTTTCGATTTCCTTCTGAGCGGCCTTGGAAGGCGATGTCAGGGAGGACAGCATCCCTCGCAGAGCAGTGCCGCCCTCACTGCCGACGATGCCCGCCTTGGCGAACAGGGCCAGAACGCCGGTAGTCTCCTCAAGAGACACGCCCATCGATGACGCGACCGGGCCAACAAACTTGAGACCTTCGGCGAGATCATCAACCGAACCAAGCGCCTTCCCAGCACCAGCCGCAAGAGTGTCCGCGACGCGACCTGCCTGGTCGCCGGCCAAGCCGAACTGCTGCAGAGTCGTAGCCGCAATTTCGGCAGACCGAGCGATGCCCAGACCGCCAGCGGAGGCCAGGTTCAGCGAGCCTTCGAGAGCGCCGCCGAGAATGTCGGACGTCGAAATGCCCGCCTTGCCCAGTTCTTCAATCGCGTTGGCAGCTTCAGTCGCCGTGAAGACAGACGACGCCCCGAACTCAAGCGCAGCATCTCGCAGGAGAGCCATGTTCCCGGCAGACTCCTGGGTCGAAGCCTTCACATTCGAGATGGCTTCGTCAAACTCGCTGAACTTAGCGACCGCAAGGCCCACGGCTGCAACCCCGACAGCGCCAAGAGCAAGCAAGCCACCACCAAGAAGGTTGATCGCATCCCGCTTCTGAGCAAGCTTCTCGGACTCAGAACCAAGCTCCCGAGTCTTCTTCGCCGCAGCCTCCATGCCGGATATGTACCCCGACACCTCCGCAACCAAGGAAACTTTCGTATTTCTGGTCGCCATCTGGCACCGCCTCTGTAGTTATGCGAGAATCGCCAAATGGCTGAGTACAAATACGTCTCGCTCCCCAGCGACGGGAAGCAGATCCGTAGTAGTGACGTAGACGCCTATGCCAGTGCAGAACTGAACGCGACCTACGTCAGCCAGGGCTGGGTGCCCGTGACCGTGAGCCGACCTGCAGCCATCGGCCCCATCGGTTTCTTGCTCGTCAAGAACTAGGCATCAACGCGGCGCGCATACCAACCGTGACCACCCCGCGGCTCGTCGGGGTAAGCCTTGTAGTAAGCATCTTGAGCATGAGCAATGGCCTGGGCGGCATAGTCGAATCGGGGCGACTTATTCGCCTCATACCGCCACCCACCGCGAATTGCCGGATCGGCACGAGGGTCGGTAGTTTCCGAGAGGGGCAAGCCATGAGGCCCCCGGTCCGAAAGCACTTCCTCATGCGCCAGAAGCAACGCCAACTGGTTCGCATCGAACTCAGGCTCAGCAGTCGTAACGGTGCTGACGAGCACGCCAGCCTCGTCGTACTCATACTCGGTGAAAGTGCGCGGCTCCCAGCCCTGCAACCTCCGAGGCGCTACGCCCATCTTGATTGCTAGGCCGACTTCTTTCTCGAGCCGGTCTGGGCTTTTTTTAGTGCCGCCAACGTACGGGCAAGAGCCGCCTGGGACTCGTACTCGTTCAAGGCGTAGATCGCATCGCCAATCTTCGACTCTGCCCGGCCACTGATCGTCTCGAACAGTTCAGCCCACTCATTCACAAGCTCAGCGTCCGGCTTATCCGGGTTGGTCACATCCACCCGAAGCGGAACCTCTTCGCCATCGATCAGGAGAACACCCGTCTTCGGAGCGACAAGACGCGTTACGCTCCGCAGGTTGTAGCCGTAGAGGCTGTCATAGGGGTAGTTTTCGATCGGCTGGCGTGCAGGGGAGCGGTCAACCGCTTCAACCCAAACCAGCGAATCAGCCTTGCGGAACCGAAGCACATACTCGGTCTTGTGTACAGGCACGATCACGTCAACGTGAGGCACCGCAGCCGCCTTGGCTGCCTTCAAGTCATCTGAGAAACCCATTACATCCACCGTTTCATCCACCGTGAAGATGAGACCTGCCGGGGTGACGGTGGGCACCCCGGCAGGGGTTTAGGGCTAAGCGACCAGGACGGCCTGACGCTCAGTGGGCTTCGTGAGGAACAGCGTGTAAGTCGCCGTGTCCACACCGTTCTCAGCCGGCGCATCAGGGCGACGGACACCGACAACAGCAGTGATGATGTCCGCGATCTGGCCAGTGGCGTGAACCGCAGAGTTGCTAACACCTCGGCGAACAACGAACTGGGACTCAGCCTGCGAGACCGAAAGAGCCAGGAGAACCTGATCAGCAGAGTCAGTCGTGACCGAAGCCACAGCCTTCAGCTCAGCAGTCTCAGAGACCTTGCCGGGTCGCGACAGATCCTGAACCAGGGTCAGACGCTTGTCTTCAACCGTCGCCTGCGTAACCGTCGAGCTGAAACCATCAGCAGTCAGGCCGTAAGTAATCGGCTTAGCAGTAGCGCCATTCAGGATGGCAACCGACTTGGCGTTAGAGCCAGCCGGAACGTTGGTGATTCGCCAGTTTCCATCAGACTGAGTGGATGCCGGGGTTGGCTCGATGGCCATAGGGATTCTCCTATCGATGAACCCCGCAATGGCGGGGCGACTACTGCCAGAAGCGGGCGCAGCGGCAGGGTTTGGGCACAGAAAAAGGGGCACCCAAGCGGGTGCCCCTTTCATGTGAAGTAGTTAGCCGACCTGCTCCATCGTCAAGCTGTAGCTCGACGTGATGTAGAACAGCGGCGGGTTCGGGTCGGCATCAATCTCAATGGCCTGAGACCCGGCATGCTGCATGCGCCGACAGTTCATACCGTCAATAGTCGGCGTCCAATCAATCAGCTTCGCCTGAGCGCGCTCCTCGACGAGTTGCGCTTGCTCAGCAGTCGTGCCCACCGAATGCGTGACCATCGAATAGTCGATCAGAGACGATGCGCCAGTCAGGCGTGCTTGGTCGCGCCGGCCACCAGACAAGAAGAACGCCAGATACCGGTTCGGACGATTCGCGACAATGCCCTGGTAGGTCGACCCGTTCAAGATCGCGTCCTCTTGCAGGCGCGCAGAGATCGCAGCAGCAGTCTTACGGAGACTCATAGACCAGCCTTCCGCTCTGCATCCTCGATTGCTTGCTCAAGGCCGCGCTGGAAGTCCTCTGACGTGTCCTCAAGAGCTTTCAAGCCATAGCCTCGGGGGGACAAGGTTGGCGACCCGTACTCGACAATGCCGACCAGCGAACCCTGTCCGCCAAGGTCGGCACCGATCTCAGCCTCGATCTGGGAGCCGCGAATAGCGCGGCCACCCTTGAGGTCATAACTGATGGCGCGATTAGCCTGACCGAGGCTTCTCGCCCCGACTAGCTTCGACTTCCACTCGTCCTTGACTTTTCGCGCCGATACCTCTGTCGCCTTTCGGACGTTTTCACCAGCATTCTTCGGCACCTCGCCCAGGTCTGCCGCAAGCTTGTCGAGAGCCGAGAAGTCCACGCTGAATCCATCAGGCATGACGCCTCCTAGGTGGTTACTTCGACGCTGAACCTGCGCGCGGTCATGTAGCTGCCAACGGAAGGCCCCTTGATCCGAGCCTTCACGCCAGCCAGCGCCGGGTCGGTGAGGGAGGCGGTCATGCGGACCACCATGTCTTTACGCACCCCCGCAGAGGTGGTGACGGGCAGGCTCAGCGTCTCATCCTGCTCAGTCAGCAACTGACCAGCAGCATCGATCTCGCCAACAGCAGTAGCCCCAGTACGCCAACGACACGGCCCCGAATAAACAACCTCGAACGCCGACTCATACTCGCCCGTTTCTTCATTCAGAACGTCACCAGGGCGCTCCCAGCCGATGTCACACCGGTCAGTCATGCGCCCCTCAGCCTGCCCACGAAGAAACGGCAACTGCGCCTGCACATCCGCGTCAAGGCTCACCATTCCTGGCCACCCTCAAAGATCGGACGGCCAGCAATGTCAACCCCGCACGAGCAATACAGCGCACCAAACATCGACGAACACCACGGCAGGTGCAAGTTTGCAAACCCCACCATGTCGAGGGCAAACGCGCCGCCCGGGTCAGTTAGGCCCAGCAACGTCCACCACTCATCAAGGATCGTCACACGTCCTTTACCGGAGCGGTAAGACCTCGAGGTGGATGCGTCATCCACCGAAACGGTCACCTGAGTGGCATCGTCCGGCTTCTTCACGTGAGCCACAACAGCCTCACGCACCACATAATCAAGCTTCGCCTGATCAATCTCAATGGTTGGGTCAAGCCCGTACCGGCGAGTATCGATCAGCATGTAAGCGTCATCAATCCAAAGTGACCACTGCTGATCCTGGATCGAATCAGGTTCGGGGGCGGCCTGCCCAAGAGCAACCGCAATCATGTTGGGAGTCACAGACATGACCGCCCCCTCCTCAACTAGTCGTCAGACTTCTTCGGACGCCCCGGAGAACGCTTAGCAGGACCGTCAGCCGGCTCCCACCCGCTCACGAACCGGTCATCCTTGCTGTCATCGACGGACACAACAACATCCGTCTCAAGGTTGCGAAAACGGCCCATTAGACGTTCGCCACCTTGTCCTCGATGGTCGCGAAACCGTCAAGGTCCATGACGCCCCAGCCGTACACGACCTCGAGCCGCAGCGCGATCTGGTTCTGACGTTTCAGGTCGCCCTGGCCGTCAGGGTCACCGTGTTCGATGACCTCGACCGGGATACTGCGCTGGACACCCCAACGAAGGAGATCCCACTGCCCAACAATGGCCTTGATGCCGCTGTCAGCGGTGGCCTCGGGAAGACCCGAAACCGTACTCGAGCTGAACGCCTGCAGACCCTCAAACGAGCTGATGTTGGAACCGAAGCCCAGCTCGGGGTACTTCTTGCGGCCATCGGCATAGCGGGCAGTCGCAACGTTCCACGCGTAGCGCGGGTCGAAAGCGATGCCGTTGGGCAGGTAACCGTCAGCGATGACCAGACCAGCAGCCTGCTCGATGACGAGGTCAGGCGTGTTCAGCGTGGCCGTGGTCAGCTCCACCTTGTTCGTGGTGGTGCCGATGCGGTCGCCGGCGACGATGGACGCGGCAGCCGTACCGGTCAGCGGGTTGATGCCGTGGAAGACACCAAGGTCCAGGGCGCGAGCCAGAGCAAGCGAACCTTCTTCAGACAGGGTCTGCAGGATACCGAGCTGGTAGTCCTCGTCGGCCCACTTCACTTCCTGGTTGAAGCGCTGCGTGACCTGGAACTTGTGAGGAGTCACAACCTTCGTGCCGAACGTGGTGTTGGTGGAACCCTTCTGGGCACCCTCACCAACGAGTTCAGCGCGGGGGCGACCCGTGAGGGTCATGTGGGTGACTTCACCGAACTGCTGCGGCTCAGAACCCGACAGGGCGGCAACAGCCGAACCAGTCGTGGCCTTCGCGAACATGCCCGCCGCAATGGTCTTCGGGAGCGTGATGTTGCTAGTGGCAAGGATTGCCATGAGAGAACCTTCCGTCTAGTCGGTGCCGCCGAAAAGCTCACGCGCAAAACTGCGGTGTTCGCCCTCGTCAGTACCTTCGCTTTTGGTCGAACCCTCTTTGGGTGCGACATTGCCTTGCTTTTTCCGGTCTGCATCTCGCCCCGCAAGCCGTTGGGCTTGCGCGGTGAGAGAGTCGGCGTCGGAACCGGTGAGAAAAAGGTCCGCGTCAGACGGTTCACCCTTAGGGCCAGGCTCCGTGCTGATCCCGAACTTCGCCGCGATGCTCGTCTTGAGCGCCTGCGTCTTAGTCGTCGTCAGCTCCGTTTCCATGGCTGCAAGACGCTCCTCGAGCGTCTTGGAACCCTCAGCCTTAGCCTTCAGATCGTCATAGTCGGCGTACTTGGCACGCTCACGTGCCACACGCTCCTTGACGATCCGGTCAACATCAGCCTGAGAAACTGTCTGCGTCTCTGTCTGCTTCGTGTCGCCCTCTGCCGCTGCATTCTCGGCAGATGCGGCATCAGTCGTCGTTGCATCACTCATCGGTTACCCCGTTTCCGTGCCGTCGCACATCAGACCGGCCTTAGACGTGGCCGTAACGTTCACCCCATCGGGGTAGCTCAATGTGGGTCAGGCCCGTAGACCGAATCCAGGTAGTCGCGCAGCTCAGCTTTCTGAGCCGGCGTCTTCGAACGGCGCGATGCGACGTACTGGATCGTCGACGCTTCCTCGCCCGTGTAGTTGCCCACGAAGACAGGCACGGCGGTGCAGTGACAGTTGGGATGGCTGGCAAACCGGACGGTTGATTCGCGGTAGACAGCGCCACGAGCAGCCAGCATTCGACAGAACCGGCACCCACCATTCGTGATGCGCTGCCAGCCAACGGCCTCTGGGTCTTGACGCCGATTACCCAAGATCGTGTCCCGGTAAGGCCGCGCAATTTCAGGCTGAACAATCTCAAACAACCTAGAAAGGGCCAGGGCAGAAGCTGCAGCCTCGTCGGTCTCGGAGAACAAAGGGTCAGCAGCCCACGCGATGCCGCGCCGCTGCTTCACCACCCGGTCATCCACGATTGGTTCGACTGAGTACAGCTTCGTCACACCCGCCTGATCACGTTCCTCCTCGTACAGGTCAGCAGCCAAAGCCGCCGACCCATCCGAGTAGTAATCGATCAGACCAGGAACCGTCTCGAGCAGCACCAGTCGGCGCTGCTCGGGTGACCCATTGAGCCTCGAGAACAGATCCTCCGTCGCCCCAAGAGCATCAGACGTCAGAAGCTGCAGCGCCGCCCGCGACTCACGCGCTGACGGCATCAGCCGCAACCGCAGGAGCCGCCACAACAGCCGGTGCCGGGTTCAGGGCAGCAATGACCGCACGACCAGACGCGCGACGCTTATCCGCCATTGCGCGTTTAATCTGCTGCTCATCAAGACCCAGCAGCTCGAGACCAACCTCAGTCTCAGCAAGCCACGGGACAGAAGCAATCTGCTTCGCACCAGCATCAGCAGCGGCAGCCCGCGACAAAAACTTTGGGTCACGCCACTTCGCATCAATTGACGCCCACTCCTTCGGAATCGACGACAAACCATTCTGCATAGCCAGCGCACGGGTCGTCGTCCGACGAACCGAAATCGACCAATCATCCGTCGCACCTTCGGCCTCAGCCAGCAACGACTTTTCAGCCTCCGAATACGAATCAGCCGCAGTCGGATTCGCCATATCCGTCAAAGCAAAATCTGCATCCGACAAATCAGTCTCACGAGCCATCAGCTTGGCAAGCGCATTCAACTGGGCAAGATGCGGCTCAGGAGACTCAGCAGCGAACTGCTTTACATCAGCCCGGGGGTTCGCCGCATCCTCGTCATCCGGAATTCCGAACGCACGGCCCAAAGCAATCTGCCAAGACGCCTTCTGCGACCCATCCGGGTTCTTGAAGATCGACTCGTCAGCACCCAGAAGCATCATCTTCGGAATCGCGTAGATGTCCATGTGCGCCTCAAGACGCACCAGCGTCCTCAGGGCCGCATCCTGCGTCGACATGACTGCACGCGTGATCCTCGAACGCCCCATACGCCGCGACGAACGCGGCCGGTACACCAGCGGGTCAACAGGGACACCGAAGTCATGCTCGGACTTGTCGACGGCCCAACGGTTGCCATCCTTTTCTGCGCTGATGGTCAAACCATCGAGATACAACACAAAGCCGGTTACATTCGAGTCCTTGCGCGACGTGACCGACAGGAGGTTGTCCAGCCGTCGAGTTCGCACATTCCAGTCACCAGTAGCGTTCAGCGCATCCCGCGCGTGAACCAGCGCAGCCGGCTCACCACGCGACTCATCACCACGAGTCGTGATCAGGTACGAGACACCATGCAGGAGAGAATCCGTACGGCCCTGCGAGATCTCCGACTTTAGGTAGTTGCTGTCCTCGAGCGTGTCCATGCCCAAGGCAGCAAGATCGCCACCAGGCCAAACCATCTTCTCGAGATTGCAGCGACGAGCAAGACCATCCACACCCTTAGCTGACCAACCCAGCGCCAGGCCAAGCTTCCCGTACTGAGGCGGAATGACCGAACCAACCTGCTTCAGCGCGCGACGACCCTCGTAATAGCTCGACCGGATCAGGTTCCGCTCACGCTTCTCCTCAAGCTGCTCAAGAAGGTGGTTCAGGGTCCGGGACTCAAGATCCGTGAGCTGCGGCACGTTCAGCTTCTCACTCATAGAACCACCGCCGTCCTAGATCCAGAGCGCCGCGTAGGACGCTGCACGTTGTCGTTCTGAGCGCCCCACAAGGCAAGGGTTTCAGCCACGGTGATTGAGATGTCCGAGGCAGCGTCCTTCCGATTCCACGCCCATCCCCCCTGAAGCGGGCGCTTCCGAGCAACAGACACCGAAACGTTGGCTTGGGGCTGATCGGGGTGCTTCACCGAGCCGTCCAAGACGCCGTCGTAGAACTTTGCACAAGCGATCGCCATGTCTCGTCCTTCCGCACCAGCAAGAGTCACGAGAAGGTCAGTCCCGAGCAAGTAGTTACGGTCACGCCGCTTCTCAACCAGACCAGTCATTTCATCGACAACGATCGAATGCAGCTTGTTTTTTGAGGCCCGCTCCACAATCCACGGCACCACCCAATCGACACCCTTGCGCTGCTCGTCATACTCGACGTGCCAGCGACCATCAGGGCGCAGGCCAGCAAGTGCCACAGCAGCGACCGAACGGTCGGGAGGAACATCAGCAGCAAGCGTCAGACGATCCACAGGCATAGACGCGGGGTCAGCGGCCTTGTCCCAATCTTCTTCGGAGATGACTCGGTGATTCGAGTCCGCATCCCAAATGCCCATCGCCTCGCGGAGGTAAGAGTCTTCGGAAAGGCTCTTGCGCATTCGCGCCATAGCATCAGCCGAGGTGCGGTGGGGGTAAGACGGATTCGCGATTGCTTGCTGCTCAGGATCGTCGGGGCTGGCGTCGCGATCCGCACTGAACTCGACGTAAAGCGTCTCACCATTGCCACTGCCCGCCGCGATTGCTTCGCTGCGCATGCGGCCAAACACTTCACCCGGATCAATAGGCCGAGGCGGGGTTCCCGTGAATAGGGCCAGTGCGTTCGGTGATGCATTCATTGCCGGGAGCATGTCGTCGAGCGCGCGTTCCGTCAGGATCTGCGCTTCGTCGAATACCTCAATGTCGACCTTGGCGAAACCACGGCCAAAGCCGGTCTCTCGAGCGCCGAACATGATGCGCGAGCCATTGCGGAACAGGATTTGCTCTTCACCGGAACCGGTGAAGATTTGCTCGACGTACGGGGCGATTCTGCGGCGGTTCGCCATGCTCTGCATGGATTTGAACGTCTCTTTTGCCGTCTTGAGCCGGTGGGCAGTCCACAACACCGTCAGACCGGGGAACAGCAAACAAAGGGCAAAACATATCGCCCCGAGGGTGTACGTCTTTCCTGTCTGTCGGGGCACACTGGCAGCGACCCCGCCAACGGTTGCCGCGTACTTTCCGTCAGCTCGCTTGGCCAGGATCGCCCTGCCGAACCCGTCTTGCCAGTTGTCGAACGCCAAGCCCATCTCGGCGCACTTGTCTCGGACAGCCGGCCAACCGGTAGAGACAATTCCCTTAGGCAAGATTACGTGCCTTGCTGCCTCAGATAGCTTCGGCGTTCCAGTCTTCGTCTGGGGTGCGGTTGTCGCCACTTTCAGCCGCCTCTTGTTTCGCCTTAGCGTCCAGCGCCTCGATCTCCCGCCCTAGTTCCTGCAACCGGCGGGAAAGGGCAGCCAAATCCCGCGGCGGGCAGTTCGGGTCATTCACCGTCGTCGCCACTCGCTTCCTCAGCGCGAGCAAAAGATCGCGCTGATCACCAGTCGCCGCAGCCTCTTCAACCGACATAACCGGCTTTTGAGCCGCTCGATAGTTAGAAATATCGGCCTCGGTCACAGCCCTTAGAGATGTCTTACGTTCGGCCATAGCCCAACCTCTCTGTGGAAAAAAGCTGCAAACAGACACCGCCTACACCCGGAGGGTCAGATGACGCCGATGGGTGGGGGCATCCCCCCTGGTCGTTTCAGCTTGAGAAGCCGGAGAATCGAGTCGAATTGATATGCGTAAGATCGAACGCCTTGTGGCATGCCACACACCTTGCTTCATAGTGTTCAGTCTTGAGGCTGTAAGCAATGCCTGCCGAGTGCGTGGCTTGGCTGATGAGTTCGTCTTGATCTTGGTGATCGTATGACCAGTGGTAGGCGCGCTTGCCGCAGTCCACGCATGCGTGGCGGCTTGCCAGCCCATGCTTACGTTCGACACGGGCGTGTGCCGCGC
>Ga0265798_10001126_pt1 | contig 42370 bp, 31 predicted proteins | sample P3T30metagenome_FD_192430 | JGI IMG/M metagenome (GOLD analysis project Ga0265798, IMG submission 192430) | Plant litter microbial communities from East Loma Ridge, Irvine, California - P3 T30 | ecosystem: Environmental > Terrestrial > Plant litter > Unclassified | place: USA: California... | reverse complement strand
ACTGGGAAGAGATCGACGGGCGCCGCGTGCCGCTGGTATTGATGGGCGATGCCGCGCACACCGCCCACTTCTCGATCGGCTCCGGCACCAAGCTGGCGCTGGAAGATGCGATCGAGCTGGCCGATTGCCTCGACGACGGGGCCGCGTCGCTGGAACAGGTGCTGAACCGCTACGAAGCCGCGCGTCGGGTCGAGGTGCTCAAGCTGCAGAGCGCTGCGCGCAATTCGATGGAGTGGTTCGAGAACGTGGCGCGCTACGGCGCGATGGAGGCCGAGCAGTTCGCCTATTCGCTCTTGACGCGCAGCCAGCGGCTATCGCACGAAAACCTGCGCCTGCGCGATCCTGGTTACATTGCCGGTTTCGAGGAATGGTTCGCGCAGCTTGCAGCCGCGCAGGCCGGCGTGCCGGCCCCGATCGGGCCCACGCCGCCGATGTTTACGCCGTTCCGCGTGCGCGACATCCTGCTCAAGAACCGCGTCATCGTCTCGCCCATGGCGCAGTATTCGGCGGTCGATGGCGTCGTCGGCGACTTCCACCTGGCCCATCTCGGCGCCCGTGCGCTGGGCGGCGCGGCGCTGGTGATGGCGGAGATGACCTGCGTATCGGCCGATGCCCGTATCACACCAGCGTGCCCTGGCCTGTACACCCCGGAACACACGGACGCGTGGCGCCGCATCGTCGACTTCGTGCACGCGAACAGCGACGCGAAGATCGGCGTGCAGCTGGGCCACGCCGGCGCCAAGGGTTCCACGCGGCCGATGTGGGACGGCATCGACCAGCCGCTCGACGCTGGCAACTGGCCGCTGGTCTCCGCATCATCCCAGCAGTACCTGGCCGGGGTCTCGCAGGTCGCGCACGCGGCGACGCATGATGACCTCGAACGCATCAAACAGGATTTCGTGCGCGCCACGCAAGCCGCGGCGCAGGCGGGCTTCGACTGGCTGGAACTGCACTGCGCCCACGGCTACCTGCTGTCCAGCTTCATCTCGCCGCTGACCAACCACCGCGACGACGAGTACGGCGGCAGCCTGGAAAACCGCTGCCGCTATCCGCTCGCCGTGTTCGCGGCGATCCGCGCCGCATGGCCGGCGGGCCTGCCGATCAGCGTGCGGGTATCGAGCCACGACTGGGTCGAGGGCGGCATCGAGCCTGGCGACGCGGTGCAGATCGCGCGCCTGTTCAAGGAAGCGGGCGCCGACATGATCGACTGTTCCTCGGGCCAGGTCAGCAAGGAAGAGAAACCGGTCTACGGCCGCATGTACCAGACCCCGTTCTCGGACCGCATCCGCAACGAGGCCGGCATCCCGACCATCGCGGTCGGCTCCATCTACGAGGCGGACCACGTCAACAGCATCATCGCCGCTGGGCGAGCCGACCTGTGCGCAGTGGCGCGGCCGCACCTGGCCAACCCGGCCTGGACCCTGCTGGAAGCGGCGCGCATCGGCTATCAAGGGGCGAGCTGGCCGCGCCAGTACCGCGCAGGAAAAAGCCAGCTGGAGCGCAATCTTGCGCGCGAGCGCCAGCTGAAAGGCTGAACCCCCATGTCCCATCAGGAGCACACGCATGCATGACTCGCCGGGCAGCCGCCTCGCCGCCTATGAGGCCACCCATTTCCGGTTCGCCGTGCAGGACCGTGTGGCGACCATCACCCTGGACCGCCCCGAGCGCAAGAATCCGCTCACCTTCGACTCCTACGCCGAGCTGCGCGACCTGTTCCGCGCGCTCAGCCTCGCCGACGACGTCAAGGCGGTCGTCATCACGGGCGCGGGCGAGAACTTCTGCTCGGGCGGCGACGTCCACGAGATCATCGGGCCGCTCACCAAACTCGACATGCCGGGCCTGCTCGCCTTTACCCGCATGACCGGCGACCTGGTGAAAGCCATGCGCGCCTGCCCGCAGCCGATCGTGGCGGCGGTGGACGGCGTCTGCGCCGGCGCCGGTGCGATCCTGGCGCTGGCCTCGGACATCCGCTACGGCACCGTGCGCAGCAAGACCGCCTTCCTCTTTACCCGCGTCGGCCTGGCCGGCTGCGACATGGGCGCCTGCGCGCTGCTGCCGCGCGTGATCGGGCAGGGGCGAGCCGCCGAGCTGCTGTACACCGGCCGCTCGATGAAAGGAGAAGAGGCCGAGCGCTGGGGCTTCTTCAACCGCCTGTGCGAGCCGCAGGACTTGCTGGGCGAGGCTCAGGCGTTTGCCGGCACGCTTGCGAACGGCCCCACTTTTGCCCATGGCATGACCAAGAAGATGCTGCACCAGGAGTGGAATATGGGCGTCGACGAAGCCATCGAGGCCGAGGCCCAGGCCCAGGCGATCTGCATGGCGACGCGCGACTTCCACCGCGCCTATGACGCTTTCGTGGCCAAGGACCAGCCGCGCTTCGAGGGGAATTGAGATGGCGGATCGCGACTACCTGGACTGGCCTTTCTTCGATGCTCACCATCGCGCGCTGGCGCTGGAGCTCGACGCCTGGGCGTGCGACAACATCCACCACATCCACGGCGGGGACGTCGACGCCGCCTGCCGCGCGCTGGTAGCAAACCTCGGCCGCGCCGGCTGGCTGGATCACGCCATTGGCGGGCAAGGACGCGCCATCGACACCCGCGCCATCTGCCTGATCCGCGAAACCCTGGCGCGCCACGCCGGACTCGCCGATTTCGCCTTCGCCATGCAGGGCCTGGGCAGCGGCGCGATCTCGCTGTTCGGCAGCGCCGCGCAGCAGCAGCGCTACCTGCCGCGCGTCGCCAGCGGAGACGCGATCGCCGCCTTTGCGCTGTCCGAGCCGCAGGCGGGTTCCGATGTCGCCGCGCTGGAATGCGCCGCGCGCCGTGACGGCGACGACTATGTGCTCGACGGCGAGAAGACCTGGATCTCGAACGGCGGCATCGCCGACTTCTATGTCGTCTTCGCGCGCACGGGCGAGGCGGGACGCGGTTCGCGCGGCATCTCCGCCTTCATCGTCGACGCCGACACGCCCGGCTTCACGGTCGCCGAACGCATCGACGTCATCGCCCCGCACCCGCTGGCGCGCCTGCGCTTCGACGGCTGCCGGGTGCCGGCCGCGAACCTGGTCGGCGAGGAGGGCCAGGGCTTCAAGGTGGCGATGGCGACCCTCGACGTGTTCCGCACGTCGGTGGCGGCGGCCAGCCTCGGCTTCGCGCGCAGGGCGCTGGACGAAGCGCTGAAACGGGCGAAGGAAAGGGCCATGTTCGGCAAGACCTTGGCCGACTTCCAGCTCACGCAGGCCAAGCTGGCCCAAATGGCGACCGGCATCGACGCTGCGGCGCTGCTGACGTACCGCGCGGCCTGGCTGCGCGACGGCGGCCGGCGCGTGACCAAGGAAGCCGCGATGGCCAAACTCACCGCCACCGAAACGGCACAACAAGTGATCGACGCCGCGGTGCAGCTGTTCGGCGGCCAGGGCGTGGTCAGCGGCGAGACTGTCGAGATCCTGTACCGCGAGATCCGCGCCTTGCGCATCTACGAGGGCGCGAGCGAGGTGCAGCTGCTGATCATCGCGCGCGAGCTGTTGACCGGGGAGGGCGCATGATGGAGATCCTGCAACCGCCCGGCTGGCCGCGCCCGAAAGGGTATTCGAACGGCGTTGCAGCAAGCGGCCGCCAGGTGTTCGTCAGCGGCATGGTCGGCTGGGACGCCGACTGCACCTTCCACACCGACGACTTCGTCGCCCAGGCGCGCCAGGCCCTGGAAAACATCGTCGCGGTGCTGCGGGAGGCGGGCGCAGGCCCCGAGCACATCGTGCGCATGACCTGGTATGTGCTCGAGCGCCGGGAATACCTGGATGCCGGCGCAGCGCTGGGCGCCGCCTACCGCGACGTCATCGGCCGTCACTACCCGGCCATGAGCGCGGTGCAGGTGGCCGGCCTGATGGAAGCGCGCGCACGGGTCGAGATCGAGGTGACCGCGGTCGTCCCCGTCGCCTAGATCACCCGGCGCGGCGCCGCGGTAAGCGGATCGCCACTGTTCGGCGTGCCGGTCGGCTCGATCAGCAGGATCTGCGCCTCGCCCTGCGCGCGGGGCCGGTGGCGCACGCCCTTCGGCACGATATACAGCTGCCCCGGCGCCAGGCTGACCGTCGCGCCGCCCTCGATGTCGATCTCGAGCAGGCCGTCGAGCACCAGGAAGAAGTCGTCGCTGTCCTCATGGACATGCCAGTGGTAGTCGCCGCGCAGCTTGGCCACCATCACGTCGTGGCCGTTGAACAGGGCGACGGTGCGCGGCTGCCAGGCCTCGCTGAAGGTGGCGAGTTTGGCGGCGAGGTCGATCGATGCGTGCATGGGGTGCCCAAGGAAGTGAAAACGCCATTGTCGATCCGGCGCCCGCACCCGGTCTTGTACAATCGTCGCATGACGAACGACGCCCTCCCGACCCGCAACGGGGCCAGCATCCATGCGCTGGCCGGCGGCGTGACGCTGATGCGGGCCAGCTTCGCCGACCACGCCTTCGAGCGCCACAGCCACGACTGCTTCGCGATCGGCGCCACCACCCACGGTATCCAGCGCTTCCGCTGCCACGGCCGCCAATACGACAGCCGGCCGGGCGACTTCGTGCTGTTCAATCCCGACCAGGACCACGACGGCCGGCCCGGCACCGCGGACGGATTTCGCTATACGATCTGGTATCTTCCGACGGACTTCGTCGACGCCGGCTACTTCCGCACGCCACACGTCAGCGACGGCCGGATGGCCGAACGCTTCAGGGCCTTGTCCGCCAGCCTGGCCGACACGCGCGGTGAAGCGCTGCGCGCCGAATCGCTGGTGCGCGCCTTCGCCGCCACGATGGTGGAACGCCATGGCGGCGCCGCTCGCATGACGGCCGGTGGTGCCATGGCCCGGGTCAGGGACGCCATCCACGCCGGCTTCGCACACGACCTTACTGTTACCGAGCTGGCCCTGGTCGCCGGTGTCTCGCGCGCCCACCTGATCCGCGCCTTCGGCGCCGTCTACCACATGCCGCCCCACGTCTACCTGAACGCCGTGCGCGTCAATGAGGCCCAGCAACGCATCCGCCGCGGCATGCCGCTCACACAGGTGGCGCTCGACTGCGGCTTCGCCGACCAGAGCCACCTGACGCGGCGCTTCAAGGGCAGCGTCGGCGTGACGCCGTCGGCATGGCGCAGGATGATCGATTCCTAGCCTGGTGACGCGTGCTTGTCCCGCAGGCGGAGATTGGCGCGCACACGCAACTGAGCAGTGCTCGCTGGAAACTGTTAATATGCTTCTTTGACGAAATTGACGACTTAGCCAAAGCGTTATATAACTAGAAACGTTTCCATGCTCGATTTTGACGACCTAGCCGCCTGGCGCATGCGCATCTTCACCTCGCTGATGTCGGTCGTGCTCATTGTTGCCCTGTGCGCCGCCGTGCCGAGCGCGGTGCTGGCCTTGTTCCAGGGCCGGCCCGAGATCGCGACCATGGTTGCGCTGGCGCTGGCCTGGATCCTCGCCATCTGGCGCTTCGACAAGCTGTCATACACGACCCGGGTCGTCAATTACCTGGCGATGCTGGTCGCGGTGGGCGTGGGCTCGATGGTGCTGGTGGGCGCGATCGGCCTGTGCTACCTGATGGCTGCGCCGATCATCGCGGTAATCCTGCTCGGCCTGGGGCCGGCCTTCGTCACCCTCGGCGTCAGCGCCTTCTGCATGATGACCCTGGGACTGGCCGGGTACAGCCAGCTCACGGTGCCCAATCTACCGCGCGACTCCTTCCTCGGCGTATCGATCATGGTGCTGAACTTCACCTGCATCGGCGGCTTCATCGCGCTCGCCTGCGGCCGGCTGCTGAAGGGCCTGACGCGTTCGCTGAGCGACGTGCACGGCTTCGCCGAATCGCTTGAAGAGCGCCAGGCTTCGCTGCACGCCGCCAACGGCGACCTGCGCCTGACCTCGGCCGCCCTGGCCGGGCTGAACGACATGGTCCTGATCGTCAAGGCCGGCGCCGAAGCGGGCGAAGTCCGTCCGGTGATGTTTGCGAATGCCGCCTTCGAGCAGCGCAGCGGCTACAGCGCGCGCGAGTTCATCGAGCTGGGCATGCGCGTCCTGTACGGACCGGAGACCGACTGCGCTACCGTCGCCCGCATCGTCGCCGCGATGGCGCGCGGAGAACAGAGCCGGGCGCAGCTGGTGCTGTACACCAAGGCCGGCCAGCCGCGCTGGATCGAGGTCGACGTGGTGCCGTTCGCGAACGCGGGCGAGGCGACCAGCCATTGGGTGGTGGTGGGGAGCGACGTCACCGACCAGCGCCATGCCGCCGAAGCGGTGCACCAGCTTGCCTTCTACGACGTGCTGACCGGCTTGCCGAACCGGCGCCTGCTGACCGAGCGGCTCGACACCATGCTGGCCAAGGCCAAGAACGGGCGCGGCCTGGGCTGCGTGCTGTACATCGACCTCGATAACTTCAAGGCGATCAACGATGCGCGCGGCCACGCCACCGGCGACCTGATGCTGCGCCACGTGGCCGGGCGCCTGCGCGCGGCGGTGCGCGACTGCGACACCGTGGCCAGGCTCGGCGGCGATGAATTCGTGGTGCTGCTGGAAGACCTGGGCCGCGACGGCGTCGATGCGGCCACGCTGGCCGGAAGCCTGGCCGAGCATGTGCGCTGCGCGCTGGCGCTGCCGGTGGAGATCGAGGGCCAGCCCTACCGCTCGTCCGGCAGCATCGGCATGGCGCTGCCGACCCGGCCCGGCCACACGGTGCACGACCTGCTGCGCGAAGCCGATACCGCGATGTACCACGCCAAGGCGGCGGGGCGCAACGGCGTCGCGCTGTTCGAGACCGCGATGCTGGCCGCGGCCGAAGACGCGCTGACCATGGAGCGCGACCTGGCAAGCGCCGCCGAGAACGGAGAGCTGGCGCTGCACTACCAGCTGCAGGTCGACAGCGAGCACAGGCCGGTCGGCGCCGAGGCGCTGCTGCGCTGGCGCCGCGGCGGCGTGACGCCGGTCGGGCCCGACGTCTTCATCCCGCTGGCGGAGAATACCGGCCTGATCGTCCCGATCGGGGCCTGGGTGCTGCGCGAAGCCTGCCTGGCGTGGCGCTCGCTGGACCAGGCCGGCCACGCGCTGCCGCTGTCGGTGAACGTCAGCCCGCGCCAGTTCCGCACGCCCGGCTTCGTCGACAGCGTGCGCGCGACCCTGACGGAAACCGGGGTGCCGCCGCAGGCCATCATCCTGGAAGTGACCGAGGGCCTTCTGGTGGACGACCTGGACCAGACGGCCTTGAGCATGCGCGAACTGGCGCTGCTGGGCGTACGCTTCTCGATCGACGACTTCGGCACCGGCTACTCGAACCTGGCCTATCTCGCCAAGATGCCGCTGCACGAACTCAAGATCGACAAGAGCCTGATCAACGGTCTCCCGCGCGATGCCAACGCGATCGCGATCGTGCACTCGATCCTGGCGATGGCCTCGCACCTCGGCCTGCGGGTGATGGCGGAGGGCATCGAGACGCCGGAGCAGGCGCAGTTCCTGGCCAGCCACGGCGCCCCCTGCATGCAGGGCTATTTGTTCTGCCGGCCGATGCCGGCGGCCCAGCTGCTCGAGCTGCTGGGCGAGCGCGCGGCACTGCCGGCCTAGATCGCCCGCAGCACCCCATCGATGCGGGTGCCGAAGACGTGGCGGTACACGACCACCTGGTTGCGTCCCGCTTCCTTGGCCTGGTACAGCGCCTCGTCGGCGTGGCGCAGCACGTCTTCCCATGCGAGGTCGGCGTCCAGCAGCGGCGCCACCCCGACACTGATCGTCATCCGCACCGCCTTGTTGTTGGCGGCCAGCGGCGCGGCCGCCACCAGTTCGCGCAGGCGTTCGGCGATCGCCACCACATCCTCGATCCGGCTGCGGCTCACCAGCACCGCGAACTCCTCGCCGCCGGTGTGGAACATCGCATCGTCGGCGCGCAGTGCGCCGGCCGCCAGCGCGGTCACGTGGCGGATCGCGGCGTCGCCCACCGCGTGGCCATGGCGGTCGTTGATCAATTTGAAGTGGTCGATGTCGAAGGTGAGGAAGTAGAGCGCGTCGCCGTTGCCGCGGCAGCGCCGGAACGCGGCTTGCGCCATGTCGTGCAGGGCGCGCCGGTTCAGCCAGCCGGTGAGGGCGTCGGTGAGCGAGGCGCGGCGCAGGAGCTGCGCCTGCTGGTGGGTCACGACCAGCACGCAGCTGATGGTCGCCACCGACAGGAACACCAGCACGAACAGGGTGCCGGACGTTTGCAGGAACTGGCTGCCCAGGAAAGTCAGCGTGTGGCCTTCGCTCATGACCAGGTAGGCCGCGCGCAGGCTGAGCTGGAAAGCGAACAGCAGCTCGAGGATGGCGAGTGGCAGGTAGGGCGCCCACTCGCCGCGCCGCACGTGGTTCCACAAGGTGACGGCCACGGCCAGGTTGATGGCGGCGATGATCGGGGTGAATACCAGCAGCCGGTGCAGGACCGCCGCTTGCAGGAAGGGCAGCGTGTGCAGCAGCGGCACCAGGGCGGCGCAGGGCAGCAGCAGCTTCCACCCGGTGCGCAGGCCGAGATGGCGGCGCAGGCCGGCCAGGATGCCGAAGTGGCCGGCGATGTAGAGCGCGTTGCCGATGCCGGGTATTAAGAAGTTATCGATCTGGAAGGTGATCGCGACGGCGCCGAGGATGTTGTTACCGGCGAAAAAAACGCCGGCCGCCATCCAGTCGAGCAGGCAGGCCTGGCGCGCGCCGGTGCGGTAGATCAGGCCCATGCTGCTGGCCAGGATGATGGCGGCCAGGCTTGACGCCACTACGAGCGTGAACGAATCCATTGTCTTGTACGTGAACGCTGCTATCGGAGTGATGCAGCATTATAGGTTCGTACTTACAAGCGAATATTCACCGATTGTTTCAACCCAGAACGAATTTTGGCCGCGAGTGCTAGGGCCGTGTGCGCATCAGCTGCGCGATCTCGTCCAGCCGCGCCTCGATCGCGCGCAGCACGCGCAGTTGGGCGTCGTCTTCGTCAAGCTTGGGGGCATGGCGCAGGGCTTCGCGCGCCGCGATGATCTGGGCGCGGAAAGCCTGGGCGTCGATGATGCCGGTCAGCTGCATGTCCGAGGCCTGGCCTGCGCTGTGGCCAGCCGTCTCGAACTTCAGGGTGCTCAGGTTGAAGCGGCGCAGGATCGGCCCTTCCACAAACGTCACATCCTGGATGTTCTCGAGCGGGATGGTCTTTTCGGTGGTGACCAGGATGCCCTTGCGGAAGCGAATGCTGCGCGGCCCCAGCTGGCATTCCAGGCGCACGAAATAATGCTGGGCCCACCAGCGGCCCACGCCCAGGAACCACACGATCGCCAGCGGAATGCCGATGACGGTGCAGGCCATCGTGAAGCCGATCTTCACGACCAGGAAGGGCTTGATGAGGGGATTGAATTCGGCGCGCACGCCGGCGTGGTCTGGGGTCATGCTCTGCAGTGTATGCCTTCGCATCGGTGGCGGCAACCGATCCTGGCCGCGCGCCGATACCAGTCCGTTTCTGTTACGGTGGAACCAAACAGGCATCGATGGAGGCAGTAATGAAACAGCAGATCGTACGCGTAATCGAGAACATGCAGGACGCCGAGCGCGCCCGTCAGGCCCTGCTGGACGCCGGCTTCGACCGGGACGGCATCGAGATCAGCCACACCGGCGACGAGGCCGGCCCGGCGGAAGCCAATTTCACGGTCGGCGATTCGCCGGCAGTGAAGGGCGGCACCGACTACAAGGATGTGTACACGCCGGGGCTGGAGATCGGCAAGTGCGTCATCACCATCACGGCCGAGGAGGGGCGCCTGGAAAAAGCCGCCTCCATCCTCGAATACCACGGCGCGCAGGACAACGACCCCGCCCACCGGCATTGACTCAGCTCCAGCTGAGATCGACTTTACTCAGCGGCAGTTCCCTGACCCGCTTGCCGGTCGCCGCGAAGATCGCATTGCACACCGCCGGCGCCAGCGGCGGCAGCGCCGGTTCGCCCAGCCCGGTCACCGGATAGTCGCTCTTGACGAAGTGCATCTCGATCTTCGCCGGCGTATCCGGCATGCGCAGCAGCGGGTAATCGTGGAAGTTGGATTGCACGATGCGGCCCTTCTCGATATCCAGGGCCGGATACATCATGGTCGAGAGCCCGTCGATCACCGAGCCTTCGACCTGGTTCTCGGCGCCGGAAAGGTTGACGATCTGTGACCCGATATCGGTCGCCACCACCACCCGGTCCACCTTCAGCTTGCCGTCTTTCGACACCGTCACCTCCGCCACCTGCGCCACGTAGCCGCGGTGGCTGAAGTGGAAGGCGATGCCCTGGCCCTGGCCACGCGCGAACTTCTTCTTGCCCCAGCCAGCTTGTTCCGCCGCCACGCTCAGCACTTTTTTCATTCGCGCCACGCTGTAAGGCTGTCCGCGCTCGCCCGTGCCTGGCACGATGTCGCGATTCCCCAGCAACTCCATGCGGAATTCGAGCGGATCGCGTTCGCCCGCATGCGCCAGTTCGTCGATGAAGCTGTGGAAGACCCAGGCGAACACGCAGCTGCCCGGCGCGCGCCATGGTCCCATCGGTACACGGCATTCCAGCGCGGTCTGCTCGAGTTCGCAGTTGTCGAGCCAGCGGCCCGGGAATTCGTCGCCCGACAAATTGCCGCCGCTGCCCGGCGCCAGCACGCTCTTGCCTTCGCGCTCGACGCGGTTGGCGAAGGTGACGAAGTGGTTGCGCCAGGCGACGGCCTTACCCTGGGCATCGACCCCGCCGCGCAGGAAGTGGAAGCCGCCCGGACGGAAGTGGTCGTGCTGCAGGTCGTCTTCGCGGGTCCAGGTCAGCTTGACCGGCGCCGCGACCTTCTGCGCGATCGCCGCCGCTTCCACGATGAAGTCCGAGCTCAGGCGCCGGCCGAAGCCGCCGCCGCTGCGGATGATGTGGAGCTGGATCTTCTCTTTCGGGATCCCGAAGGTCGACGTCACCAGCGCCTGGCCGGAGCCGGGGTTCTGGGTCGGCGCCCACAGTTCCAGCGTGCCGTCCGGCCTGAACCAGGCGCTGCAGTTCTGCGGCTCCATGCTCGCGTGCGAGATGAAGGGGTAGCTATAGGCGGCCTCGACCACCTTGGCGGACTTCGACAGGGCGCCGGCGACGTCGCCGTCCTTGCGCACGCTCGTGGCGCCTGGCTTGCTTGCCGCCGCCCTGGCCTGGGCCGTGAAGTCGGCCCAGCTGTGGCCGGCGCCGTCTCCCTCGTCCCACTGCACCTCCAGCGCGCGGCGCGCGCGGATCGCGTTCCAGGTCGAGGTGGCGACGATCGCCACGCCCGGACGCAGGCCGTTCAGGTTGGGCGTGCCCGCGACGATGAAGGCATCCTTCACGCCAGGCATGGCCTTGATCGCGTCCAGGTTGGCCGACACCGGCTTGCCGCCGAATACCGGGCATTTCGCATACACGGCATACAGCATGCCCGGCAGGCGCACGTCGATGCCGAACAGCGGCTGGCCGCTGACGATGGCGGCGTTGTCGACACCGCCCACGCGGGTGCCGAGCAGCGTGTATGTCGAGGGATCCTTCAGCACCACCAGCGACGCCTCCGGCACCGGCAGCTTGCTTGCCCGCTCCACCAGCGCGCCATACGTCAAGCGGCGTTTGCTCGCAGCGTGGTCCACAGCGCCTTTGTCAGCAGCGCACTCCGCGACCGGCACGCCCCAGCTCTCGGCCGCGGCCTGTACCAGCATCATGCGCGCCGCGGCGCCCAGGCGATGAAAATTCTCGTAGTTGGTCGGGGTCGAGGTCGAGCCGCCAGCGCCCTGCGGGCCGTACCTGGCGGTGTCGAGGTCGGCCTGCACAATGCGCACGTCGCGCCATGGCACCTCGAGCTGCTCGGCGATCACCATCGGCAGCGAGGTCTTGATTCCCTGGCCGATCTCGGGCTGCTTCGAGATCAAGGTCACGCGGCCGTCGCGGCCGATGCGGATGAAGGCGTTCGGGACGAAGTCGGGACCACCAGACATCGTCGTCGCCGCCGCCAGCACGCCTTCGGCCGACATGCCGAGCATGAAGGCGGCGCCGGCGCTTGTTGCGCGCAGGAAGCCGCGGCGCGAGGAGGAAACGGGAGCGGCGTGCTTCATTTCTTGCCCTTTCCGGTAGCGGCGATCTCGGCCGCGCGGTGGATGCCGGCGCGGATGCGGGTATAGGTGGCGCAGCGGCACAGGTTGCCGGCCATCGCCTCGTCGATCTGGGCGTCGCTCGGCTTCGGATGCTGCTTGAGCAGGTGGCAGGCCGTCATGATCTGGCCGGCCTGGCAGTAGCCGCATTGCGGCACGTCGAGTTCCTGCCAGGCCTGCTGCAGCGGGTGCTGCGCCTTGGCGCCGATGCCTTCGATGGTGGTGATCTTCTGCTTGCCCAGGCTCGAGACCGGCAGCACGCAGGAGCGGGTCGGCACGCCGTCGAGGTGCACGGTGCAGGCGCCGCACTGGCCGAGGCCGCAACCATACTTGGTGCCGACCATGCCCAGGGTGTCGCGCAGCGCCCAGAGCAGAGGCGTATCCGGTTCGACATCGACGGCTTGCGTCTTGCCGTTGATGTTCAGCGTGTAAGTACTCATGGGCGGTCTCGTCCGGTAGCAGGAAACCTGGAATGCTAATCGAAAACTTCTGGAATCGACAGAGGGCAAGTGCAATATCCCGAAAGTAAGTTTTATAGACAATTGCGGCGCGGAACCGAACTCGGCAGGAGCGTGGGATATGTAATACTTTGTCATTCCACTGCGCATTTCCGTCAAATTACATGGTGATATCAAGGTCGCGTTTATCGTCTGCCAATCTCAAGTTCCGCCTGGCGTGCGTCGCGGCTGTCCTGGTCTTCCTGACGACCTTGCTGGTGACCCTCTCGACCCTGTCGGTGGCCGAGCGCGGCATGAAGGCCGTCATCGGCGACCAGCAATACACGATGCTCGCCGGCGCCGCTTCCTTCATGGACGACCGCATCGGTGCGCGCAAGGCGCAGATCGAGGCGCTCGGCGCTGGGGTCCCGCCAGAACTGCGCACCGACTGGTCGCGGCTCTCCAGTTTTCTCGCCGCCCAGGCGCGCGTGCTGGGCGCCGACGAATACCTGAACCTGGTCGTGTTCGACAGCGACGGCGAATTGAAGGTGTCGGTGCAAGAGTTGCCGGGGCCGCGCCGGTTGAATGCCCGTGGCAGCAGCTATTTCGAGCAGGCGCTGGCAGGACGCCATGGCGTCATCTCGCCGCCGATGCGCAGCCGCCTGACCGGGCACCACATCGTGGTCTTCAGCACTCCGCTCAAGGACGCGGCGGGCAAGGTGGTGGCGGTGCTGGCCGGCAGCGTCGACCTGCGCCGCTCCGGTTTCCTGCGCCAGATCGGCGCGCTCAAGCCGGGCCGCAGCGGCTACCTGTTCCTGATGACGGCCGACGGCGTGGTGATCGACCACCCGGACCAGGCGCGCCTGTTCCAGCACGTGAGCAGTTTCCCCGGCATGAACCGCGGCACCGAGAAGGCGCTGTCTGGCTTCGAGGGCTGGCTGGAAGCGCGCGCCAAGGACGGCACCGATTCGATCTACGCCTACAAGCGCCTGCCCAGCACCGGCTGGATCCTGGGCGCGCGCTACCCGCAAGTGGAAGCGTTCGCGCCGCTGAATGCGACGCGCCACAACGCGCTGTTCGGGGCCGGCGGGATGGCGCTCGCGGCCGGGCTGCTGGCCTGGGTGCTGGTGTACCGCTTGCTCGCGCCCTTGCAGGCGCTGCGCGACAACGTCGGCGCGATCCGCCACGACGGCGCCGGGATCGGCGTGCTGCGCGACGGCCGCAAGGACGAAATCGGGGAACTCGGGCGCGCCTTCCACGCGCTGATGGCCGAGCGGGAACGCGCCGAAAGCGGCCGTGCGGCCAGCGAGAAACGGCTACGCATGATCACCGATAACCTGCCGGTGCTGATCTCCTACATGGACCGCGAGCACCGCTTCCAGTTCGGGAACGCGACCTACGACAAATGGTTCGGGGTGGCGCCCGGCCAATTGGAGGGCATGCCGATTTCACAGCTGCTCGGCGACGGCATCGCGGCCGAGGTCTTCCCCAACCTGGAACAGGCCTTCGCCGGCCACAGCGTGACCCACGAGATCCGCATCCCGGTGCGCGGCGAACCGCGCATCCTGCAGGCGACCTACATTCCGGACGTGCAGCCGGATGGCGAGGTGGCCGGCGTGTATTCGCTGGTGCACGACATGACCCACGTGAAGGAGGTCGAGGAGCAGCTGCTGCAACTGGCGCGCATCGACACCCTGACCGGCATCGCCAACCGCCGCATGTTCGGCGAGACCCTGCTGCACGCGCTCGAGCGCGCGCGCCGCAGCCACAAGCCGCTCGCGCTGGCCTACCTCGACATCGACCATTTCAAGCGCATCAACGACACACACGGCCACGGCGTGGGCGACGAGGTGCTGAAGGAATTCGCCCGCCGCCTGACAGTGGGCGTGCGCGCCACCGACACCCCGGCGCGGTTGTCGGGCGACGAATTCGTCGTGATCCTGGAAGAGATCGGCGGGCAGGCGGAGGCGGAGCGCATCGCCGGCAAGATCGTCGCTGCGATGCGGGCGCCGTTCCCTACCAGCGCGGGGCTGGTGCAGGCGTCGACCAGCGTCGGCGTGGCGCTGTCGATGCCAAGGCAGGATCAGGAGCAGTTGCTGGCGGCCGCGGATACGGCGCTGTACGCGGCGAAGGGGAAGGGGAGGGATGGTTACGCGTTCTTCGCGGGCTGATGCACGTTAACACGTGTTATTGCCACCTACCTCCGCACGTCGCTCCGGCCTTCGCCGGAGCAACGGTTTTTCAGCTAGTTGGGAAAGCATCCCGCTCAACGGCTCACACACCGTGCGGATAAGTCTCGGGCGGCTCGCCCGAATGCCACCCACTGGTCGCATCCAGCGGCGTTACCGCGCTGGTGCGGTCGATATGGATTACGCCATCGAACTGGCGCGCCAGCTGAGCCATGAAATAGTGGCTCTGGCGTTCGGTGCGCGGCAAATAGAGTACGCCGATGGCGCGTTCCAGGCGCTCTTCCATCATGATGTCGCGCGCGGCACCGGGATCACGTAGCGGCAGGAAAAAGCGCGGCAGGCCGACCTGGTGCAGCAGGTGCTCGACGCTGCCGGGCATACCGGGCCGCACGTGCTTGTGCAGGGCCGGGCCGTCCCATTCCGACGCCGCCGTGACCCGTCCATCATACGTTGTGAAGCCGATCAGGCAGGCGTCCTTGCCATAGGCCTTGCGCGCCAGTTCACCCACGTTCCATTCGCCCTGGCGCCCGATCTCGGTGGCGCGGGCGTCGCCGATGTGGGAGTTGTGTTCCCAGACGACGATCCTGGCCGGCTTGCCGTCGCGCGACAGGTGGCGGGCCAGAGCGTCCAGGGTGTCGGCCATATGGCTGTCGCGCAGGTTCCAGGACGAGACGCGGCCGCGGAACATGGTGCGGTAATACTCTTCGGCGTTCTTCACCAGGCGCGCGTTCTGCTGGGCGTAGAAGAAGGCGTCCTCGGGACTGGGTTCGCCCGCGCCGCCGTCGCGCATGTAGTCGAAGGCTCGGCCCTGCAGCTCGGCTAGTGCCGCGTGCACGCCCTGCTGGCAGGATTCGGACAGGCCGACGCCGGTGGCATAGCCATAGTGCTGGCTGTCCTCGCCGTAGTGGTCGAAGCAGGCGTAGCGGCGCCGGGTTTCCTCGGCCGCGGCCGGATCGACACCGTCGAGGTAGCGCAGCACTTCCTGGATCGAGGTGAACAGGCTGTAAAGGTCGAGGCCGTAGAAACCGGCCTTGTTGGCGCCAGCGCCGTCGTTGCGCCGGCGTAGCCATTCGACGAAATCGAGCACCGAGGTGTTGCGCCACATCCAGGCCGGGAAGCGCTCGAAGCCGGACAGGGCCGCACGTCCGTCGACGTCATTGCCTTCGCCGCGCACATAGCGGTTGACCCTCCAGGCGTCCGGCCAGTCGGCTTCCACCGCGACCGCAGTAAAACCCTTTTCCTCGATCAGGCGCTGGGTGATGCGGGCCCGTTCGTCATAGAACTCGGCCGTGCCGTGCGTGGCTTCGCCCAGCAGGACGAAGCGGGCGTCGCCGACCAGGTCGAGCAGCGCATCGTAGTCGCCGGCGCCGCCGCTCAGTGGATGGGCGGCGGCGCGCAGGGCGTCTGTTTCATAGGCGCTGACGGTGGCCATGGCGCATGCCGCTTCAGTGCAGGGTCGGGCTGCCCGCCTCGGCGCCGGGTGGCAGTTGCGACGCCGGCACGGTTGCGGGTGCGGCCAGCTTGTCCTGGCCGAGATGCCGGGTCTGCGGCAAGCCCAAGGAGCCGACCGAGTAGCGCTGGCTGCCGGCGCCGCGCATCAGGAGGGCGAGGCCGGCCAGGCCGATCAACAGGCCGGTCGGATTGCGGCGCATCACGCCGAGCAGGCCGATCAGGCTGCCGCCGAGCAGGGCGGAATCCTGGCCGCGGCGCGCGCCGACCGTCTCGCCGATGCGTTCGCCCAGGTCCTGCAGCCAGCCGGCCACGCCCCCTTGGGCGGCGTGTTCGTAGCGCTCGTCGTGGTCGTAGCTGTTGCGGCCGTGGCGTTCAGCGTCATACTTGGCGCGCAACGCTTCGGCCTCGCGCAGCAGGCGCTCGCGTGCGTCATCGGCTTGCTTCGCCACGCGCGTCCCTGCGTCCTCGGCGCCATGCCGGACCTTTTCCAGCAGCGGCACGGCCTGCGCCTGCAGCTTGCCGGCGCCGCGCGCGATGGCGTCGGCGGCGCTGTCGGTGAGCGCACCGAGACGGTCGCCGGCGCTGTGCAGGGCATGGTCGACCGTGGCGCCGGTGGCGGCGGCGCCGCTCTTAAGCGCCGTCACGGCGCGCGAACGGCGTGCGTTGCCGCGCTCGGGGTCGAGCAAGTACATCAGCAGTGCGCCGGCCGCAGCCGCGCCCAGCCACTTGCCTACAGTGCCCACTTCGCTGGCGGTCTCGGTTGGAATTGGTTTCATGTTTGCTCCTTTCTATTGTTCTGTTGTGCATGCCGTGCAGCGGGCCCCGCCCATGCCTGCGCCAGCAAATCCTGTACTTCCTCGTCGCCGGTCTGCCCGAAGCTGCGGTAGAACTGGCCCACCGCCTGAAAGCGCGGCGGCACCAGCGGGCACACCACCGTGTCCGCCTCCGCTTTCAACCGGGCCACGGAATCCGGTGCGCCGACCGGCGCCGCCACGATCAGCCGTGCCGGGCCCTGGCGCCGCAGCACCTGCAGCGCCGCCTCCATCGTGGCGCCGGTGGCGATGCCATCGTCGACCACGACCACGGTGCGCCCCCCTGGGTGCGGCTGGGTCCGGCCGCCGCGGTATCGGCGATCGCGCCGTTCGAGTTCGAGCAGCTCGCGCGCTGCAGCCTCGTCAACCTGTTCCTGCGTCACGCCCATCAGGCCGGGCACACCCGGCTGCAGGACGCGCACGCCGCCGCTGCCGATCGCGCCCATGGCCAGCTCCGAGTGGTGCGGCATGCCGAGTTTACGCACCAGCACGACATCGAGCTCGGCGCTAAGGAGCTGCGCCACTTCGAAGGCGACCGGCACGCCGCCGCGCGGCAGTCCGAGCACCAGCAGGTCGTCCTGCTCGCCCGGACCCAGCGCAGCGCGCAGCTGGCGGGCCAGCGCGCGTCCCGCGTGGGTGCGGTCCTTGTAGCCTTCGGTATCCGGCATGGTCCAGCGCATTCGACGGAGATGTTAGACAAGCATGGCCGGGCGCCCCAAAGCGCCCGCTGCCATGTCTCCAGCATACACAGGCTTGTCCCGCCACGGCGTACGTTTGCCATGGAGCACCCTGTGAGAATCGGTGAGGAATGGACGGCGTCCCGCGTCGTAAGATGCACCTTTGATTCATGGAAGCATGCAATGACGTCCTTACGCCCCCTTATCCTGAGCGCCATGCTCGCGTTTTGCCTGCCGGCCATGGCGGCCGAACCCTGCAAGGACGACTGCCGCCGCCTGCTGGCCGAAGCCCATGCGCTCGACGGCCAGGGCAAGCACACCGAGGCGCTGCAGAAAATCAAGGAGGCCGAGACGCTGGCGCCGAATGCCGCCTTGCCGCAGGCGGCTGCGGCTAGCGTGTTCTATCGGCTGTCGACGATTGCCAAGCCGGACAAGGTCGAGGAAATGCGTCGGTTGGCGCGCGGCCTGGCGGGGCGCGCCGTCGCACTCGATCCGTCCAATCCGATCGGGCAGGAAGTGCTGCGCCTGCTGGACGACGGACCGTCGCCGATGCGCGCACCAATGCCGCAAGCGGCGGCGCTGCTGGCCACGGCCGAGCAGCATTTCGCAACGGGCAATTTGAAGGAGGCGATCGCCGCCTACGAGGCGGTGATGCGCGCCGATCCGAAGTTTTCCTTCGCGTGGGTCGGGGCCGGCAACAGCTACTTCCGGCTGAAGGATTTCGTGCAGGCGGAAGCGCAGTTCAGGCGCGCCACCGAGATAGAGCCGGGCAATGCCCAGGCCTGGCGCTTCCTGGGCAGCGCCTTGCGCGAACAGGGCAAGCTGGACGCGGCCGAGGCGGCGCTGCTGTCGGCGATCGCGGCCGATCCGTCGCAGCGTCCGAGCTGGCAGATGCTGGCGGCGCTCCGGTCCGGCACGCAAGCGCCGCTGACGCCGCTCGCCCTGCGGCGCGGCGCGCGCGTGGAGCAAGGCGCCGACGGCAAGTACACGATCAGCGTCGACGGGCCGTCCGGCGACAAGACGCCGGACGCCGCAATTCGCCTGGCGCGCGCCATCGCCGAGGCGAGCTTGCGCAACGAGGACAAGGCGAAAGCGAAATCGGCCTACGAAATCGAGCTTGCGTCGTGGCGTACCGCACTGAAGATTGCGCGGGAGGCAAAGGCGAACACAGGCGAGGGTATCAGCGATCCGGGGCTGCTCGGGATGCAGGCGCTGGAACAGGATGGGCAGCTCGAGCCGGCTATTTTGCTGCTGCAGTTTCGCCAGGTCTACCGGCCGGACCTGGAGCGCTGGCTGGCGGCCAATCCGGGCGGCGTCAAGGCGTTCATTGAACGCTATCGGCTGCAGCCTTGAGGCTTGCCGGAACCCGATAGTCTTCTGGCGGCAGCGCATCGGTGAACCCGATGCGCAATCCTTAGGTGACCATGTTCGATTGATCGCTGGTGAGCCCCGGCTGCGCAAAATGCAGTTCTGGATCCAACTCCGGGCCATCGGGATCTTCGGCAATCTGCGAATATTCAGATGATTCTCGTGGTGGTTTGGGCGGGGGCGCCGGCCCCATGCCCGCACACGCGGCGACCATCAGTACTGCGATCCAGCGAAATCGTTCTTTCCAGGGGCTAGGCGCAGGATTCTTATTCGAGGAAGGCTCTTTGTTATGGTCATCCAATTAGAAAATCACTTTCGCTTGACTGCAGTCTCGTACGGCCGGATGCGTCCGGCCCTGCAAGTTAAGATTGCTTGTTCCAGAACCCGTTGGAGATCATCACAATCGTCTTGAAGTTTATCGGCTGGTCTGAACATCCAGACCAGGGGCCCGTGCTGGACGAAAGCCGCACCGAATATATCAGCTCGCTGTTTTCACCCTTGAACCTCCAGACGTAGCGTCCAGTATCATCTCGAACAGGTGGTTGATCGAACTGTGCCTGGTAGAACTGCGCGGTTTTGTCGATATCCTCATTGTCCGAACGCCTGCCATACAATATGCATTGATTTGCCGGAAGCACCGCCATTGACATTCCCGCCACATATGAGCGCGGCTTCATGCGGAAGCCTCTTGCTGCCAATCCTATCCGATTGCTCAGCAGCCGCAGCCCAGCCGCAATACGCAATAAGTAACGGGAGAATAAATCTGTACGTTTTCATTCATTACCTGTGAGGGCCGTGGACGAGCAGTTCTGGCCGATAGCACACCTTTCGAACTGCGCACAGTATAAATTGATATTTCGTTTGAAGCAGCAACCACAGCTTATAAGGAGTAGTTATCCAAGTGCGCGGCGATGGAAGCGCACATGGTCTTCGATGAAGGTCGAAATGAAGTAATAGCCATGGTCGTAGCCTTCATGACGTCGCAGCGTCAAAGGCTGACCCACCGCCAGGCAAGCCGCCTCGAACGCTTCCGGATACAACTGCTCGGCCAGGAATTTATCGGCCAGCCCCTGGTCGATCAGGATGCCGCCGGGGAAGGGCGCCGTGGTGGAGGTCGTCATCAGCTCGGTGGCGTCATATTGCCGCCACGCCGCCTTGTCCGCCCCAAGGTAACCGCCGAAAGCCTTCTTGCCCCACGGGCAGCGCATCGGCGCCGCGATCGGCGCAAACGCCGACACCGATTTGAACAGGTCCGGATTACGCAGCGCCAGCATCAGCGCCCCGTGGCCGCCCATCGAGTGGCCAAAGATGCCGAGGCGCGCCGGGTCGGCCGGCAGGGTGTCCAGCACCAGTTGGCGCAGCTCGAGGATGTGGCTGTACATGCGGTAGTGGCGCGACCACGGTTCCTGCAGCGCATCGACGTAGAAGCCGGCGCCCACGCCGAAGTCCCAGCTGTCGGTTTCGCCGGGCACGCCGGCGCCGCGCGGGCTGGTGTCGGGCGCGACCAGGATGACGCCTTCCTGCGCCGCCACGCGCTGGGCGCCGGCCTTGGTCATGAAGGTCTCTTCGGTGCAGGTCAGTCCCGCCAGGTAGAACAGCACCGGCAGCGGCTGGTCGCCGGCGCCGGGCGGCAGGTAGACCGAATAGCGCATCGGTAGGCCGATGGCGGCGGAGTCGAAGGAATAGAAGCGCTGCACGCCGCCGAAGCAGGCGTGCTCGTTGAGCAGATCTGGCATGGTCTTGTTCTTGCTGTGATTGACGATGGCGTCAGTATGCCTTGCGCCGCGCCGGCGTGCCAGTCACGCAAGACAGAGTGCTAGCCGCCGCCGATCCCGCGCATGACGTGGCCGCTGCCGCCGCAGTTCACACAGGGCTTGCCGTCGGCCTGCTTGCCGCTGCCGGCGCAGATTTCGCAGACGTCTTCGCCGGCGCCTGGCGTGCCGGGTTCGGCTTCGTCGCCGGGATTCATGTCGGGGTCGGGTTGCATGCTCATGGGGTTCCTCGATGGTGGAGTCGTGACGCAGTCATTGTAGGTGGCGTGCGCAGGCGGTGGCGCAGCGCTGCACGATGCAGCCTGCCAAGCACAAAAACAAAAACCTCGGTTTGATCTGGATCGGGCATTGACATTGATTTGGCTTCGACCATACTGCTCGCAGCTGCACCAATCCATCTTCAGAAAGCAGGCGCACGATGAATCCTCCGCGTACTCTGCACGCCGTCACCGACGGCGCCTCCGATGCCAGGCACGACCTGCGCCAGCGCGACATCGTCGACGACGCGCTGCACGTAATGCACGCCACCGGGACCCTCTCGGCGCTCGAGTTCCTGAAATCGCATGAAATCAGTACCCGGATCATCACCCGCGTGCTGCTCGACCCCGCGCACCGGCGCGATGTCACGGGCATGCGTCCAGCCTGAACAACACAGCTTTATGCACAATAATTCTTCGTGAATAATTTTGTGCCTGCACTTGAGGCGCACGCGAGACACGCACGTAAACCCTTGATTCTTGGGGTAATCCGCGCTGCCTTCCCATTAGGCAAATTGTTGAAAGCCGCATCATTGGCTGCGTTCGGCTTGTCAAGCCCCTGCTTTTCCACATAGTTATTCACAGACTTTGTGGATATCCAAAAAAGCGTTTACGGATCCGCGACTTAGCGATTCCTTTGCATGTAATGCATGATCCGGTTCGGCAGTAAATGCATGTCGAAGCGCATCCGGGCGATGAATTGGCCCCGATTTCCGCTTGCGCTCCACTACTGGATAAATGTACAGTATGGCATTCCCTGCTCATCGATTCCCATGTCAGCCGTCCTCGACCAGCCTGTGCCGCCCGCCGATCCGTTTGCCGGCCTGAACGCCGAACAGCGCGCCGCCGTCGAGCACGACATCGGCGCCGACCTCGTGCGTCCGCTGCTGGTGGTCGCGGGAGCCGGTTCCGGCAAGACGAATACGCTGGCGCACCGGGTGGCGCGCCTGATCCAGTCGGGCGCCGATCCGCAGCGCATCCTGCTACTGACCTTTTCGCGCCGTGCCGCGAATGAGATGGGCCAGCGCGCCAGCGGCGTGCTGCAGCGCCTGCTGGGCAGGAATGGGTCGTCGTCCACCATCAAATTGCCCTGGGCCGGCACCTTCCACGCGATCGGCGCGCGCCTGCTGCGCGAGTACGCCGGCCGTATCGGCCTCGACGAATCATTCACCATCCACGACCGCGGCGATTCGGAAGACCTGATGGGCATGGTGCGCCACGAGATCGGCCTGTCGAACACCGAAAAGCGCTTCCCGCTGAAGGGCACTTGCCTCTCGATCTACTCGCGGGTAGTGAACAGCCGCTCCCCATTGGACGGGGTGCTGCAGTCGACCTTCCCCTGGTGCAGCGAGTGGGAAGGCCAGCTCAAGACCCTGTTCGGCGCCTACGTCGACGCCAAGCAGGAGCAGAACGTGCTCGACTACGACGACCTGCTGCTGTTCTGGGCCGAGATGGCGGGCGACCCGGTGCTGGGCCCGGAACTGGGCGCCTTGTTCGACCACGTGCTGGTCGATGAATACCAGGACACCAACCGCCTGCAAGCCTCGATCCTCACCGGCATGAAGCCGGGCGGCGAGGGCGTGATGGTGGTCGGCGACGACGCCCAGTCGATCTACGCCTTTCGCGGCGCAACGATTCGCAACATCCTCGACTTCCCGAAGGAGTTCACTCGTTCGGCCGAGGTCATCACGCTGGAGCGCAACTACCGCTCGACCCAGCCGATCCTGGACGCCTCCAACGCCGTCATCGGCGGCGCGCTGGAACGGCATGCCAAGACCCTGTGGACCGATAAAGCGTCGGGGGCCAAGCCGCAGCTGGTCCTGATCCCGGACGAGGCCGAGCAGGCGCGCTGGGTCTGCAACCAGATCCTCGAGCGACGCGAGGCCGGCACCGCGCTCACCCAGCAGGCGGTGCTGTTCCGCGCGGCCAGCCATAGCGCGGCGCTGGAACTGGAACTCATGCGCCGCAACATCCCCTTCGTGAAATTCGGCGGGCTGAAATTCCTGGAAGCGTCGCACATCAAGGACGTGCTGGCGGTGCTGCGCTTTGTACAGAACCCTGCCGGACGGCTGGCGGGTTTCCGGACGGTGCAGCTGATTCCCGGCATCGGCCAGGCCACCGCGACCCGCCTGCTCGATGCGATGAGCGAGTCGCCCGATCCAATGGCGGCGCTGGACGCCTTCACGCCGCCGGCGCGCAGCAAGATCGACTGGGATGCCTTCTGCGCCCTGTACCGGCGCCTGCGTACGCCCGGCCTGCGCTGGCCGGCCGACATCGAGCTGGTCAAGGAATGGTATCTGCCTCACCTGGAGCGCCTGCACGACGACGCCCAGGTGCGTGCGGCCGACGTCGAGCAACTGGCCCAGCTCGCCAGCGGTCACGGCTCGCGCGAAACCTTCCTGGCAGAGATCACGCTCGACCCGCCGGAAGCCACCAGCGACCGCGCCGGCCCGCCGCTGCTGGACGAGGATTACGTGATCCTCTCGACCATCCACTCGAGCAAGGGGCAGGAGTGGAAGTCGGTGACGGTGCTGAACGTGGTCGATGGCTGCATTCCGTCCGACATGGCGACCGGCAACCAGGACGACATCGAGGAAGAGCGCCGCCTGCTCTATGTCGCCATGACGCGGGCGCGTGAACACTTGCAGCTGGTGCTGCCGAACCGTTTCTTCATCAAGCAGCAGGTGTCGACCGGCGACCGCCACGTCTACGCGGCGCGCACCCGCTTCATCACGCCAGCCATGCTCAAGCATTTCGAGGAAAGCATCTGGCTGACGGCCGAGGCCCAGCATCTGCGCAAGCCGGTGCCGGAAAGCGTCCGGATGATGGTGCGCGACCGTGCGCGCAATGCCTGGAAGTGAGCTGTGAGATCGATGCAGATCGCCGCATGTTGGCAACTTATCCCCCGCAGAGTGATTTTGTAGGAATCTTCCTAATGGAGGGCAGCCGCACGAAAGCAGTGCGTATGCAAGTCATTGATTTATAAGGACTTCAATTTTGCCTGCGGAACGGGCATTTTATTGAAACCCGCACCGTTACTGGTCTTTCGGCTTGTCAAGTGCTGCTTTTCCACATCTTTATCCACAGATCTTGTGGATAGTGGCGAATGTGTTTAAGAATCAGATACTTAGCTGTTCAGCTTGATCTGGCTCAATGCCCAACGTGTTCGCCAGCGCGCGTAAAGCGTCGAGCGCACCCATCTCGAGCGACACGCCGTCGCGCACCGCCGCTTCGCGAGGATTGATGCGGATGACCGGCGCCCGCTGCGACTCGGCCATGCGCCGAACCGACGGGATGTCCATGCCGGCGCCGAGTTCGATCACTGCCAGCCGCTTGACCCGGGCGCGCCAGCGGGTAAAGCGCGCGTACTGATCCTCGCTGCGGTCAAGCAGCCAGGCACCGTCATTGAACATCAGGATATTGGGGCGCGCCAGGGCGCCGCAGCGCGGGCAGAGGGGCAGGTTCGACAACAGCCTGCAGGCATCCATATCGACCTCGGGCAGGAATGCGTCCGCCGGCCAGATGGTGTCGCAGCAGGGCTGCGTGCATTGCAGGTGGTGGATCGAGCCGTGGCACTCGACCACCGCCTCGTCGCCGAAGCTGGCGCGCTGGAACTGGCCATCCACATTGCTGGTGAAGACGAAGCCGCCATGCGCCATGCGGGCGCCGATCGCGCGCAGGATGCTAAAACCCGCATGCGGTCGCGTGGCCCGGTACAAGGCCAGCCGGTGCCCATAAAATCCCCAGGCCAGGCGGGGATCGTGCTCGAATGTATCCGGGCAGGCCATCTCGTGGAAGGCGAGCCGCAATTTCTCCAGCGGTGGATAGGCGCGCCAGAAGCCGCTCGTACCGCGAAAATCCGGCAGCCCCGAGTCCACACCCATGCCGGCGCCAGCCGCGATCAGCAGGCCGTCGGCATCCATGATCAAGGCGGCGGCGCGTGCCAGTGCTTCATCACATTGCGGCATGTCCGGCCTCGTGTTTCAGGCGTTCGAGTTCGGCCAGGAAGCGCTCGGCCGCCAGCTTGGGCGCCCACGGTTCCCATGGCGTGCAGCCGTAGTGCTCGGCCAGCGGATCGCGTTCCAGCACCCGGGCGCGGATCTTGAGCGTGCTGCGCACTTCTTCGCGGGTCCAGCCGGTGACGTGCACCGCCTCGGTCGCGGCGGCCAGGCGGTCGGCTTGCTTGTGCAGGCGGTGCTCCTTCTCGGTCCAGGCAGGCAGGCCGTAGCGCACGAACACCACCTGCTCCAGGCGTCGGGTCAGGGCGCGGAAGCCTTCGCCCAGGAAGGGTTTGATGACCGACACTGCGTCGAAGCCGAGCAAGCCTTCCTCGGCGTCGTGCAGCAATTCGCGCAGTTCCTGCAGCGGCGACGGTCGCGGCGCCAGCGCACGGCGCAGCAGCATCACGGCGATCGAATGCTGGGCCACCGACAGCGGCAGCGGCCAGGCCGAGTGGCCGCCCCAGCGATAGGTGCGGGCCAGGCCGAGCGCCAGGTCGGCGTCGTCCCAGTCGAAGGGAGTAGGATTGAGCAGGTCGAGACGCTTGCCCGAAGGCATGCGGACCCAGGCGCGCACCTCATGGGCGCTGGGAGTGGTGTGCATGTGGCGATTTTACACACGAGCACGCGCAATCTCCGCATAATTGATGCAGGCGAAGGGGCAGGGCCTCGGCCACCCTACACTGGGTTGCTGGACGAGGCGGAGGCGCACATGGCGGAACAAGGCGGCATCGATTGCGACGTGCTGGTGGTCGGCGGCGGCATCAACGGCGCGGGCATCGCGCGCGACGCGGCCGGGCGCGGCCTGCGCGTGATCCTGTGCGACAAGGACGACCTCGGCGCCCATACTTCCTCGGCATCCAGCAAGCTGATTCACGGCGGCCTGCGCTACCTCGAGCACCATGCGTTCGGGCTGGTACGCAAGGGCCTGGCCGAGCGCGAGACCCTGCTGCGCAGCGCGCCCCACATCATGCATCCGCTGCGCTTCGTGATGCCGCACGACGCCGGCCAGCGCCCGGCCTGGCTGATCCGCGCCGGCCTGTTCCTCTACGATCGCCTGGCCCCGCGCGAATTCCTGCCTGGCTCAGAAGCGGTCGACCTGGCCGGCCACCGCGCCGGCGGCCCGCTCAAGCCGGCCTTTACACGCGGCTTCGTGTATTCCGATGGTTGGGTCGATGATGCGCGGCTGGTCGTACTCAACGCGCTCGATGCGCACGAACACGGCGCGCAGGTGTTCACGCAAACACGTTGCAGCGGCTTCGAGCGGCGCCCCGGCCACTGGCGCGTCACGCTGGAGGGGCCGGGCGGCCAGCGCGAGCTGCGCACGCGCTGCCTGGTAAATGCTGCCGGACCCTGGGCCGGAAGCGTCGCGGCGGCCGCACTGGACGCGTCTCCGGACAAGCCGCGGCGCCTGCGACTGGTGAAGGGCAGCCACATCGTGGTGCCGCGCCTGTTCGATCATCACTACGCTTACATCTTCCAGCATCCCGATGGGCGCATCGTGTTCGCCATGCCCTACGAGGGCGCCTTCACCCTGATCGGCACCACCGACGTCGATATCACCGGCGACCCGGACGCGGTCGCAATATCCGACAGCGAAGTGGCCTACCTGTGCGCGCTCGCCAACCGCTACTTCCGGCGCCAGGTCTGGCCCTCGAGCGTGGTGTGGAGCTATTCCGGCGTGCGGCCGCTGCTGGAAGACGCGGCCTGCAGCGCCGCCGAGGCCACGCGCGACTATGCGCTCGGCCGCGACGGCAACGGCGCGCCGCTGCTGTCGGTCTTCGGCGGCAAGATCACCACCTACCGCCGGCTGGCAGAGGAGGCGGTCGACTGGATCGCGGCCAGCCTGGGCGGCGCGCGCCCGGCCTGGACCGCGCAGGCCGTGCTGCCCGGCGGCGACCTGTTCGGCCCCACGCCCGACGCTCGCGCCGTGCTCGACTACGACCGCTGGCTCGGCGCCCTCCAGCGCCGCCTCGACTGGCTGCCGCCCGGCCTGGCCCAGCGCTGGGGCCGCGCCTACGGCACCCGCGTCGATGCGCTGCTCGACGGCGCATGCTCGCTGCAAGACCTCGGCGCCGAGATCGCGCCCGGCCTGTACGCCGCGGAGCTGCGCTACCTGGTGCGTCACGAGTGGGCGAACAATGCCCAGGACGTGCTCTGGCGGCGCAGCAAGCTCGGCCTGCACCTGCCGCCCGGCTGCGCCGTGGCGATCGACGCCTGGATCGCGGCCGAGCGCTTGCCCGCGCCTGGCGTCGCGCTGCAAGAGCCGGCTTGAGGCGAAGCGGCTATGATGGCGTCTCGATCACTTCAGCAGGAATATCGATGCGCCTCTATACCAGCCCCCGTGCGCCGAACCCCCGCCGTGTCGCGATGTTCATCGCCGCCAAGGGCATCACCGGCATCGAGACCATCGAGGTCGACCTCAACGCCGGCGCCCACCGCACGCCGGAATTCTTGACGCTGAACCCGATGGCGCGGATTCCCGTGCTGGTGCTGGACGACGGCCGCGCCCTGAGCGAGACGCGTGCCATCTGCACCTACCTCGAAGGCTTGTATCCGGAGCCGAACTTGATGGGCGTGGATTCTACCGAGCGCGCCTTCATCGAGATGGCCGACCGCCGCGTCGAGCTGCACCTGATGCTGGAGATCGCCCACTGCGTGCGCCATACGCACCCAGGGCTGGCGGGGCTGGAGCAGCCGCAGTTTCCCGAGTTCGGGGCGGCGCAGGGTATCAAGATGCGCGAGACGGCGAGGTGGCTGGATGGGGAGCTGGCGAAGCAACCGTATGTGGCCGGGGATTGCTTCACAATTGCCGATATCACGGCGTTTTGCGCGTTGGAGTTCGCCCGCGGTTTGATGAAGTTCAGGCCGGGGCAGGAAGGCATGCCTCACCTGCAAGCGTGGAGAGACCGCATCGCGTAGGGTGGGCGGTCCCCGCCCACGCGGTGATAGTTATCGCATGAAGCGCTCATCACGATGATCTCGCCGCGGGTTGAACGCGTGGGCGGAGGGCCGCGGGGCCGCCCAGGCCCACCTACGAAACCCAAGAGCCCATAGCGGTCAACTCAGCGGACCCGCTTATACCAACCACCATCCCCAAACAGCCGCTGGTAGTCTTCGACTCCCGCATCCGTGGCCGCCAGCTCGCGATCCAGCCCCAGCACCCCGAACAGCGACAGGCTGTCCCTGAACAGACGCAGCACGCGCTGGCGCAGCACCGGTCCGAAGTCGGGCAGGGCGCGGCGGCAGACGATGCCGTGGAACTCGTTGAACGAGGCATCCGTCACCAGGCTGTACTGCGCCCAGGTGATCCGCTCTCGCAGGCGCGGCAGCAGGCGCGCCTCGCCGTTGGCCACTTCGAAGTAATCCGCCAGCCGTCCACTGCCGCCACTGGCTTCGTAATCGTCCTGGGATGCCGCCAGTACGTCCGCCGGCAGCGAGGCCGCACGCATCTCGGCCAGCAGCTCGTCGCTGCCCACCGTCGCGAACACCTCGGTGCGGCCATACAGCTTTTCTTCCGCCAGCAGGATCGCCAGGGTCCAGGCTTCGGCCACGCCGGCCGGTTCCGCCAGCCAGACCTTCGGCAGCGCGGTCGGACGCAGGCTATCGCCCAGCGCGGTGCGCAGCCGGCGCGTGTCCTCCGGCAGGTCGAACAGCGGCGCCGCCGGCACGCCGAGGGCGCGCACCACGTCCTGCGCCACGCCCGCTTCGTGCAGCACGCGCTCCTGCAGGCTCGAGATTGTCGCCAGGCCGCGCCGGCTGACCTGATCCTGCAGCCGCTCGCGCAAGCGCGCGCGCCCGTAGCCGCGGTAGTCGATGCCGAAGCGCTGGTACAAGGCTTCCAGCAGCAGCTCGATCTCGAGTTCCTCCGTCGCCTGGCGCTCGGCCAGGCCGGCGAAGCCGCCCATGTCGCGTGGGGTCATCAGTGCAACCACACCCGCATCATCGACAGCAGCTGCGCCACATCGACCGGCTTGGTGATGTAGTCGGAAGCGCCGGCGGCGATGCACTTGTCGCGGTCACCCTTCATCGCCTTCGCGGTCAGGGTGATGATCGGCAGCGAACGGAATTTCGGGATACGGCGGATCGCCCGCATCGTGTCGTAGCCGTCCATCTCCGGCATCATGATGTCCATCAGGACGATCTCGATGGTCGGGTCCTTCTCCAGCACCTCGATGCCGTCGCGGCCGTTTTCGGCGAACAGCACCTGCATCTGCTGGCGCTCCAACAGGGTGGACAGGGCGAAGATGTTACGCAGGTCATCGTCGACGATCAAGACCTTGCGTCCGGCCAGGCCGCCATCGAGTGCATGGATCTCTTCCAGCATGCGGCGCTGCTGCTCCGGCAGGCTCGCCTGCGAACGGTGCAGGAACAGCGCGGTCTCGTCCAGCAGGCGTTCCGGCGAGCGGGCGTCCTTGATGACGATGGTCTTGGCGTAGCGCTTGAGTTTCGTGACCTCGCCGCGCGACAGCTCCTTGGCGGTGTAGATCACGATCGGCAGGTCGCGCAGGCGCTCGTTCTTGACGATCTTGTCCATCAATTCGAAGCCCGAGATGTCCGGCAGGGTCAGGTCCAGCACCATGCAGTCGAAGTGCTGGCTCTGCAGCGCTTCCAGCGCGGCCGCGCCGGTTTCCGCCGTCACCATGTGGATGTCGGTGTTGCCGATCAAGGCCACGATCGACTCGCGCTGGGCCATGTCGTCTTCGACCACCAGCAGCGAGCGTTTGCCGCCCATCAGGAACTTCTGGATGCGCTTGAATTCTTCCTGCAGCGCCTCGCGTCCCACCGGCTTGTTGATGTACGAGATCGCGCCCTGGCGCAGCGCACGTTCGCGCTCGCGCAGCGACGACATCACGTGCACCGGGATGTGGCGGGTGTTCGGGTCGCGTTTCAAACGATCGAGCACCGTGAAGCCGTCGATGTCCGGCAGGTCGATGTCCAGCAGGATGGCCGACGGCAGGTAGTCGCGGGCGAGGGACAGCGCCGAGTCGCCGCGCTGGGTGACGATGGCCTTGAAGTTCTTCTCGCGCGCGAAGTCGAGCAGCACCTTGGCGAAGCGCTCGTCGTCCTCGACGATCAGCACCGACGGATCGCCCGGGGTCACGAGACCCCGGTCATCCAGCACCGACGAGTATTCGACGGGCGACGAGGATTCGATCGCGTCGAGTGTCGCGACGTCGTGCTGCTCCTGGCTCACCGGCTGGTAGGCCACCTGCATCGGGGCCGGCGGCGGGGCCAGGCGGGCCGGCGTCGGCTGGCGGGTCTGCTCGTAGTTGATGAAGCCCGCGCGGTTGTATGGCAGGTAGAGGGTGAAGGTCGAGCCGACGTTGACGACCGACTCGACGCGGATCTCGCCGCCCAAGAGGCGCGCCAGTTCACGCGAGATCGACAGGCCCAGGCCCGTGCCGCCGTATTTACGCGCGGTGGAGCCGTCGGCCTGCTGGAAGGCCTCGAAGATCAGCTGCAGCTTGTCGGACGGGATGCCCACGCCGGTATCGTGCACCGAGAACGCCAGCACCGCATCGGCATGCACCAGGTTCGGGTGGTCGGCGGTCCAGCCGCTGTTCACCAGGCTGATGCTGAGCGACACCTGGCCGTGGCTGGTGAACTTGAACGCGTTCGACAGCAGGTTCTTCAAGACCTGCTGCAGGCGCGTGGTGTCGGTCATCACGGCGGTCGGCAGGTTCTCCGCCAGGTCGACCTGGAAGCCGAGGTGCTTGGCTTCGGCCATGTGGCGGAAGGTGCGGTCGACGTAGTTGCGCAGGTTGAGGAAGCGGTACTCCGACACGTCCAGCGTGACGGTGCCCGACTCGATCTTCGACAGGTCGAGAATGTCGTTAATCAGGGTCAGCAGGTCGGAACCGGAGCCGTGGATGGTCTTCGCGAATTCCACCTGGCGGCCGGACAGGTTGCCGTCCGGGTTATCCGACAATTGCTGCGCCAGGATCAGGAGCGAGTTCAGAGGCGTACGCAGCTCGTGCGACATATTGGCCAGGAACTCGGACTTGTACTTGGAGGACAGCGCCAGCTGGGTCGCCTTTTCTTCCAGCGCCAGCTTGGCCTGCTCCACCTCGCGGTTCTTGCGTTCCACCTCGATGTTCTGTTCGGACAGCAGGCGCGCCTTTTCCGCCAGTTCCTGGTTGGTCTGCTGCAGTTCCTGCGCAAGCGACTGCGACTGGGTCAGCAGCGACTCGGTACGGCTGTTCGCCTCGATCGTGTTCAGGACCACGCCGATCGATTCCATCAGCTGGTCGAGGAAGGACAGGTGGGTCTCGGTGAAGCGGTCGAGCGAAGCGATCTCGATGACCGCCTTGACCTGCTGCTCGAACAGGATCGGCAGCACCACGATATTGTTCGGCGGCGCCGAGCCCAGGCCCGAGGACACCACGATGTAGTCGCGCGGGACGTCGGTCAGCCAGATGCGGTTCTTCTCCAGCGCGCATTGGCCCACCAGGCCTTCGCCCGGCAGGAAGGAAGTCGGCAGCTTGCGGCTGCTACGGTAGCCGTAGGAGGCGATCATGCGCAGGCGGGCATCGGTCTCCTGCGAATCCATCATGTAGAACACGCCGTGGTGGGCCGAGACCAGCGGCGCCAGCTCGGACAGAATCAGCTTGGTCACGGCCTGCAAGTCGCGCTGGCCCTGCAGCAGGCGAGTGAATCGCGCAAGGTTGGTCTTCAGCCAATCCTGCTGCGCGTTCTTCTGCGTGGTCTCTTTCAGGTTGCGGATCATCTCGTTGATGTTGTCCTTCAGGTAGGACACCTCGCCGCGCGCTTCCACCTGGATCGAACGCGACAAGTCACCACGGGTCACCGCGGTCGCCACTTCACCGATCGCGCGCATCTGGTTGGTCAGATTCGCCGCCAGCTGGTTGACGTTTTCGGTCAAGTCCTTCCAGGTGCCGCCGACACCGGACACGTTGGCCTGGCCGCCCAGCTTGCCCTCGGTACCGACTTCACGCGCCACGCGCGTCACCTCGGAAGCGAAGGAAGACAGCTGGTCGACCATCACGTTGATGGTGTCCTTCAGTTCCAGGATCTCGCCCTTCACGTCCACCGTGATCTTCTTCGACAAGTCGCCGCGGGCCACGGCGGTGGTCACCGCCGCGATGTTACGCACCTGGCCCGTCAGGTTCGATGCCATGAAGTTGACGTTGTCGGTCAAGTCCTTCCAGGTACCGCCGACGCCTGGCACGTAGGCCTGGCCGCCCAGCTTACCTTCGGTACCGACTTCACGCGCCACGCGGGTCACCTCGGATGCGAAGGAGGACAGCTGGTCGACCATCACGTTAATCGTGTTCTTCAGTTCGAGAATCTCGCCCTTCACGTCCACCGTGATCTTCTTGGACAGGTCGCCGTTCGCCACCGCGGTGGTCACGTCCGCGATGTTACGCACCTGGCCCGTCAGGTTGGACGCCATGAAGTTCACGTTGTCGGTCAAGTCCTTCCAGGTACCGCCGACGCCCGGCACGTTCGCCTGGCCGCCCAGCTTACCTTCGGTGCCGACTTCCCGCGCCACGCGGGTCACTTCCGACGCGAAGGAGTTCAGCTGGTCGACCATGACGTTAATCGTGTTCTTCAGCTCGAGAATCTCGCCCTTCACGTCCACCGTGATCTTCTTCGACAAGTCGCCGTTCGCCACGGCGGTGGTCACGTCCGCGATGTTACGCACCTGGCCCGTGAGGTTACCCGCCATCGAGTTCACCGAGTCGGTCAAGTCCTTCCAGGTGCCGGCCACGCCCTTCACCTGCGCCTGGCCACCCAGCTTGCCCTCGGTGCCGACTTCGCGCGCTACGCGCGTCACTTCGGAGGAGAAGGAGGACAACTGGTCGACCATCACGTTAATCGTGTTCTTCAGCTCGAGAATCTCGCCCTTCACGTCCACGGTAATTTTCTTGGACAGGTCGCCGTTCGCCACCGCGGTGGTCACGGTCGCGATGTTACGCACCTGGCCCGTCAGGTTGGAGGCCATGAAGTTCACGTTGTCGGTCAAGTCCTTCCAGGTGCCGCCGACACCCGGAACGTAAGCCTGGCCGCCCAGTTTTCCTTCAGTACCCACCTCACGCGCCACGCGGGTCACTTCGGATGCGAAGGAGCGCAGCTGGTCCACCATGACGTTGATGGTGTCCTTCAGCTGCAGGATCTCGCCGCGCACGTCGACCGTGATCTTCTTCGACAAGTCGCCGTTCGCCACCGCGGTGGTCACTTCCGCGATGTTACGCACCTGCGAGGTCAGGTTACCCGCCATCGAGTTGACCGAGTCGGTCAGGTCCTTCCAGGTGCCGGCCACGCCCTTCACCTGCGCCTGGCCGCCGAGCTTACCCTCGGTGCCGACTTCCCGCGCCACCCGCGTCACTTCCGACGAGAAGGACGACAGCTGTTCCACCATGGTGTTCGCGGTCATGGCCGCGCGCAGGTACTGGCCCTTCAGCGGGTGACCGTCGACTTCCAGCGCCATGGTCTGGGACAGGTCGCCCTTCGCCACCGCGCCGATGACGCGCGCCATCTCGGTGGTGGGGCGCACCAGGTCGTCGATCAGGGTGTTGACCGAGCTGACGATGGTGGCCCAGCCGCCCACGGTGCCCGGCAGGTCGGCGCGCTGGGTCAGGTGGCCTTCGCGGCCGACCACGCGCGAGACGTCGGTCACCGTCTCGACCATCTTCTGCTTGGTTTCGATGATGTCGTTCAGCGTGTCGGCGATCTTGCCGGACACGCCGGTCCAGTCCGAGGGCATGCGCACCGAGAAGTCGCCTTTTTTCAGCGCCATCAGGGTGGTGAGCAGCAGCTTGACGTCCAGCTGTTCGCCCATGTCGGTCATGTTATTCATCGACTCGGTCCTTGTTTCGGTAAGTGGTGTGAAGTACGGGTAGTGATGGCGCGCAGGCACGACGCATCCGGGCTTTAACGCTTGGGAATGTGTCGTGCGAAACGATGGAAAGATACTCTTGTAATAAATCTAGTCAAGTAGCTTGGCCGCCAAGAAGTCTTGCAATTAAGAAAATTACTGTAGGCAATCTCGCGGAGGGTAGCGCAGCGCTGTGAAGACGAGCGCACGATTGGGGGCGATGTTGTATTGCTACGACAGTCTGCTTGACGACTTTCGCGGTGGAATTACCCAATGTGACTATCGGTGAGGATTCGGGCGATCAATTCATCTAGTATAGCCGATGCCCGACCGTTTTTGCCTTGAGCCCATGATCGACAACACGCAATTGCTGGACCTGATGCAGGCCCCGGACGACCTGGCCTGGTCTGAACGCCTGTTCGGGCTGGCGCGCGACCAGGGTTTCGGCCAGGTGCTGTTCGGCGTGGTCTCGTCGCGCCATGCGCGTTTTGAGAGCGCCTACCTGCGCAGTAATTATTCGGACGCCTGGCGCAGCCGCTACGACGCCAGCGGCTTCGCCTACGTCGACCCGACCGTCGGCCACTGCCTGACCAGCACCTTGCCGCTGGTGTGGGCTCCGTCCACTTTCGGCCAGGGCGCCTCCGGTGCGCTCTATGAAGAAGCCAGCGCGCACGGCATCCGCAGCGGCGTGACCTTGCCGATGCACGGCCCCCAAGGGGAAGTCGGGGTGATCAGTTTTGTGTGCGACGCGCGGCCGGGGATCGCGCTCGAACGCACCATCATGGAGGCGATGCCGCGGCTGTCCCTGATTCGCGATTATGCGTTCGCGTCGTCGGCGCGGTTTCGCGAGGCGCGAAGCGAGCCGGAAGCGCCGCGCCTGACCCGGCGCGAGCTCGAGGTGCTGCAATGGGTCATGGCCGGCAAGTCGTCATGGGAGGTCGCGCGTATTACCAGCTGCTCGGAAGCGACCGTCAATTTTCACCTGGCGAACGTGCGCCGGAAGTTCGGCGTGAATACCCGCCAGCAGGCGGTAGTCAAGGCGATCGCGCTGGGCCTGATCACGCCTGAAGATCACCATCGCCGAGACGGCCGTTGACGTAGAGGCGCAGCAGGATCGCGACCGGGGCCGGGATCGCCAACCCGGTCTCGAAGCGGCTGCCGCTCGACTGGGTAACCCCGAAGCGGCTCCAGAACTTCTCCTGGCTTTCACGCTTGGCGATGCGCAGGCGCCGCAGCTCGTGCGGCCGCGCCTTGTGGCTGAGGGGCGCCTCGATTTCCATCGCCAGTGCCTCGCATGCCATGTCGTTTGCCATTTCCGGGTCCTTTACAGATGAGCTTTGCAGGTTCCCAGTATTCCATTGGCGCGGCGGCGCGGCACCTAGCAGAGCTGATAGGATGCACTATGCATATGTGATCACCTCGTCAATTGCCTGCGCAGGAAGGTCCACGTCAACGCCCACATCCGCGCGATCTGCGCATTGTCGGCCGCCCCGGCATGCCCGCCCTCGGTGTTCTCCCAGTACAGCACGTCGTGCCCATATTCGCGCATGCGCGCCGCCATCTTGCGCGCGTGCCCAGGGTGGACGCGGTCGTCGCGGGTCGAGGTGGTGAACAGCACCCGCGGCGACGGTGCACCCGCGGCGCGCGGTCGCACGTTCTGGTAAGGCGAATAGCGCGCGATCGCTTCCCACTGCGCCGGGTCGTCCGGATCTCCGTACTCGCCCATCCACGAGGCGCCGGCCAGCAGACGGTGATAGCGCCGCATGTCTAGCAGCGGCACCTGGCACACCACGGCCCCGAACAGGTCGGGACGCTGGACCATGACGGCGCCGACCAGCAGCCCGCCATTGCTGCCGCCCATGATGCCGAGGCGCTGCGGCGAAGTGATGCCGCGTGCGACCAGGTCCTCGGCCACGGCGATGAAGTCGTCAAAGGCGCGCTGACGATGTTCCTTCAATGCCGCCTGGTGCCAGCGCGGCCCGAATTCGCCGCCGCCGCGGATATTCGCCAGCACGTAGACGCCGCCGCCCTCGAGCCATGACGCGCCGCTGATCGCGCCGTACGAGGGCTTGAGCGAGACCTCGAAGCCGCCGTAGCCATACAGGACGGTGGGCGCGCTGCCGTCCAGCGCCGTGCCATCCTTCATGACCGCGTAATAGGGCACGCGGGTGCCGTCCATTGAGGTCGCGGTGAACTGGCGCACCACCAGGCCGGCCGCGCCAAAAAAGGCGGGCAGCGACTTCAGGGCGTCGCGCTCATCGCTGCCGGCCTCCATCAGGTACAGGGTGGCGGGGTCGAGGAAGCCGTTCACGGTCAGGAAGTAGTGGTTCGACGTCACCGCGTCGAACGCCCAGGTCTCGATCGCCTGGGCGCCGGGCAGCGCGACGTCGCGCGACTGCCACCGGCCCCCGTCGAGACGCAGCTCGACCAGGCGGTTGCTGACGTTGTCGAGCAGGGTCAGGAGCAGGGCGTCGCGGGTGACGGTGAGACCGTCGAGCGAGGTGGTCGGCGTCGGCGTGAACAGCAGCTGGAACTCATGGGAACCGGCCAGGAAAGCATTGAAGTCGGCGGCCAGCAGGGCGCCCTGCGGATGAACACAGCCACCGACGTCCCAGTCCGAGCGCAGCTCGATGACGATCTGGCTGCGCACCGCGAAGGCATTCGCGTCCTCCGGCTTCGGCACCTTCACCAGCATGTCGCCTTGTAATACGAACAGCTCGCTGCTGTAGAAGCCGATCTGGCGCATCACGAAGTCGCGCTCGTAGCCGGGCGTGGCATCGCGCCAGCCGGATGCCGACAGGTCGCTCGCCTGCGCCGCGTAGATGGTGGTGGCGCTGGCCAGCGGCTCACCGCGGCGCCAGCGCTTGACCAGGCGCGGATAGCCGGAATCGGTCATCGAGCCCGGTCCGAAGTCGGTGCCGACGAACAGGGTGTCGCGATCGATCCAGGAGATGTCGCTCTTGGCCTCCGCCAGCTGGAACCCGTCCGCCACGAAGCGGCAGGTGACCAGATCGAATTCGCGCCGCACGCGGGCGTCGCCGCCACCGCGCGACAGCGAGACCATGCAGCGGTCGCCCTCGGGTTCGAGGAAGGTGGCGCCGCCCCAGACCCAGTTCTCGTCTTCCTCGCGCGCCAGGAGATCGAGGTCGATCACGGTCTCCCAGTGCGGCGCGGCCTTGCGGTATTCGTCGAGGGTGGTGCGGCGCCAGATGCCGCGAGCGTGGCCGGCGTCGCGCCAGAAGTTGTACAGCAGGCCGGCGTGGCAGCCCGGGTAGGGGATCTTGTCGGTCGAGTCGAGGATGCCGCTTAAGCGCGTGCGCAAGGCGGGAAAGCCCGCATCCAGTTCGAGCTCGGCCTCGGTGGCCGCATTCTGCCCGCGCACCCAGTCGCGGGCGCGGTCGCCGTCGACCTCCTCGAGCCAGAGATAAGGGTCGGAGTCGGGCAGGGTGGTCTGGTCTTGTGGCATGCGGATGTGGGCAGTGGTGAGTTTACGTGAACAAATGCGGCGTGCGACCCCCTATACTAGCAACATCGCATTCGCCTACCCGCACGCCTGGACACCATGCCGTCACGCCCGCCCGACACCTACCCCGCTGGAGCGCAGCAGCCCTGGAGGCGCGCCGCCGTGTGGGTGGGCGGGCTGGCGATGTCGGTCGCGGTCGGGCTGCTGTTCTATTTTCTGGCCCTTGGCGCGGTCGAGGATGACGCGCGCCGCCGTTTCGACAACACGGCCCAGGTGGCGCGCGAGCGGGTGGCCGCCGCCGTGGCCTCCTACGCGCGGGTAGTGCGCGGCCTGGGCGCCCTGCATACGGCGGGCGACCAGCCGCTCGACCGGCTGCGCTTCCACCGGTATGTCGAAGCGCTCGACCTGCCGGCCCAGTTCCCGGCGATCGAGGCGGTGTCGTTCGTGGCCTGGGTGCCGGATGCGCAGCGCGACGCCTTTGTCGCCGCCGTCCGCAAGGACCGCAGCGTGCGGCCGGGCGGCTATCCCGGCTTCGATATCCGCCCCGGCGGACGGCGTCCCGAATACCAGGTCATCACCTGGGTCGAACCGACCGACCTGCCCGACGAGCGGCTCGGGGTCGATATCGCCGTGACGCCCACCGTCGCCGCCGCGCTGGCGCGTTCGCGCGACGACGGCGGCATCAGCGCCTCGGGCCAGGTGGTGCGCATTACCCGGCCGCAGCCGGCCACGGTGCTCGGCATGCGCGAGCCGATCTACTTCGGCGGCGGCCTGCCGGGCACCGTGGCCGAGCGCCGCGCGCGCTACCTGGGCAGCGTCGGGATCGCGTTCTCGGTCGAGAAGCTGGTGGCGCAGGCACTGGCGCCGGCGCAGCGCCAGCCGGTCGTCTTCAGCCTGTACACCGAGCCGGCGCCGCCGCATGACCTGGCGCCCGACCGGCCGAACGTGCTGCAGGCCGGCGACCGCCTGCTGGTCGGCCCCGATGTGCGCGGCGCCGCGGGCCAAGACGACGGCGCGCGCTTCACCACGCTGCTGCCGATCGACTATGCCGGCACGCGCTGGAAGGCGCACTTCATGGCCGCGCGCGCCGACATGGTGGTGGGCTACGACCGCTTCCTGCCGCTGCTGGCCTTCTGCGCCGGCCTGGGCGGCACCTTGCTGGCGTTTGCCTTGTTGCTGAACCTGGTGAGCTCGCGCCGCGCGGCGCTCGACCAGCGCCTGCTGCTCGATTCGGTGCTCGACAACCTCGACGCCTATGTCTACGTGAAGGACAGCGAGCGCCGGGTGCGCTACGTGAACGCCAAATGCGCGGCGCTACTGAAGATTCCCGCGGCGGCCGCGGCCGGGAGGCGCGACATCGACCTGGCCCCAGGGGCCCAGGCCGACATCGTCTGGGAGCGAGACCGCGAGGTATTCGAAACCGGCCGCCGCACCGCCACCCAGATCGAACACGTGCAGCCGGACGGCAGCATCCGCCAGCTGTGGAGCGTGCGCGTGCCGCTGCAGCAGGATGGCGGGCTGCCGGCGGTGCTGTGCGTCTCGTCCGACATCACCACCCTGCACGAACTCAAGGCGCGCGCCGACGCCGCCAACCAGGCCAAGAGCGACTTCCTGTCGAACATGAGCCACGAAATCCGCACCCCGATGAACAGCATCATCGGCATGACCCACCTGGCGCTGCAGTCCAACACCGACCCGGCCCAGCGCGGCTACCTCGACAAGATCTACCACTCGGGCCAGCACCTGCTCGGCATCATCAACGACATCCTGGATTTTTCCAAGATCGAGGCCGGCAAGCTCGAACTCGACGCGGTCGGCTTCATGCTCGACGCCCTGCTGCGCAATGTCGAACTGCAGCTGGGCCAGACCGCCGCCGCCAAGGGCCTGGGCTTCGACGTCGAGGTGGCGCCGGAGCTGATGCGCCCAGTCCGCGGCGACCCGCTGCGGCTCGAGCAGGTGCTGCTGAACTTCGCCGGCAACGCCATCAAGTTCTCCGAACGTGGCCGCATCGTGCTGGGCGCAAGCCTGGCGCGCGCCTTCGGGCCGGAACTGCTGGTGCGCTTCGAGGTGCGCGACCACGGCATCGGTATCGAGCCAAGCGCGCAGGCCGGCCTGTTCACGCCCTTCCACCAGGCCGACCAGTCGACCACGCGCCGTCATGGCGGCACCGGCCTGGGGCTGGTGATCAGCAAGCAGCTGGCCGAATTGATGGGCGGCGAGGTCGGGGTCGAGAGCAGCCCGGGAACCGGCAGCACCTTCTGGTTCACCGCGGCCCTGCGGCTGGAAGACAGCGCCGCCGTCACCGGTCTCGGCGCCGCGCCCTCGCCGCAGGCGCCGCGGCTGGACGGCTGCGCGGTGCTGCTGGTCGAGGACAATCCCTTCAATCAGCAGGTCGGACGTGAGCTGCTGGCCCAGGCCGGGGCCGCGGTGGTGGTGGCCGGGAACGGGCAGGAGGCGCTGGACGAGATGGCGCGCCATCGCTTTGACTGCGTGCTGATGGATGTGCAGATGCCGGTGATGGACGGGCTGGCGGCGACGCGCCGCATCCGCGCCGACCCGGCGTTGGCCGACACCCTGGTGATCGCGATGACGGCGAATGCCGGCGTCGACGACCGCACGCGCTGCCTGGAAGCGGGCATGAACGAATTCCTGTCCAAGCCAGTGGTGCCGGAACTGCTGGCCGCGACCATCGCGCGCTGCCTGGGCCGCAGCTCGGCGCCCGCACCGGACGTGGCGCCGGCGCCGGCGGCGGGCGCGGGACCGATCGACCTCGAGCTCTTGGGCGCGACCCTCGACGGCGACCGCGAGCGCATGCGCAAGTTCGCCTTCCTGTTCCTGTCGACCACGCGCGAGGCGCTCGACGAGATCGACGCGGCGCTCAAGGCCGGCGACCTGGCGGCATCGAGCGCGGTGGCGCACCGCATCAAGTCCGCGGCGCGTGCGGTCGGGGCGCTGGCCTTCGGCGCCGTATGCGAGGACCTGGAAGGGCAGCAGGGGCGGCCGGCCCAGGCGCGCGCGCTGGCGGCGCGGCTGCGGGCCCAGCTCGCCCGCATCGAGCGGGAAGTCACGGCGCGATTGGGCGCCCGCACGGAAGACCACGCATAGGGCGGATGGCGGTCCGCCCTTTCGCTGCGGTGTCAAAAAGAGTATCCTTGCGCCTTGCGCAGCCCAACCATACCGATGTCTTCCCCGATCACCCCCGGCTTGTTAATTTTGCACGGCAACCAGATGGAGTTGTTGCGCAGCGCCATGTTCGACTGGATCCGCAGCCACCCGCTCGGCCCCCTCGAGCAGGAGACCATCCTGGTGCAGTCGAACGGCGTCGCCGAGTGGCTCAAGATCGCCCTGGCCGAGGACATGGGCGTGTGCGCCGCCACCCGCGTGGCGCTGCCGGCGCGCTTCCTATGGGAAGCCTACCGCGGCATGCTCGGGCGCGACCGGGTGCCCACCCGCGCCCCCTTCGACAAGGACCCGCTCACCTGGCGCCTGATGCGCCTGCTCCCCAAGCTGCTGCAGGACGAGCACTACGAACCGCTGGCCCAGTTCCTCGGCGACGGCTGCCCCGAACGCCGGCTGCAGCTGGCCCAGCGCCTGGCCGACCTCTACGACCAGTACCAGGTCTACCGCGCCGATTGGCTGGAAGACTGGGAAGCCGGCCGCGACCAGCTGCGCCGCGCGGTGGGCGACCCCTTGCCGCTCGGGCCCGACCTGCGCTGGCAGGCCTGCCTCTGGCGCGAGATCCACGCCAGCCTGGCGCCGGAAGACCGCGTCACCGGCCGCGCCACCATCCACCAGCAATTCCTGCACGCGATCGAGTCCGGCCGCCAGCCGGCCTCGAAGCTGCCGCGCCGGGTGATCCTGTTCGGCATGTCGACCCTGCCGTACCAGACCCTGCAAGCGATTGCCGCGCTGTCGCGCCACACCCAGGTACTGTTCGCGGTGCCGAACCCGTGCCGCTTCTACTGGGGCGACATCATCGAGGGCCGCGAGCTGCTGAAAGCCGCGCGGCGCAGGCAGCCGTCGCGCCATGGCGCCGACCTGGCGACCGTCCCGCTGGAAGAGCTGCACGCCCACACCCATCCACTGCTGGCGAGCTGGGGCCGGCAGGGGCGCGACTTCATCCGCATGCTGGACGAATTCGACAACGGCGAAGGCACGCGTTATGAAAACATGCGGGTCGACCTGTTCGACGACGAGGAGGGCAGTTCGCTGCTGTCGCAGGTGCAGGCCGCGGTGCGCGACCTTCTGCCGCTGTCGGAACATCCGCAAGTGCCGCCGTTCGACGACCAGTCGATCGAGTTCCACATCACCCACAGCGTGCAGCGCGAAGTCGAGGTGCTGCACGACCAGCTTCTATCCTGGTTCGCCCAGGACCCGAGCCTGCGTCCGCGCGACGTCGTGGTGATGGTGCCGGATATCGACACCTTCTCGGCCGCCATCCACGCGGTGTTCGACCAGCACCGCCGCCTCGACCCGCGCTACATCCCCTTCGAGATCGGCGACGTGCGCGATCGCAGCGTCAACCCATTGCTGGTCGCGCTCGAGTGGCTGCTGCGCCTGCCGCAGCAGCGCTGCCGCCAGAGCGAGGTGCGCGATCTGCTCGACGTGCCGGCGGTGGCGGGGCGCTATGGCCTCGATGCCGAGGACCTGCCGACGCTTGGCCGCTGGATCGAAGGCTCCGGCGTGCGCTGGGGCCTCGACCGAGAACACCGCGCGGGCCTTGGCCTGGCGTCTGTGGGGGAGCAGAATGCCTGGATCTTCGGGGTGCGCCGCATGCTGCTCGGCTACGCCAGCGGCGCGGGCGGCAGTTTCAACGACATCGAGCCGTATGCGGAAGTCGGCGGTCTGGATGCGGCGCTGGCCGGCTCGCTGGCCCAGTTCATCGAGACCCTGCTCGAGTGGCGCGCCGAACTGGTAAAACCGCGCACGCCGCTCGAGTGGGGCGTGGCCGCGCGCGCGCTGCTGCATGCCT
>Ga0265798_10001125_pt1 | contig 42392 bp, 34 predicted proteins | sample P3T30metagenome_FD_192430 | JGI IMG/M metagenome (GOLD analysis project Ga0265798, IMG submission 192430) | Plant litter microbial communities from East Loma Ridge, Irvine, California - P3 T30 | ecosystem: Environmental > Terrestrial > Plant litter > Unclassified | place: USA: California... | reverse complement strand
ACGAGCAGCGTATTCCTGCACCACTATTTTTTCGCGCTCCTCGGTGGTATAAGCAAGGTATTCTTCAATACTTACCTCTGTCCTGTACACTTTACTCATCTGCCCACCGAGCGAGATAAAGATTTCCTTGTATTTAAGTTTTGGATCATTGGCCTTATTCATCGAAAGTACCAGTGCTTTTTCTTTATCGGTCAGTCCAAGCAACTCCTGTATCTGGTCAAATTTGTTCTGGTATTTACTCTGATCGAGCAGGATCTTGCAGTCCGCATTATTAATAATCGCCTGTTTTACAATCGGGGAAGAAATCACGTCCTCAATTTCCTGGGTGACCACGATCGGTTCCCCAAAAAACTTACGCATTGTTTTAAATAAATAGCGGATATACTCCGCCATGCCTTCCTTCGCTATCGCCTTCCAGCATTCTTCGATCAGCACAACCTTACGAATCCCTTTCAGTTTTCGCATCTTGGATATCACCATTTCCATAATGATCAGCGTTACTACCGGAAATAAGATCGGGTGGTCTTTCACATTATCCAGCTCGAAAACAATAAAGCGTTCCTGCAACATATCCAGGTTTTCAGAAGCATTGAGCAGGTAATCAAACTCCCCTCCACGGTAATAAGGATTGAGCACATAAAGAAAATTCCCAACATCAAAATCCTTCTCTTTCACTTTTCCATCTGACAGCACCTGCATATATTCCGACATCAAAAACTCATAGAAGGAATTAAAGCAGGGAAAAATATCACTCCTCGACTCGAGATGCTCATAATAAAGCTTCAGTGCATTGGAAATCGCCACATATTCTGACCTGCGATAAGGCTCATCATCCTTTTTCCATAGCGCCAGTAACAAAGTTTTAATACTTTCCTTCTTTTCGGTATCCATCTGATCCCCATCGGAGAGATAAAAAGGATTAAACTTGATCGGGTCTTCCTCGCTATAGGTAAAATAATATCCCCCGACCAGCTCGCAAAGCCCCTTATAACTGTGCCCGATATCCACCAATATGCAGTGCGCCCCTTGCTCATAATAAGACCGCATCATGTGGTTCACTGCAAAAGATTTCCCAGATCCAGACGGCCCGATCAAAAGCTTCGCCCGATTGGTAATCAATCCCTTCTCCCAGGGTTCATCGCTGATATCCACATGTACCGGTTTCCCTGTTAACCTGTCTCCCATCCTGATCCCGAATGGACTTAAAGAACTCTGATAAGCTGTTTCCAGATTAAAAAAACAGCATGCCTGCTCTAAAAAAGTATCAAAGCTGTCGTTCATCGGAAAGTCCGCTGCATTCCCTGGCAAGCCCGCCCACCAGACCTGCGCCTGTCCATCCGTCTCCCGTTTTGCTGAAGCATCCAGTCCTGCCATTGCTGACCCCACCAGATTCTTCAGATCCAGCGACTTTGATTTATCCGAAGACCAGGCCAGCACATTAAAGTGCGCCTTAACCGGCAGACGCTGTGATGCTACCGCCTCATTTAAAAAATCATTTACCGCATCGCGGGATAAAGCATTCTCACGGGAATAAGCCGACAGCGACTGCAAACGCAGTTTCTTCGCCTCCAGCCTTTTCAGCACTTTATCCCTATCACCTATAAAAATATACTGGTTTAAGATATGGTTACAGGACAATAGCGAACCCAGCGGGCTTGCAAAACCGATACTGAATTTTGACCTGTCCGAACTGTATTTATCATAATTGATCCTTGGACCGCACAGTGCAGGCAGTTCTTCCACATCCGAAAGCGTATACAGTTCACAGCGTTTATCCCCCACCCGGATTTCATCACGCAGATGGATATCCGAAATCAGCGGCATTTCCCCTTTGCCTAATAAAAAACAGTAACGCTCAATCAGTCCCGGTTTATTTGCCGTTCCTGCAAGCTCATCATCAGTCAAGCGCACCAGCGATACAAAACCACTATCCGATAAAATCCGGACAAACTGCCCCACGTAATCCAAAAAAGAACTAAACATTGCTGCATCCACCGTCTGTTCCGGCACAATCCGCTTGCGCAGGATATTGCTGTAAGCCGAGTTGGAAAGCTTCCTCCCTATTGGCTTTGCTGTCAGCATCACATAACATTCATGTTCCAAAAATTCCCGCTCGTTAAAAAAACGCTCCGATGCTCCAGATAAAAAACTATGTTCTGCTGAAAAATCAGCCTTGAACCTGCTTTCCAAAAACCAGTCCTGTTTATGTAGCACTGTTCCCACAGGCAATACCCTGATCGCTTTTACCCAGGCCTGGTGGTAACTTTCGTAATCCCTTTCCGACAGCGTAAAGATTTCCGGCAAAGTCAACCTGAACACCACCGTCAGGTCTCCCTGCATTGACTGGATACAGTCATGCTCTACCTTATATATAGGAAATATATCTGCTGCCTCAACCATGACCGTACATTTTTAAGCCCTGTAAATAACCGTCTCGAGCGGAATACCAAAAAACGGGGAATGCCGCGTTTGGCTAAAAACTTCAACAAACCATGCTCCCCGAACTTCGCGCTCATGCGGAACACCACCACAAACAATCCTCCTCCAAAAACGCTCACCAAAACCATCAAGAACACCAGTGGCACGCCTGATAAATAACCAATAGCAAAACCGATCAGCATTAGCACCAACCCCAAAGCCAGATAAGCGATGTACTGGGCTTTCAGCCCCTTAAAGACTATTGGCCTTCCCACCCCTTTATTGATATGATACACAGTAGCCATAACTATATCCCGAAAAATGATTTTAAAACCGTAGCCACAATCACCAGGAAAACACAACTCCCAAACCAGGCAGAAGCCACTTTGGAGGTATCCGGCTCTCCCGCATTCCACTTGTTAAAGACCTTGACAGCGCCTATGATGCCCATCACTGCACCGATGGCATACATCAGGTCACAGCCGCTATCAAAATAACCCTTGACCTTATTTGTTGCCTCCTGGATCCCGGCATCCCCATCCTGGGCAAAAAGTGGAAGTGCATACCAAAGCTGATACCAACAAAAGATATAAGCCATCAATAAAAATTTGGCAAAAAGTTTCCTCAAAGGGCTATTGAATTGATTTTTCATAGAAAATAGATGTTAAACGTTGATAGATGTAGGGTCAGAGTTAAATATCTGGCCAGCCAGAAAAGATTTACCTTTAATACCAGAGATTTTCCAGCTCCTCTGCACTCAGGTGAAAAGCTGCATGTTCAGCAATAAATCCATTGATCCGCCCGATCCGCGGATGCGAAGCCATTCCCGGATAGACCTCTTTTACCGCTTTCATCAGTTCCAAAAAATCACGTTTATTACCATCTTCTTTGGCCAGAAGCAAAAACACATTCTTGATTTCCTCCAATAGATCCGGCACCAACCCCTGCTGATCCTCCACATTACGTCCCCCTAAATCCACAAAACCGATATCTTCCATCCCCACTGAGCTCATACCCTCGGGCAATTTTGCTTTGCCCATCAGCTCACCAGCCAAAGGTTCACCTGCATCAGCCGAACCTGTATTTTGCTGACCTCGGTCAGCACGCTGATTAGCCCACTTTCCAGCGTTTCCGACACCAAATGGCCCGCGCTTTCTTTTCAGATAAAAAAACATCAAAACACCACCATACCAGACCAGTGCCAAAACCAATAACACCACTATTAACTGAAGAGTAGAAAAACCATGCAACATAACAGTTCAACTTTTTCCCAGCACACCATTGTCCTGGGATTTGATAAAGCAAAGTTGCCTACTGCCAAAATCCTCCTATCCAACATTGGATAGGTTGGATTTAGAATCAGCTATAAAACGGCTGTTAACCACATCTCCAAAAGCTATAGCGCCTCACTAAAACCCATTTCTCCTCCTCGCCTTTTCCGGATCATAAGCATCATCCTCATCCATTTTTTTCAGTACCGCCAATTTCATCATATCCAGAAACGCCGTTTTGCTTATGGTCTTCCTAGCTTTAAGATCATCAAATCCACGTTTGGGCACCCTCAGGTTCACCCCAAAAAAAGCCCCCACGACCTTGAACAGTTCCACAATCCCTATGCTGCCATTATTGACCTGTCCCGTTAAATGAATACCATGGACCAACTCTATCAGGTGTATATCTTCTCCCGTCCATTTGATCTCACGCTGCAGACTACCTGTTGGATCGACAACCGTAGCTGACAACGGCCCAGGTCCAGTAAGCCCATGCAGTAACGCCAAAATCTCATTACGCACACGCTCTTGCGCCATAAACCAGCTCAAAAGCTCTGCCATCGGGGTACCCAAAATGGGCTCATAACTCAATACGAATGGCTGAAGGATGTTTCTCACATCACGCCGGGAATAAAAGACCTCATCCAGCAAACAGCCATCCAGCTTGAAATAATCATAATGCATACAGTTCTGCTCAAAAAAAACAGTGATGGAGCGAAGCTTGGAGAGGTAATATTTCTTTTTGGCTTTCGGCCCCGATTGGGGAACACCAGCCATAAAACAATGATATTCTGTGTAATACACGAGTAAAGACTTAAACCTGGGGTAGATAAATTTAAAATAACCGATCTCTTCCAAAGGATCCGTAAATGGATGTTCAGAAATTAAACCAGTCAGATCCTTCAGCGCATCCGCAACTGCAGTAATCTGCGCCTTCAGCATCGCTACAGGAGATAATTCCTCTTCAGATAAAGATTCCAGCCGGGCATTAAGTTCACCCAGCAGATTTTCACTAAACTTGTTGTACATAAGGTTGATATTTAGATATACTTCCACCTCGCCCGTTAACCGGCAACAACTCTCACAGGTAGAAAAAATGTAAATTCATCAAAATGAAAAAGAAAAAAGGTTTGTTCAAGAGTAATTCTGCTATTCTTTTCTTTTTCTCATAGCCGGTTCTTTTTATTAAAAATAAACAGGAAAGCATTAGCATAAACCAGAACCGACATACCCATACTAAAACAATCAATAAGTCGTTATAAAAAAGTATCCGTTCCGACAGGACAATATTACCCCGTTTAAAAATAACTATGGTTGATCTGTGACACAATCGATCACCATGCTACAATTTAACGACCCCGAAGCCGACCTACTGGAAACATTAAGCTTCATAATCCCCCTTCCGACCCCCATGCAAAATCGGGTAAAAGAAGAAAGCCTCATTGAAACTTTCGAGCGCAAGAAACTCCTATTATCACCCGGTGAAACCGCGCGCCGCGTCTACTTCATCCGCAGTGGATTCCTGCGTGCCTATTTTATTGACGACAGCGGAAACGAATGCACCACCTGGTTTACAGGCAAAGGCGATCTGATGATCTCCGTACATAGCTTTTTTACCCAGCAGCCCGCAAATGAGTACATAGAAGTGCTTCAGGACTGTAAACTTCAGTCCCTGACATGGCTAGAACTTAATGCCTATTACGCCGACTTCAGGGAAGCCAACCTACTGGGCAGGCTCATCACCCAGAGGTACTTTATCCTGAGCGAAGAACGGGCCATCTTACTGCGCACCCGCAGCCCCGAACACCGCTATGATCTACTGCTAAGAAACCATCCCGAAATCGAACAGCAGACCACACAACAGAACATCGCCTCGTACCTCGGTATCAGCCGCGAAACACTTAGCAGAATTCGCAGAAAAAAAAACAAAATGTGTCACCAGACACAAAATCACTAAAACAAGACTACTATTTTTTAATAAAAAAAATCGCCTGAAACTAAATTTAGGATTTTACTTGTCGCACCACCTATATGTTTAAGATGGAGAAAGTGATCAAATGATTTGGTATTGAATTCGTGGATAAGCTGGTAATAATTGGGAAGTATGAATGTGAAGATAGTCCGTTGTCAATTAGGGGCACCTTACGGAAGTTGCATGTATTTTACTGAGTGGGTAATGGTATGGTACAGAAATGCCGGATGATGTTGGATTCTAATTCCTATCAGAACCCATAGTATGATTTAAAACAGGCATAGGTTTTTACTAAAGGCAAAACCAGGCTAATAGGAAAGCTTGTTGAAATGTTATATTTGTCTAACTGTTTTGATTAATGCCTCCAAAAAAAACTCCATATCAAAAGCCGAACTGGTTTGATGAGCTTCCTGCATTTGTAAAGGTTGTGCTGTTTATTCTTTCCTGTGGCTTTCTCTACTGGCTTAAAACCAGACAGCAGGAACTTGAGCGGAAGGAAAATATCCGCGCGCTTATTCCTGATATCATTCTAGCTTTAAAAGACATAGCTAAAAAGCAGGACATGGTTTTTTATTTTTCCAATTACGATGCGCTGAGGCTACGGTCGGATCATCGAGGGCTGCTGGAAGCAATTCCGAAAGACTACCGGAACTGCGGTCTGGACAGCGATGAGCAGGGCATCATATCCCGTTTTGTGGACAGTCATGAAAATCTGGAGGAGATACGCAGGGCTTATAATGAGCGTTTTATCCCGCATGAGATTTCTGAATTCAGCGAATTTCTTTGCAGCCTAGAGGCCTATCCCCTTTCTATGGAGCAGATGCGCGCGGTGGTATGTGAAGAAGATAACAACCTGGTGATAGCCGGGGCGGGTACGGGAAAGACGACCACCATCAGTGCGAAAATTGCTTATATTCTGGAAAAGAATCTCGCAAGACCTGAAGAGCTGCTGGTGATTTCTTTCACCAATACTGCAGTGGATGAAATGTTTGACAGGACCTGCAATTTCCTGCGGGATGATGAGCTGGCCAGAGGGATCACTTTTAAAACATTTAATGGTTTCGGCAATATGGTCTGCAGGTATTGCAGTCCTCATCCGGTAAAACTCGCTTTTGATGGTAAGGATTACCGGGCAAAGTCGTTTTTGCAGCAGGAGTTTGACAGGCTGTTTTTAACGGACGGGGATTTTGAGCAGAAGGCGGTTAATTTCATCTCTTTTTTTGTCAGGCCGCCGCGCGATGATTTTGAGTTTGAATCAGAAAACGATCTGATCAAACATGAGCAAGCTTTCCGTAACGTGAGCCTGAACGGAACGGAATGCAAAAGTTTAGAAGAGGTAATAATTGCTAATTTTCTTTACCTGCACCAGGTGGATTTTGAATACGAACGGACTTATCCGTTGCAAGTCGAAGACCAAAATCCTGATTTTGGTGCCTATTCCCCTGATTTTTATCTGCCGGAATACGACATCTACCACGAGCATTATGGCATCGATGAGCAGGGCAATGTTCCCGCTTATTTTAAATGCAAGCCTCCATTTAAAACCGCTACCGAGCAGTACCAGAGCGGCATGCGCTGGAAGGAATCGATCCATGAGAAATACGGTACCCGTCTGATCAAGACCTATTCCTTTCAGAACCGCAACGGAACGCTGCTCAAAGCGTTAAAAATCCATCTGGACAGCTACAAAGTAACCTTGAGAAAACGAGACCCTAGAGAAATTTTAACCCAGATCAAAGCGCTAGACGACTATGAGGATTTTATGGGCCTGATCTTTACCTTCCTGAATCTCATGAAGTCCAATAACAGCACCATAGAGCAATTAAGATCAAAAGCCGCAGACCAGCGCTTTGAAGTATTCCTCGGCGTATTTGCGCCGTTGATTGAGGCTTACCAGGCTGAACTGAAACGCACCGGCTGTATCGATTATAACGACATGGTGAACCACGCGAGCAGGTATATTTCCAGCGGTGAATTCAATAAAAAGTACCGTTATATTTTAGTGGACGAGTTTCAGGATATGTCCCTGGGTCGTTATGGCCTGATCAACGCATTGAAAGCGGCCAATCCCACCGCCAAGCTTTATGCCGTCGGAGACGACTGGCAGTCCATCTTCCGGTTTACCGGAAGCGACATCAGTATTATCACCGAATTTTCCAAGTATTTTGGGGTGACTGCCGAAAATGCGGTATTACAGACTTATCGTTTTAACCAGGAGATACTTGCCTTAAGCAGCGGCTTTATCCAGGTCAATCCTTCCCAGCTGAAAAAAAACTTGTCTTCGCCTTTTAAGGCATCGCGCCCTTCTTTTGTGCTTACCCCCATAACGGGTTATGGAAATAAGGCACAACGGGATCTGCAGAAATTTGATGCCCTAAAAGATACCCTTGCAAAGATCAAAAAAGATCACGCCACCGCCTCAGTATTTCTGATCGGGCGCTACCACCATAATTCACCCACAGACTTAAGGGAACTACAGAAGACTTTTCCAACGCTAAAGCTCTCCTATTTCACCGCACATGCCTGTAAAGGGCTGACCTGTGACGTGGCCATTTTGCTGGACCTTGATAGCGGCATATATGGCTTTCCCTCCCAAATGGCCGATGATCCGATTTTAGGCTACCTGCTCCAGCACGGCGACAGTTTTGAAAATGCAGAAGAAAGGCGGCTGTTTTATGTCGCCCTGACCCGCGCACGCCATCAGGTCTATCTTCAATATAACCCGCATAATATGAGCAAGTTTTTAGTCGAACTGATCCACGATCATGGTATTGTCAAGGGACAAACCGCTCAACAGAAATGTCCAAGCTGCAACGGAACTATGATAGCCAGAAATTCAGCTAAGGGAAAGTTCTGGGGATGCAGCAACTATCCGCACTGCAAACAGATCGTACGCATTGTTGCTTCTATAAAATAAAAATTGATACAAAGAAGTTCATTAAAGAATCGAAAATTGGGCTGTGTATATTTTGGTAAAAGTAGTTCTTCGCCGCTTTTTGTGATTAAGTCGGTTTGAGTACCAATCTTTTCTAAATATTCGAAACTTGCCCACCATATATGTAAAGTTCGATTGGCCCTAATTTATTTACATTGCCTTCTACCGGCACCTTGCTGTAGCACCCGATTAAAAGGGGAAGCCCCGAACTGTGTCTATGCAAAAGGATAGCTAGAGGTCTTTACGTCCGCATATTTATGTATGGTTGACTTAACTGAAACTACATCATCAGTTTTGGAGCAATGCTGACAATTTTTCCTTCTCTGACCACTTCACAGAAGAAGATTTATTATGGGTCATCGTGTGCAACAACAAACTATCCGAGCGGTCCTGTTGATAGCCATTGGCATCTGTATCGATAAGAATTATCTTTTTTTCTATATAGTCTTTCATGTAGGATTCATCAGCCATTTCCGAATAGATGTTTGCCCTGGCGATACTACTGGTGAAGTAACTAAGCGTACTACCGGTAATGTAATTGATCAGGATCAATTTGGTATTGGTCTTTTGGTAGATGGCATTGAATCTGATATCCCTCCTTTCCCCTAATGGTGCTCCCCATTCAATCTTGTCATTGGGTACGATTGACTGGATATAGTTATTCGCGAGTTTTTTAAACCTTGACTTGGTTTCTTTTTCCGCAACATCGGAAAACTCGACCTCGGAAGAACTGATAATATTTGAGATGAAGGTAGCAAGGTCAAAAACAATCGATGGAACGCTTGCCGGTTTTTCTGTCTTCTTATAAAAATGCTTTTTCCCATCCTTGCCAGTAACCTCCTTAATTTGATAAACCTCTAAATAATAGAAGAGAAGCTTTTGAAAAGCATCTTCCTCAAGGCTGAATATATTGTCATAAATACCTAAGTCGATCCAACCGCCGTCTGAAATGATATATCCGCCATCTCTCTCGGTCAAGAAAACCGACACAAACTTGTGCGAAGAAGTCGTAAAGGGAGTGATAATCTCAAGAGATTGGCCTCTAGCCTTAAATTGCCAAAGATGTGAAAATTCACTTCTAACATTTTGGAATATAGCGTCCAGTTTCATAGAAAGGTTACGTTTGAGTTTGGATCTTCTTTTGTTGTTTTTAACTTCAGGTCTCCGTGCAAGATTTCCACCTCTGGAAAATCATCATCGTTGAACCTCAAATTTGCCTCATGGCAAAAATGCTTGATGCAAAGATTGATGTCTTCGAGCGCGACTCTTTCTGCGTCATCCAGAAGCTGTTTGGTTTTATAGGCAATATTTATCCCTTTTTCGTTGTAAAAATGAAAATGAGGAGTAGTGACCTGCTGCTTGGACAATGGAATATCTTCATCATAATTTCGATGGGTATCTCCGTCACTATCAAACCGGAAAAATGGAACTTTTGAGAGATCCTCGCACTTTAGTTTGAATTGAAAAAAGTTATGGTTACGCATCTTAACATCAACTATCAGATCTATTTCGTTTAATAAAACACTATGGGTGATCGCAATCCTGTCCTCCAAAATATTCGCATTGTTGCCAACCTCCGAAACACTGATAAGTGCTGAAAATATGGATTTTCGGTTCTTTAACAGATCATTGTAAAATCCATATTGAGTACTGATTTCTGGTCTGATCTCCTTTCCCATATTATTCGAATTTTATTTTTGGTAGTGAATTTACGATATCTACAGTTTGCACACTTATATTGATAACACTTAAAAGTAGGTCTAAAATGTACCTTGGATTGCCAACTTCTTTCGCCCAGTCATTCGGATCATTCTTAATACCACTATCCTTATGGACTGATGTCGCATAACGTTCCATTACCCATTCAACTGCACTTTTTCCATTGATCATAAATTTATAAGCACAAAGTGGTATATTACTTATGGTTATTTGACTATTGAACTGTATTATGCCTTTTTGATCTTTTTTTGGAAAACGCATTTTTTCAACTTGGAAGAAACCAGAATCGGCCCCAGCTACTACCACATCAGGATGCGAACCTAACTTCTCGTATCCTAAATGAAGCTCAGCCAAATTTCTACCTGCTTTGCTAAACTTCCAAAAATCTCGAACATCCTCTACGAGAGGTAGTTTGGGCAGCATTTTTTTAAGGTCATTGACAAATTCCAATCTATACTCCGGACTATGAAGAAAACCATAGACATAGTAAAATATATCTTCTTTAGTTATAGTTTTTCCATAAATCTTCCTCGCTCTCTCTAAAATAAAATCACTTATACCATCTCTTCGGACATCTTCTTTTTGGTTGTCTTTATCAAACAAAGTTGGCGTCTCTTTTTGGTTTTCTTCATAATAGTATAACGGAAAACATTGAGAATCTCCATTAAAATGAAGGTTTGGCACAGCATCGGCAATCAAAACTGCGACACCGTCATTACTGCTTGAAGAAATACATATCACGACGTTATTTGCGCCATTAAACGGAAAAAGCTTAGGCTGCTGATAAACTCTATGATTAAGTATGTTAGAATAATAAAAATTCTGTTTGAAAAATGGCCGATACATTCCTATCACGCAATTTTTCTCTTCGAAAGTATATTCTATATTATTTTTCAGATCCCTTTTCCAAATATCCGTCCAATTAACGCGCGCAGAATTATAGTCAAATAACTTATCGATAGCTAGCTCAGGATTATCTTTCATTTGCTGATGAATTTTAAGCCTTTCGCTGTTATAAAAATCAATCGTATTGTGAATGTTGGTTTTTAAGTCCCCAATACTACTATTATAGCAGAATGCATCTCTATTAGTTGATATGCCAAGTGAGAACGTTGTAAAATAAGATTTGCTACGAGAATCATACTTTTTTTCAGGTGCGCACGGAATGAACGAATCGAAGGCATCATTTCTTTGGCTAACCCAGTCAGCATGTTCATTAGGATTTAACATATTCCAGTTCATATCCGGATTAAGAACAGACCTAAACCTTCCGACAATATCAAGTTTTTCTTCTCGTGTTAGATAATCTCCAATATCATGATAGTAGATTTTGGCTTTATCATCAACCTTATTGGCATTTTTCACCAATAAGGTAACCGAAATCGGCGTTCTGGAGCCAGAGCCAAAAATTTTACCGCCCTCTTGTCTACTTAGTTCACCTTTAGTTCTTTGATTACCCCTAAGGTTGAATACATATATAGATGCAAACTCTTTTTCGAGACATTTTCTAAATCCACTACTGGTGTTGGAGTCGAGCCAGGCACCATTAGATACAAAACACAGCACCCCGCCATTTTCAGCATCTATACGGTCGGAAGACCACCTAAAAGCCTTTATATAAGAATCATAAAGTGAAGCCTTTAACCCAGAACCTGATTCCTTCGCATACGTATTAAGGATCCTTTTTTCCAAATTTTCATATTTCTGGTTTTGTGCATCATCATTTGCGGATTTTTGGCCAACAGAATACGGTGGATTACCGATTATTACCTGAAGCGGTGCATTTTTTTGTTTAGCAACCCTTTCTGAATTTTGAGGGAACATTTCCTTAAATATCTTATCTCTATGATCACTTTCTCCAAGTTGAAATGTATCTGTTAAGCAGATACCATCAAAAGAAAGATATTCCTCTAGATCCATCGCATCGTGAAAGGCATTTTCAATATTTACTGCAGCTATATAATATGCAAGCAAAACTATTTCATTTGCATAAATTTCATTTTGATATTTTCTTAATAAATCTTTTTTGTCAATCAACCCGCTTTGCAATAACCTGGTAATAAATGTCCCGGTCCCGGTAAACGGATCCAATATATTTACATTCTCATCCGAAAGGCTTCTGCCGAATTCCTTTTTTAGTACATCATTAACCGAATGAATGATAAAATCCACCACTTCAATCGGCGTATATACTATTCCCAGCTGCTCTACCATTTTAGGAAAGGCAGTCTTGAAGAACTTGTCGTAAAGCTCGATAATAATCCGCTGCTTGCCTTCTACATTATCGATCCCACTGGCACGCATTTTTACCGATTCATAGAATTTCTGCAATGTTTCGGCGTCTTTTTCGACAGTTTGAGCCTCTAATAGATCCAGCATGGTCTGCATGGATACAGAGATAGGGTTGTTCTTCACAAAAGAGTAGCCGTCAAACAACGCTTCGAAAACGGGTTTGGTAATGATATGCTGGGAAAGCATTTCTACTGCTTCCTGTTTGGAAATACTTGGATTGATATTTTTCTGCAGTCCGCCAAGGAAATTTGCGAACGCTTCCTGATGTAACTTGTCTTCGGAAATCAACCGGTTGATGCGTTCGGCCTGGCGTTCCGCAATTTCGGCCACACTTTTGGCCCATTGCTCCCAATATCGCCTATCGCCAACCTTGTTGACCATCCTTGCAAAAACCACATTCTGCAACTGCTCGAACTGCAGTGCAATCTGGTTATTAATCGCCCCGGAATTTCCACGAGAGTCCTTATCATCTACGATCGAAGCATTACCATTGCCATCGAAGGTATACTCCGGCCTTCCGACCAGTATCTGGCTGGGACGACTCTTATTGAGTTCAATTTTGTTTACCGTTGCGTTGAAACGGTCATCGTGAGCGCGGAGCGCATTGAGCACCGTCCATACCACCTTGTATCGGTCGTTATTATCTAATGCAATATCTGCCTCAATGTTGGAAGGAACCACAACTGGGATTATTATATACCCATATTTTTTGTTAGTACCAGGAGAAAGTCTCATCACCCGTCCAACAGACTGCACCACATCAACCTGGGAATTCCTGGCCGACAGGAACATTACCGCATCAAGTGAAGGTACGTCTACCCCCTCACTTAAACACCGTACATTGGTCAACACACGGCATTCGTTGTCGTCGGTCTCAGCTTTAAGCCAGGCCAGTCGTTCGTCCCGGTCGGGAGCTGACATCGTTCCGTCCACATGCTTTGAGGAAAGGGAGACCATTTTCTCCCTTTTTTCTCCCGGAAGGGAATCCACATAAGTATCGCTAATGCTATTGTAGGTATCGGTGATCGTTTTGGAGGCTGCAATGCTTTGGCAAAAGGCAACAGCCCTTTTCATAGGTTCCGGATCGGTTTCCTTGATGATACCGTGATCGCCCAATATCTGTTTGGAAAGGGCATTGATGCAGCCTATGAGCTTGGAGGTATCATCGGTACTGATCTCACTGCTTTCCCCCTGTAACATTTTCTGCACCGCGGGTGGCACGTCCTGTTCGCTCAGAGTCAGGATCAATACCTTATAATCGGTCAAAAGGCCCTTGATTACCGCTTCTCCGAATCCGATTCGGTAGATTTCCTCCCCGTATAGTTCAGAGTCATCCATACTGCACAGGATTGCATCGGCTTGGGCGGCCTTACTTTTGGAATCATCATTATATAATCTCGGGGTAGCTGTCATGTACAACCGCTTTTTGCCCCTTATGAATTCGTTGTTATGTACCTTGGTAAAGGCTGATTCATCCTCGCCGGCCAAAGAAACGCCCGTTGTGCGGTGTGCCTCATCGCAGATGATCAGGTCAAACTCCTTAAATCCATTATTTAATAGTTCGCTTTGGGCCCTGGCAATCACTTCGATCGACTGATAAGTAGAAAATACCACGGTCATCCCGGGATTGCCGCGCTCTTTAATATTCCCGAACTGGCGCAGAATATCCTGGGGATTGGTGGATGCCGGCAGCGCCAGATCTACCACGCTTGCCCCGTCGCTATCAAGGTTTTTATTTCTCTGCCTCGTGATCTCAGGATCCGAACATATGCAGATCGCATTGATGGGCTCAACTGCAAAGGTGGACCATTCCCTTAAGGTCTGTCCCAAAAGGGCAATAGACGGAACAAGAAATAGCACAAGTCCCTTCCCTCCAGTTTCGTTCTCGGCTATCCGCAGGGAATTAAAGGTCTTACCCGTTCCGCAGGCCATTACCAGTTTTCCACGGTCAGCTGTCTTAAAATGAAAATTGGTATTCTCAAGTGCAGCGCGTTGATGGGTTTTCAGCTCCCTAGTGGTGTTACGCGCCTGTTCCCCATGGATCCCGTTATCAAGCTTTTTCCAGTCAACTGGTGCATCTTGTAGGTTGTAAAGATTAATCCTTGTTACCGCAGGATTCTGTGATCGAATGGCTTCTTCTGCATTTGGCCCCCAGTGGTTAGTTGTAGAAATCCAAAGTCGGTGCGAAAACCTGACCGTGATCAGCTCTTCGTTTTTAAACTCCCTACTTGAAGTGGCGAGAAAGGAATCTACGGCAGGCTTATCTATTCTCGAATTTTCCTGGAAGCACTTGCACTGAATTGCCCAATAATCCCCATCGAAAGTCTTTGCAACAAGATCAATTCCAGTGTCGCCACCACCTAAATCGCTCTTGCCATGGAATTCAGTCCACAGCCAAACGTTTTTAAGCTTGCTAGTATATTGGGGATCAGTGAGCAGATAGGCCTGCATCAACCGCTCAAAGCGATTACCCTTATCCTTTTGCGAAAATGAAATTCCGCGGTATTTTTCTAGGATGATATTAAAACTCATTTAGATCTGGTTTATTCGGAGCGTATATAACCTGTCAATAAGTAGGTTAAGTCATAACCCTTTTACTAACGGACGAGGGACTAAATTAGCAATAATTTATTACCACAAGGTAAGAGGATAAAAATTGCACATTTTTTCAAACAACCACTTCACAATATAATGGCAAATCGAATTTGAAGGACGGTGAAATTGTCGACACTTCGAGATCACTTTTGTAGCAAAGTGGCTAAAATAACAACAACGGCAAAATTGCTGCTTTCAATTTTTTACTTCTGTTCGATATCTTCTGACAGCAATATTTGTCATCCATGGTTCTCTGATTTTTCGATTAAAAAGCACCCATCAACACTTATACTACTACGGGTTGTCGGCTCGGACAAGCAATTTTAGGACGGCAATCCAACATCAAATCATTTTTTTAGTAACTCATGCTGTTATTTAGAATATAATAATTTTAAAACACATGATATATCTTATAGTTTCACGTGGATAACTTGGAAGTAAATAACTGCGGACATTTCAAATCAGATCCTCAACATTTTGAAATGCAACCAAAAAACAAATGACAGCTATTAGTCTATCTATTTATATAACCCATACCATTTTGAACAATTGACTGCTTGCCCAAGCTAGACTCTGGGCAATATTGTTTAGATTAAAAGTCCAGTAATTCTTTTGGATGAATTCCCAGTCCTTTTGCAAGATCCAAGAGAGATAATAGTGTTGGATTTATTTTACCATCTACATAACGCTTAATGTCGCTATGTTCTAAATCGCAATTAGCGGCAATCCTTCGATAAGACATTTTTTTTGTTTTTTTTATTTTTTCCAAATTCTTTCCAAATAGTTTTAGATTATTCTCTGAATCATCCATATAAATTAACTTTTGAGAAATTTGAAATAAAAACATAAAAATATTGTTGTGTTTTAACACAACAATAGCTATATTTGACTAGTAATTAAGGTATTAAATAAGAGTCTCGCTTGCTAAATTTCGACAAATGCAATTGAACGGGGCAATAGATTAATGCCTATGGCGATATTTTGCGTATTTTCGTACGCACTATAGCGCTATGGGCTCTATTGTAAATCCGTTTCTCAGGCCGTCGAAAGCCTAGCAAGGCGGTATTTAGAGCCCAGCTATAGTGCTTTCCATACCAAAGACTCGTATCAACCATACGAGCATGAAAAGAAAAAACAATAAGACAACCCATCGAACATCATTCCCACTGGTGAACGGTACTGCCCTGTTTTTTCCTTTCCACGCCCAAAAACCCCATCCCTTCTACCCCTTTAACCGGCTTTATGCCCTCAAACCTAAAAACCCCATCTAGCTTTGGCATAGTTCTGCCCTTCGGTCACAATAGGTTCTTTAATAATGTAACAGACGGGGCAGACCTATGCCATGAAAGAAAATCAGGAAAAACCAACTGCGGGATATCAATCCAATGCCAACTAGCAAAAACCAAAAAATTAAACCATAAAATATAACATACTAGATAGTACGATACAGACCAGGCGGGACCGCCACGTCCATCGGTTAATGATTATTTCAAACATGGCCCCCGTCCTGGTTTTTTAGCATAATCAGCAAACCCACAACTAACCATATAACCAAATGAAAAAAGCAATAATATTTATTGTACTGGCCACGCTTTGGCTAAATTTCCGCGCCCGTGGACAGGATAAAACCAGCACACTCACCGGAACCGTTACCGATCAAAAAGGAAAACAGCTCCCAGGAGTTACCATCAAAATCAGCGGCCAGCCACAGGTTTATACCAGCGGCAGCAAAGGTAAATTCAAGATCCAGACAACCATCAATAAAGGAAAACTCTCCTTCTCCTTTACAGGCTATGCTACAGCTGAAATCCCCTTTGATACGACCACGCCGACCGAACTAAACCCTATACTGATCCCAGCAGAAAACAGCCTGGAAGACGTACAGGTCGTTTCCACCGGGTATCAGAAACTCCCTAAAGAAAGGGCGACGGGAAGCTTTGAACAGATCGGAACCAACCTACTAAACCGCAGCACCAGTCCAAATATCCTCGACCGTATCCGCAACCTCACGCCAGGCATCGCCTTCGACCGCTCCCAGACCAGCCGTGATCCGATACTGGTACGTGGTAGGAGCACCCTGTTCAGCGGTACCTCCCCACTGATCATCCTGGACAACTTCCCCTATGATGGCAGCATAGACAACATCAACCCAAACGATATCGAAAGCGTCACCATTTTAAAAGATGCCGCAGCCGCCTCCATCTGGGGCGCCCGGGCAGGGAACGGCGTAATCGTCATTACCACTAAAAAATCCGGCAACGGAAAACCCGCCATCGCGCTAGATAACAATATTGCTTTCAGCCAAAAGCCGGACATTTACAACATCCCCACGATTTCATCCCCCGACTATATCGAACTGGAACGTTTCCTTTTTTCATCAGGCCAGTACCGCACCGAAGAACAGAACAATGCCAGCGGTAACGGCCGTCCACCATTCACCCCAGTAATCCAGCTATTGCAACAGGCCAGGGACGGAAAAATCACCCAGAACCAGGCCGACGCCCTGATTGCAAACCTCCAGCAATATGATGTAAGAGATGACATCAGCAGATACCTCTACCGCAGCCAGCAGGTACGCCAGCATAACCTGTCCATTTCCGGCAGTTCCGGCGGGATACAGTATTATTTTTCTGCTGGCCTTGTGCAGAACAGCGACAACCTTGTGGGAAAATCATCCGACCGCATCAGCCTGCGCAGTCGTAACAGTTACAACTTAAGCAAAAGACTCACCCTGGAAACCACAATTGGCTACACCCAGAACCTTTCCCGAAACGGCAATAACCCCGGCATCGGCATAAACAACGGCGGCGGAAAACGCCTTTACCCTTACGCCAGGCTTACCGATGAGGGAGGCAGCCCGGCAACGCTTATCCGCGATTACAATACCGCATTCATCCAGTCTGCCCGTGACAAAGGCCTGCTCGACTGGAGTTATAACCCAATTACCGATATCGGCAGCACCGCGGCCAGATTATCCGTCCGGGACCTTGTTCTCGCATCAAGCCTGCGTTACCAGCTGGCCGCACCGCTAAACCTTGAAATTTCCTACCAGTACGAAAACCAGGATACCGGCAACGATACCCGGTACAGCGCCTCCAGTTACTTTGCCCGCAACCTCATCAACCAGTATACACAGGCACGCAGCGACGGCTCCCTCATACCGAACATCCCCTATGGCGGGATCAATACCCTTTCATCCATCCTGCAGGTATCCCATCAGGCGCGCGCCCAGCTCAGTTTTTCCCGCACCAGCGGCAGCCACAGCATTACTGCTATAGCCGGATACGAGATCAAACAGATCAGGCGCTTTTCCAGTTCGGACAGGCAGTACGGCTTCAGCGAAAACGGTAGCGCAGTCAACGGCTCGGTCAATTATACCGCCCAGTTCCCGCTCTACAACAACCCTTTTACCAGCGCCTTTATCCCCAGTGGCGGATCGATCGGCAGCACCAATAACCGCTATCTCAGCGCATTTGCAAACGCAGCCTATACTTTCCGCGGCCGTTATATCCTGTCGGGAAGCATCCGCGAAGACGCCTCAAACCTCTTCGGGGTAAAAACCAACCAGCAGGGCGTTCCCCTGTGGTCAGCAGGTGCCGCCTGGATCATCGACAGGGAAAACTTTTATAAGGTTCCTTTTCTACCACAACTGAAGATCCGGGCCAGTTACGGTTTCCAGGGCAACTTTTCAGGCAATACCTCCGCCTATGCCACCGCGCGGTACAGCATATCTTCCTATACCGGCGCCCTGACCGCAACCGTGCTCAACCCGCCAAACGAAAGCCTGCGGTGGGAACGCTCCAGAATGGTCAACCTGGGGATCGACTTTGCCTCAAAAGTGAATATCCTTTCGGGCAGCATTGAATACTACCGCAAGAAATCCACCGACCTATTGGGCAGCTCCCCGCTCGATCCCACCACCGGAAATGCAAATGCCGGGGGAGAGACAACCTTTTTTGGCAATACAGCCTCCACCAGCGGCAGTGGAACGGACATTACCCTCAACCTTTACCTGAAAGGAAAAGTAGAAAACCACTCCACACTGGTGGTGAGCACCAGCCGCCAGAAAGTCACCGGGTATTATATGCCACTGAACGCGCAGGGTTCAACCTATTTAAATGAAACCATCATCAGCCCAGTGGTAGGACGCCCGGTCTATGCCCTTTACAGCTACAGGTGGGCAGGGCTCAACCCTATCAACGGCAACCCCCGCGGATACCTGAACGGGCAGGTCAGTGAAAACTACAATGCGATCATCACCGCAACCCCTCTGGACAGCCTGGTCTATTCAGGGCCGCTTCAACCTACCTTTAGCGCAGCTTTCCGGCACAGCATCAGCTTTAAAGGCATTACCCTCTCGGCAAATATCACCTACAAGGCCGGGCATTATTTCCGCAGACCATCCATCAACTATCAGACCCTGTACAGCACCTGGAGCGGGCACAGCGATTATTCCCTGCGCTGGCAGAAACCCGGCGATGAACTCGGCACCTATGTACCCTCAAGGCCATATCCGGCAACGGCAGCCAGGGAAAGCTTTTACGCTTCGGCCGAAATACATATCAGGAAAGCGGACAATATCCGCCTGGAAGATATCACCCTGGCCTATGACCTTCCAGTCCCGCTACTAAAAAAAACAGGTTTCCTGCAATCCGCCCAGGTTTATGCCAATGCGGGAAATTTTGCCCTGTTGTGGACCGCAAACCCCGAACATCTTGACCCGGATTATATCAATGCACCATTAATAGGCAAAAGCCTCACCATCGGCCTACGCCTGAACCTTAACTGACCATAACATGAAAAAGACCATATACCTGTTGTTGCTTGCTACCATATTGCTCGCATGCAAAAAAGATTTCCTTTCGGCCAAAACGGATGACAGCCTTGTCATACCCACCACCATCGCTGAACTTCAGGCCCTGCTAGACAATGACAACGCTATCACCGGGCTCAACGAGGGCGGCCCCAATATCTCCCTGTTATTCGCCGGTACCGATGAATTTATCCTGACCGAAACGCAGTTCCAGAACGCCACCGAATATGCCAGATCGGTTTACCAGTGGTCGCCCGTGCTAAAGACCGCCGGGGCAAACCTGTCCAACCTGGACTGGGCATCGCCCTACCGTACCGTATATTATGCCAATATCGCCTTACAGGGAATCGATAAAATCGCACCCCCTGACGCCGAAACCCAGCAGTGGAACAATGTCAAAGGCAGTGCTCTTTTTTTAAGGGGCTATACGTTTTACCAATTGTCCCAGGCCTTTTGTCCACCGCCGCAGCAAGGGAATATGGATAGCCCCTATGGCCTTCCCCTCCGCCTGAGCGCGGATATCAGTGCAGCTTCCGTTAGAAGCAGCCTTGGTGAAACCTATAGCCAGATCCTTTCAGACCTAAAGGCAAGCATCAGGCTACTGCCCGAAAAACCGGTATACAAAACGCGTCCATCCCGAACAGCCGCATACGCGATGCTCGCCCGGGTGTATCAGACCCTTAGTAATCATTCCGCTGCACTCGCCTACGCAGATTCCTGCCTGGCCCTGTCACCGGTACTACTGGACTTCAATACCATCGACCCCGCCCCGACCTACCCTTTTACCGCGTTGAACGATGAAATTATATTCAATGGGGTAATGCCCAGTAGCCCCTTAGCACAGTATATGATCAGTACGACCAGATCAGCCATACCGCAAGAAAATTTCGCCCGGTTCCCGGCGAACGACCTCAGACGTAAATTGTATTTCTCCAATAACAGTTCCAACGGTAACCTCCAGTTCCGTGGAAGCTACCTGAAAAGTAGCATCCCCTTCTGCGGGATTGCCACAGATGAAATACTACTGATCAAGGCTGAAGCCCATGCCAGGCTCGGACAGATCCAGCCCGCTATGGATGCCCTGAACATCCTGCTAAAAAAACGCTATTCGATGGGCACTTTTGTACCTGCTAGCGCAACCTCCATGCAGCAAGCCTTAACAACAGTCCTTGATGAACGGTTCAGGGAACTGTACATGCGGGGTACCCGCTGGACGGACCTGCGCAGGCTGAACCAGGATAGCCAAATGACTATCTCCCTGACCAGGACCATCACCGGGGAGACCTATACTTTATCCCCGGGCAGCAGCCTTTACACCTGGCCCATACCCGATGCGGTACTTTCAGCCAATCCCGGGATGGCCCAAAACCCCAGGTAAGCCATAAGTAAGCTGCTTCTATGGAAGATAAAGTTCGAAAGCGTCCACATGAGATACCCATAATTAAAATCACATCCTAATCAATACCAATAAATCAATCCCAAATGAAAATCAAAAAAAATATCCTATGCCTGCTGATTCTGCTGTTTTTTTGGATACAAAACTGCTTAGCAGACCATGCTGTAAAACCACCAATGGCAGTAAGCGGCGTTAATCAGATTGCGGACAGCATCCGGCCGCTGAAGATAGGCGAACGGATGCCGGATCTATCGCTTGATATGATCCGCTATAAAAATAAAAATGTGCGAATCTCCTCGTTCAGGGGCAAGCTCCTGATCCTTGATTTCTGGTCGATATGGTGCGGAGGTTGCATCAATGCCCTGCCTAAACTTGAAAAGCTGCAAAACCAGTTCCCCGAAAGACTGATGGTACTCCCGGTTTCCTTTACCAAAACCGCTTCCCAGGTGGAAGAATTTTACCGCAAGCAGGCAGGCTTTGGCGACCCTATCGGATTACCGAGTGCTATTTACCCGACCATGAAAAACGATATGCTCGGGCTCTTTCCGGTACCCGGCTTCCCTCTTCTGGTCTGGATATCACCGGAGGGAAAGGTACTGGGTATGACAGATTCCTTTATGGCAACCGAAGAGAACGTCAGGAAAATTCTGTCGGGCAATATGCCCCAACTCCCACTTTCAGGACTTTACAGGCAGACTGCTACCACAGCCGAAAGTCCAAAGAAAGTCACGGGAAAAGAAAAGACATTTTCCAGCTCCATCAGCCCCTACGATGATGCCTTGGTCAGCCGCACATTTAAATTCAGGCAGGACACTTCCATGCTGTCGATCCGTTTTGATAATGCCTCCATTGTCAGCCTGTTCAAGGCCAGTCTTTACGGCAATGATACGGAGGACTTCCGCAATAAAAAGCTACTGGTTGATTTTCCAGACAGCGCATGGATGTTCGACCCCAGGACGGACACGGCCTATTACCGAAACATGGCGGGCAACAGCTTATGTTACCAGCTTCGCGCTCCCTCATCAATGGGAAAGGCAAAAGCATTAAACCTGATGAACCAGCAGCTGAGCGCCTTTCTGGGTTTAAAAGCATCTTTTGAGCAGCGAGAAGTGGACTGCCTTATCCTCGGGCAGATACCGGGAAGAAAAGTAGAGCAGAGCAAAGGAGGTAAGGTATGGATCGAGGAGCGCAAAAGACGCGTTGAATATATATTTCACAACAGAAAACTTTCTGAACTCGCGCAATATATCCAGGATATCCCCGGCTGCCCCCTTGTCATTGTAGGTACTGACCATGATTATATGGTGGACTTTGTCCTGGAGCTCCCAACTTCACAGCCTATGGAAAAACTGAACCCATCGCTTTCAGAAATTGGTCTTGAATTAAGGCAGGAAAAACGCCTGGTCAGAATGGTAGTGATTTCAAGGGAAAGGTAAAAAAGGTCAGCCTATTGTTAAACATCAATTACATTGTACCCGGTTACGGTAAATTGTTAAAAGGTGGGAACCTGTCCATCTTGCCTGCTTTGCATCTGTCTTTTTTTTAAGGGTAAGCCGGCAATTCAATATTGGATAAAAATGAGATCAGACCTTTTTTAGGTATCCCTATGGTCTTATCCCAAAATAAAAGGGCAATCCGAAAGTGGATTGCCCTTTTATTTTTAAATATCAACGGTTTAATCCTCTTTACTGGACGCATCACGGTCAGATGCATCAACTCCTGGGGCCAGGATACGGTCACCATTGGTATCGGTGGTGGTTTTTGATTCATCATAACCCAGGCTACAGAAATCAAGGCCGTTGGTACAGCCAGACGGGTCAAGGCTGGTGGCGGTGTTCGACCTCGCCTGTGGTTGCGATATCACTGTACCAGCCTGGTTGGTCTGGAACCAGTAATAATTAGCGAATTTTCCGTTTTTTACCGGACTATTTGATTTAAATGCACTGAATCCGAAGGCAACGGCTACTACCATAGCGCCAGTTACCATTTTTTTAAAGTTGTTCATCGTTTTTAAATTTTAATTTAAGTGATTTGGCCTGTCCAGTCTTAGGGCCAAAAGGCCCAGACCGATAAAGGCCAGATTGAAAATAAGATGCTGTGGCCAACTTAGCTTTTCGATCACCCCGCCACAGCTGCACGGCAACTTATCCATCCAGATCAGCATCGCCAGGATGTAAAGGGTGAAAATGACCATTGTAGAAACAAAACACCACATCCCGACACGGAATGTCCGTGGGTAAAGGATCAGTGCCACAATAACAAGCTCCAGTACGGGAACAAACCAACTTAATAAAGTTGTATATCCGCCGAAGATAAATACCGCGGTCAAGGTCTGAAGGAACCTTCCATGTTCCATAAACTTATAGAAAGCAGTATAGGCAAAGAGCAACACCGCCAACATAGCCAGCAGATAGGCTTTAAGCCCGTGGCCCCCTCTCCTCTCAGAAGGATACAAATGTCCGGTCGGCTGTTTCATATACTATCGTTTTTATCAATTGTTTCCATTGAGCATATCTATGCCCATTTTTTAAGCTTTAATTTTAAGTCCCCTTCATGATCCCTCCTTTCTGATTAATATTTCCATACCCTGGAAAACAATACTAATTTCGGTACCCAAGCTTATTACCCGGGAAGTTTTTTACCTAGAAAAAAGAAGACAAATACCTTCATATCAGATTCCTTTTAAAAAACGGTGAATACCATTATCCTTGATGCCAAGGAACGAGGCAATATCCTTTGCCCTGGCAATGAGGAATACGGCCTTATGATGATGATAGAACCTGCGCACCATTTCAGTGTGCCTGAGATTGAGCAGACTATCCATGTGGGCAGCTCTTGCCGCCTGGTTACGGTAACGGATCATTTCAGTCAGCAATATTCCTTCGCCGAAGTCCTGCAGCAGCTGGATGAGGTCCGTTCGCGATAGTGCCAATAATATCGTACCACTGTAAACCTCAATTTCCACCATACTGGGAAGTCCTGCAAAAAAACCCGGATGGGCAAATATAAAATCGCCCTCATACCAGAACCAGGAAGTCCTGCCGCTGGCTGTATCCGGTGATAGGGTAACCTCTCTCACCAGACCGCTTGCCACAAACCAGATCTGTTGCTGCACCTCACCTTCCCTCAACAGGTTTTTTGGCCCCATGTACTGCCTGGAGCTGATTAGGGGTTCCAATGCATTTTCAAAGTTCCCGGACAGTTCACATAGTGTTCCCATTACCTTCAGCAAATGCACAAAGTATTCTTTACTAACCATAATTTGATAGACTAGACATCCAGCCAAAAAAAAGGGAGCCAATAAGCTCCCCTCCCTTGCGTATCCGAAGATCCGATTGGATCCGTTTAAAAAGAACGATGGCCGAAATGATCGGTTAAACATTGATTATTTCAGGGGTCAATGTATGCCCCAAAGGGGTAAAAATTTAAATTTATTATAGCAAAGCAGGGTTTAACTATATGAAAGTAAAAAAGTATCAGGCGAATTTTGTCGTCTTTTTCATTAATTTATTGATGTTTTAAAAGACAATCCCGATATTGTATCACACCCTAACCATTTATGTATATGGAACTTATCAGTATTGCTATCGATGATGAGCCGCATGCACTCGCCGAAATCAGTGAACTTCTATCACTGGTACCTGGGATTATTATACGTGGCACATTTTCCAACACCAGTGATGCTATCGGCCACCTTCAGGACTTTGGACCGGTTGATATCGTATTTTGTGACATCAGTATGCCAGTGACGGACGGAATCGAAGGAGCCAGGATGTTAAAAGTATATTGTGACCATCTTGTATATACCACAGCACACCGAAATTATGCAGAAGAGGCCTTCCATGAAGGAGCATCGGGCTATCTGGTCAAACCGGTAAACCTGGAACGCCTGATTGAAAATGTAGAACAATTAAAGGAAATACAGGAGAAAAGCAGGCGAATCGAATACGGAGAGAAAAAATTTGCCTTCGTTACCGGCAATACGAAACATAGTTTCATTAAAGTGTTTTACAGCGAGATCGTATACTTTGAAGCGCTGCTCAACCATATCAAGATCATCACCACAAAAAACACAGAAATCACCTATGTTGGGCTCAAGCAACTGGAGAGAGACCTTATGCGGCATCCCGATTTTATCCGTATCGGAAAATCACATATGATCTCGATCAACTATCTGAAAAAAGTGGAAGGGAATATGGCATTTATGACCAATGGGGAATCGTTGGCTATCGGTGAGAAATACCGTAATGCTTTTACCCAGCTTCTGCGCAAAGGGATGCTCAGCGGTTAAGAATATTCAGTCCGCTGGTATTGGATGTTGTGGTCAATACGGTTGTAGGATCAGTGTTTGTCGTGGTCGGTTCGGTAGTACGGCTGATCAGCCGGTCTGTTTTCCTGAAGGTAAACACTATTCTTTTCTCCAGTTTTTTTCCCCTGTTTTTCATGGTCTATGGTGTTGATTGACCAATTTTACCCAGGAGCTGAAACCTGTGCATTTTTATTATATGACATACCCTAACCACTATATTAAATGGCAAAATTTAGTAAAAATGAGATCCGCATACATTTACTATGCTGGTCGGTTTATATTTTCGTAGAAGTCGTCCTCTCTGGGTTTATTGCTGGCAGGTTCAGTAATTTTTTTCTATATGCTCTTTTTTATACGGTCAACATCAGTATATTCTACTGCCATTCCCTATGGGTTATGCCAGTTTTAAAGGGCCGGTCAAAAGCACGCGTATTTATTTTTTGCCTTTCGGTGATCTTCGAGTGCCTGTTGTACCTGTCAGCTGCAACCCTGATCAATCTTTTCCTTGACCGGTTTGGCCTGCGGGGAACCCCCATGGCCTTTAATATGCAGTACGTCGGTATTACCTTATGGAGAGCAAGCTTTTTTATCATGTATGGGACAGGGTACTTTTTTCTAAAAGGTTATTTGGAGAGACAAGGACTTGAAATGCAGCTTATAACTGCTGAAAAGGATTTCCTGCGGGCCCAGATCAACCCCCACCTGCTATTTAACACCCTGAACTTTATCAGGCATGCCACAAAACACAACACCGCTGACGCATCGCTTGCGATCAATTCCCTAACGGATCTGATGGAATATGCGCTGGAGGATAGCAAAAATGAATTTGTACCGCTCGCAAAAGAGACCGAACAGGTGGAAAATCTCATTGCCTTGAACCGTCTGCGTTTTGGGCATCTACTTTACCTGGAGTATACAAACGATAACCAAAATCCTAGGGCAATGATCCTGCCGATCGTGCTACTGACCCTAGTTGAAAACCTGTTCAAGCATGGCATTTTTAATGACCCGGAAAACCCTGCTGTTATCAGTATCAGCAGCTCAGCGAATGAAATCAGTTTTGAAACCATTAACCTGATAGCAGTAAATGTCAAAAATGCAGGGCGCCAGACGGGTATTGAAAACATTAAGGCCAGGCTCGCCCATGCTTATCCCAAGGGAATTTATGAGTTTGTATATGGCGCAAAAGGAGACCGCTTTGAAACCAAGCTAACAATTACTTTGATATAGTCAACCGAATAGCTGATAACTAACACGAGATAGCATTTAATTGATCTGTTTGCGCAAAAATAAACCGGACCTATCAAAAGACAGAATCCGGCTTTATTAACGCTCTCGATGCCTAAGTTATAAAAAAATCTCTAGCTAAACACAGTGTTGATATCTTCCGCGAAGAAAACATTGTTAACCCTCATTATGTCCGCATTCCAAGAAGCCAAGCGATTTGTAACGCGACAAAAAAAGTAAACATCCAAAAGAATAAAAAAAATCTCCAAGGTACTAAACTGTATCAAATACTCACCAACTGTTCCTGATCACCATCTTCCGCCCGAACTCCATCTTTCTTAAGATTTTGGCCTTCCACTGATGACCTTTTCTCTGCCCTCGCCAATATCTTTGCACACTCCTCCCCCAGCAAAGCCTCCACCTCTGACTTGATCATCAGATAATTCTCTACAATATCCCCATAACCCACCTCTCTCGGCCTTGGGATCGGCAAATAACTTTCCATCTCCTCCGCAATCGCCTGATGGTTGTTCTGGATCTCACAATGAAACATTTTCAGTTTAATCTTCTCCTCCGGGTTATCTGCCACAATGCCCACAAACTCACCCGAAGACAGCGAAGCAATTTTCGATGCTGGTACCGCATAATCCATCTGCGTAGATCTGGAAATGGAAATATCCGAACTGTTAATACTCTTGCTTTCCTTATCCTGAACTATCTTCCCGAAATTCTCAGACAGCTTTTTCGCCGTATCCCCACTCACTTGCCCACTGATAATATTGCCGACAATATTGGTAATTACATCCGCCTGCTCTTGCCCATAATCCTTCCTCAGCTGTGAAAAGTCCTGCAAACCTAAGGTCGTTGCACATTTATACCCCCTGGCCACCGCGATATGACTGTCCATGCCCCCCACAAAAATCGAAGAATACTCATCAAAAACAATACTGCTTTTCAGCATCCCCTTTTTGTTCACCAGTTTTAACATCCGGTTCACATAGAGTGATAGGACTGCCCCATAGGTCTGTACCTTCTGTGGGTTATTGCCCATACAGACAATCTTTGGATCTAAAGGATTATTGATATCCAGCGTGAAATCATTACCGCTCAAGACATAGTATAACTGTGGTGAAGACAGCTTGGCAAGGCCGATCTTGGCAGAGGCGATCTGCCCTTCCAGTTGCGGCATTGCCTTTCGCTGCAGTGCTGAAATAAAAGGATTGATCAGTACCCTGATCTCAGGCTCCTCCTGCAGCACCGCAAATAACCTGTCGTATTCCGCTTGGATCAGCTCAATTGCATGCGGCAACGTGCAATAGCGGCCATTCTTGTACTTACGCAAAAACCAGATCACCGCTGTTACAAAATTGATCGCGCTCTCCACAAAAAAATCACCCTGCTTTTTGATCCAGTCCCGATTCAGCCCCAGCATTACTGTCCTGCTCGCCTCGGTCGCATCGGTTATATCTTCCATACTGTGCGGATCCAGCGGATTACAACGGTGGTAGATCCGGTCAAAATCAATTACCCAAAACGTGGGTTTAACCTTATAATTACCCTGATATTTTAATAGTGCGTTATAAGCAATGATCGAAAGATCGTCGAACTTAAAATCGTATAAGAACATTGAAAAACCCTTGCGGATATGCTGGGTGATCACATGACGGATCACAAAATAACTTTTCCCGGATACCTGGATCCGGGGGTGCCTGTAACCAGCAGCCCCCGGAAAGGATTAATGATATTGATGAAAGAATTCCTGATTTTTCCTTTTAAGTTATATTTAGCTGGCAGGTTTACCGAATATTCATTCTCGAGCAACCGTTCTTCCTGGGGGAAGGTTTCATTTTCAGTATTAAATACATCTGTATCTAATGAGGTTTCAATTAACCTTGAAAGCATGGCTCCACCAGAAAGAACCAAAAGATAACCGCTAGAAGTGCTTAGGATATAAAGCCCAGCGGTAAGCCGGGCATCAAATCCAAATTCGAAAAAAATACCCGCTATAAAATATAATCCGAAGCCTATCACTAAATAAAATACAATATCCTTCCTTCTGATCTTCTCATCCTTCCTGCCCTTTACCCCCAAAAGCGAAATGGCCAGACAGAATAGTGCCGCCAGTTTTGGCACCATAAACCCATCAAAAAGCCCGGTCCTGGAGATATTTAAAATCAACCGATCAGTAATCCCTGCCGTAAAGCCCCAGATCCTAAAGGCTAAATAACAGCTCATATAAAAATGGATGCTTAAAATAAACAGACTGATCAGCCTGGTAAAATCGGTGATCTTTCTAAGTCCACCTATATCTTCTCCTGTATTCATTGTTTTTCTTTAGATTTTTAGTTCTGAATGCTGGTACCGTTTTTTCCGTTTCTTTTTCTGTTGGACGGGCGCGAGGGGATCGAATTCAGCCCTGGCGAGTAGCAGGTCCATTAAAGTATCGGCAGGCGGGGCCAATAGCTCTGGCAAAACGTTCAGATTCCGTTCCTGAGCTGAAACCGATTGTTGGTGCATGTTATTTTCTTTTTGTCCGGCCATTGCGATGCGCTCCTCCAGACTCCCGTTCTTTTGGGTGTTGGCGTATTTAAAGCTTTCGTTCACCGGCCTTTCGAAGCCAAACAGCTCATCAAACAGTTTTTCCCCCGAAGCTTTAAAAGCTACGCGGTCAAACTGCCCGACCGTTTTGGAATGTGCTGTATTGGTGCCCCTGGAATTATTCATCGGGCTGAGTTTGATTTTATTGCTGATGTCCCTGCGGCTGACGATTACCTGAATGTGCATCTGCTCACCAGGTTTTACCGATCCCCTTTTCACCTGCCCACTTTTGACCTCTTTATCTTTATAGGAATAATAACGGTAGTTTTCCAGCTTACCAAACCAGAGCAAATCTTCATTGCTGTTAATACCTTTGCGGTAAAAATTCCGGGCATATTCATCCATGATTTTTACCGCAAAAGCTTTTACCTCTTGCTTTGCTCCCATTTGATCAAGCATTTTCAGGTGGGCAATTTCTTTCTGACTGGGCGAAATATTGATCAGGAAAAACTTAGCCTCATCCCTGCCCAATTTGGCCGTATTTTTATCAATCAGGCTTTTTACCAAATAAGAATCTACATGTTGATCATTCCCATTAAACCAAGGTTCAGCTAATACATCAGGAAACAACCGTGGTTCTTTATCCAGGTAATGCACCAGTTGGGCGCTACTACCTTTATTGTTTCCAGCTTCACTATCCGTGATATTGATAAACATAAGCCTACAAAATTTCTACCTGTCTTCTCGCTGTTTCCGCCAGCTCTTCCTTTTCCCTGCCCTTAAAACTACCCAGTTCTTCGCGGGCTTTGATATAACTGTTCAATACCTGCAAAAATTTAAGCTTGAGACGCTCTTTTGCTTCCATACGCTGAAATACAGCTTTTAGCAGTTTTTCATTCTCCTGATTGATTTTTGCCATTTCCTGCTGGCCTGCCAGTAATGTTTTATTCGCACCAAGTACCTGCTCATTAAAAAATTTTACAATATCCCGCTGGTTGGAAATCATTTTTTCTACCCCTTGCTTTACCGGCAGCAATAACAGTTCTTCCTGTGAACGGATAAAACCCATGTAGATTTTATGGCTTTTGGCCAGCGAATTTTTTAGCAGCTCATCGTTCAGATCAGTGGGATCTTTTTTATTGCGGTAAAAATAATCCACCATTTGGGAGAATACCAGCCGCTTAGAGCGGCCCAGTTCGAGGCTGATCTTGTTCAGTCTTTCACCAGTGATTTTGCTGTGTTTTATTGCGCTCAAGTGTTCCATCGTTTCCCTTTTTTAGAATTCCTCAGGGAGTTCCTTTTTCTTATTAAAAGCCACCTGCAAGGCAGCAAAGAATTCCCGGAGAATTCTCCAATAGCCACTAGCGCTAGCTAGAGGGCTAAAAGTCAGGCTTTGCCCGACTTCCGCTTGCTCCTTTTCTTTTGAAGGAGAAAAGGACTAACGGCGAATAACACGAGCCTGTGCTATTAAAACCGGCATAAGCTGTTTCACTTCGGTGTTTTAATGGACATATCAGTCAACACAGGCTTTCCGAGTTCATTGGCCTCAACCGTTAGTTCGAGTAACGTTCCAAAAGGCAAGTAACGCACTTCTATCTCACCAGCCAGATACCTTCCTTGATTAGTGGCCTTCCGATAAACCGAGAGGCTGATTTTTTTATGAGAATCAGGCAGGGTAAAAAAACAGTTGATGGTCACGCCACTTTTTGACCATAACATAAAATCGAGTTTTGCGGTATAGGTACCAAGCGGGACCTCCCCCTTCCCATAAGGGTAATTTTTAGGTTCAAGCACTACCTCCAATTCAGGAGTTAACTCTAATACTGTAGTTTCCATGTTGTTTTGAATTTGATATCCAAAATTGGGATAGAAAAAACGGTATATATCCAATATTGGAATGATTGGACAAAAAAAGAATAATCCGTTAAGCCTTATTGACTTTGTTAATTCGTTTTTTATGACAGGAAATTTCACAAAAAACAGGAATATTGCACAAATCACATTCTTTCCCTACCTTGGTCAAAACGCTCTTTATGCCTAATCATTTACTTTATTTCCCCTATATTAATCTTCCTCAAAATGAGTGGACCATGCGTTCGCTTATTTATTATGATTCTGTTGGTACAATTGTACCTGATGAATATTTCTACAATCCAAACCTCTATGAACCTTTTATGGCTGATCTTGTTCGAGAAAATTTGGTTGTCCCAATTAATCCGATTCATAGCCTGAACGACCCCTTCTCATTGGTCGATCCGTTTATAGAATTTGTTTCCCGACCGGGATATCGTATTGCTGAAAAAAGAAAAAGATTCGAGCATTACAATGAAACCTTCCGTATCAATGGCAGAAAGTTTGTACCTTCTAATATTAACGGGCAAAAATTCAATGCAGAGTTATTATATAGATTAGAGATTCTTGGTCTGGCCAGACGATCGGAGGGCAACTGGTATAATGTTGAGACCATTACAGCAGGTTATCTGATGTCCTATCTTTCTAACATCATTGCGAAAAAACTTGAGCTATTACCTGCAACAGATAAGCCACTTATACCAAATGGTAGGCCATACCACAAGCAAATTGGCAACCCGATTGAGGAGAAAAGACGCAGAGAGGTCCTTAAAGGTGTAATTCCTTTCCCATTGGAAGTGGATCTGCGAAGACTATCGCGTATCAAAGACAAACATGGCGAAGATATCAGCCAACTGAGAAACATCATAGAACAGATTGCTTTTGATCAAAAATATGATGACGACAGACTACTTCAGGCTAAAATCCAAGAGCTGAACCACCATAAAGAACAATTATTATCAAAATTCAGCGAAAGCAGAATCGCCCCAATTATTTTTGGAACGGCAATGGGCTTGACTGGTGCGGTTTATGGATATGCGACTGCTGACCATTGGTCTGGCGCAATCGGTGGTTTTCCAGGTTTTGCCAATGCAGTTTACTCTGCACTACAAATTGAAGCCCCAGAAAAAATCATAGATCCGTCTGGGATGAAATATCTTGCAATTCTGGAGGCTAAAACCCTCAAGGCTTAGATAAAGTGGTGTAACCCACCACCAGGGATTATCTAAATTAAGATATTTTTAGGTGTGTTCCGCCCTTAAGTGCATTGAGGTATTTTTTGTATTCTAGGAATTCTTTATCTTCTGCATTGAGATAGAGTACAAAATTGACTTTGCCTAATAAATGGTCAAGATAATTCGCTTTGGTGATATTTAGGCGCTTTTTATGATCTTCCAGTCCAAATTTTCGAATGTAATACATGGTGCTACGTAATTGATTTCTTTGCTTGAAGGAAACCTGAAGTTTTTCATTCACTACAACTCCGGTTACTTTTTGTTGTTGCCCCTGCTTCATCAGTTTTGTCTTACTTGAATTGATCTTCAGTTTCAATCCTTCAAGTAATAAACAAACCGTTGTTTTTAGTTCTTCTTCATCAAAATCACCGGAAAAAGTAAGATCGTCAGCATATCTTGTATATTTTATTCCTCTCTTTCTGCAAAACGAGGCAATATTTTCATCAGCTATCTTAAAATATATATTTGATAGATATGGACTAGTTGGCGCGCCTTGAGGGAGACAGTGGTCTTTTGTACAGAGTTTGGAAAAAAGATTAGCCAGAATCTTTGAATAACCCATTTCAGAGAACATGGTTTCAACCGCTACTTGATCAATACTGCCAAAGAAATTTTCTACGTCAATTTTAAAAACTTTAGGTTCTCCCTTATGAAATACAAGATTTTGTTTAAGGCTAATTCCATGGACATAAGCTTTTGCGTAGGGACTAACCTTAACTTTATTGAGAATATTTTCCAACATCCAAAGCTGAATATCCTTCAGGCTGGGAAGGGGTTCAGATATTTTTCTCTGTCCTCCATTTTTTTTCAAAATATCAAAGTCCCTATAAAATTTTGGCGTAAAAGTTACAGCCCTCTTGATATAGTCTTTATTGTAACCGACAAGTGCCGCAAAGTGTGCTGTATTATACACAACAGGTAGTTTTTTCTCAAAAAGCATAGCAGCATAATCAAGACATTTCTGAATGTTTTGCTGTGTATAGCCGACAGAGGTGGCTTGCTGTGTAAATTGTGTTTGGTAAGTAGCGAAATCCATTTTGTATTCATTTTTGGGGAGAGTTTGCACCCTCACCCAAATTAAATATGGGTTTCAAAGGTTCGGAGCTCCAGCGGAGGACCTTTGAAACCACAAGGCTTGAAAAAGCATTCTTCTACGGAACAGTGACCTCACGGTTCCAGTTGCTGTATATTACTACACAGCTGACCGCAGAGTGCTGTTAAAAAAACAGCTCCTTTTGGTTAGGTACAAATATAGTTTTTTTATCGAGTATTGGTATCCTGTTTTTTTCTTCACGTGCGATCCATTCTTCCTTCTTAGTTTTTTTAAAAACGCTCTCAAGTTCATCCAAGATTTGGCTTCCCAGATCGGATAATTTAATGGATTGACGATCATATGAAATTAATTGCTTCTCAATAGCTTCATTGAGAAGTTCCGCAACTTGAAGATGGTTTAAACCCAATCGGATCATTCTTTTAGAAGTTCCGTTGGTCTGCACCATCTTCAACAAATTATATTGTATTTCTTTATTCATTTCTTGTAAACGGTGCTGGATAATGTATTCCTCCTTTTCGGTGTTCTTTCCAAAAAATCGGGAAAGTATTATCCGGTGTTCTCATCAGGGTAATTAAGGCTTCAGATTCTTCATAACCAAACGGATATTTATTATCATTGATCTTATATTCAATAGCCTGCATAGTTCTGATATTATCATATTTCTCGGGGTTTTGATAGTAATCAGTAATACCCCTAGTATAAATCTTATCAGTATACAAATCGATTGCCATCGAAGTTAAATAATCCGCGGCGTTTTTCTGTGAGGCAATGGCTAGAACGCTAATTTTTTTAGTGGTAATCAATGGATTCTTCAAAATTTCCGTGACGGTATCTTTGATCGTTTCGCCTGATCCTAAATAATCATCAAGCAAAAAAATTTCGGTACCTTCCTCAGAAATGAGTTCAGTGCTTAATATTTTCTCATATGTTTCTATCTCTACAAATTGTTTATCCTTAATGCGGTCAAGTAAATTCCGATATGCCCGGAATTTATAAAGCATTTCATTGCCGCTTTTGGTTTGGTCCTTATGCTCCGGTTTAAATACGGGAAAGAGAATAAGCCTTTTAATCTTATTAAGCTTTTCCTTGTCAATCTTTTCCAAAATCGCATTTAAAAGCATTGGGTACTCACCTTCTGTGATCCACGTGTATCGTTCAGTGAGTTCAACAATCAGTTTTTTCTGCTCCGGCTGAAGGTTTTCTATTAACTTGCTAAAGTTCGTAAAGACAGTTTCATGTCCAAATTTTGAATTCCAGTGTTTGTTTGAAAAAATCTTATATAGCCGAATCAAGGCGTCAGCATCACTCATTATAATAAAAATCGTTAGTCTATATTGGTTTTAAACCCAATATTACGATTTGTTTTTGAAGTTTATAGGTATGTCCTTTTATTATAATAATTGGCAAACAACGAAATAACTAAAGAACCAGGTTCAATATATTGTTTAAAGACATAATAAAAAGCCTGTGACAGATTACATTTCTCCCGGAATTTATATTTTTACTCCTTTCTTCATCTAACGCAATCATCTAATGGGTAGTATAAAATATTTCATGTGGGGTTATCAGGAACATTTTGTAGTCGGCGCCAAATTACTTATAGAAAACATCGTCGCTAAAGTTGATCCTGAATTGAAACCAAACATTTTTCTGATCGGTTTGCTCGAGGATAATATACCAAACCGTCATAATATATGCATAGAACCTGAACAGCCTGATTATCCGGTATCAGAGTTCAAAGATATAGATTCGCTGGCCAATGGCCTTCGTAGCGTTGATGGAGAAGGAACACTCCTTCATACCCACCCGGTAGCGCAGCAGAATCAGGACATGCGCGTGATCTCAAAATCCTACAGGCAAGCTCTTCAAAGTGTCCTCAATAAAAAAAGCTTATATCGGGATAAGATGTTTTTCATTTCTTATTCTGCAAAAGTTGAAGGATACCGGGTATTTACTGTTTTGGAATTAAATAAAAGCGCCCTCGCTAAACATTATTCATTAACCAAGGCAACTTATGCAGAGAGATATCCGATTCGCACCTCATTGATCGACAGCCTAATTTATCAGTACCTAATATGCTGTACAGAAACGCTGTACCAGCCCACCCCAGGAACAGATGCGATGAGCCGTAGCCTCGAAGAAATCTTCCGGTCCGCTGCTGAGGAATTCATGCGAACCATAGCACAGGCAGGAAGCTTTCCTTTCGGGGGGCTCTATAATACCTGCAACTCTATCTCCTCACTCAAATACGAGGGGGCAGATGGTATTGGAAAAATTCTTATTGCTCGCAAGGGACACAAAAATATTAAAATGCTATTAGAACTCGCTGATCCGATCAAGATCAGTGACTTCAGGAAAGTACGTAAATTTCTGGAGGTTACCGATGCAGGCTCCATGATATTTTCGGACGCAGAACTGATTTATGGTTTATGTGAAAAAAAAGGAAAATATAACCACAAAGAAGAATCAATATTTGAAATCAATTTTTCAAAACATTATAACTGGGATGTTTCACATGATGGAAATCCATTAATGATTGTCTCTTTTATGCAACCCAGCACGCCCAAAGAAAGAATGGACAAAATCAAGTTCGAGACGGATATCGTCCGAATCTTCAAAGGCGTAAAATCAGGGGATGTGGAGTTTTTATGGGAATTGATCGAATCCGCAGCTAACCAAAAGCATGGAACTATGGTGGTGATTAGCAGTGAAGCCAAAAAAGAAGCCTCCAGACTAGGCAGGCAGGGATTCCAGATTGAGCCAGTTAAACTTGGAGACAGCTTTTTCAATTCCATTACTGCGATTGACGGCGCTGTCCTTCTTGATCCAAACGGGACTTGTCATGCTATTGGTGTAATCTTGGATGGCAAAGCCAGTGAGAAGGGAGACGCTTCACGAGGCGCAAGGTACAACTCGGCGATACGATATCTGGATACCATTAAAAAACCGACAATGATCGTAATCATATCAGAAGATGGCATGATTAACTTTATACCAGATCTAAAAGCTCAGATTAAGCACTCAACAATAACGCAATCCATAGAAGATATCAGCAAAATGAATACGGTTGAAATTGATGTCAAACGATATTATAAACTGATGGACTTCTTTACCGCAAATAGATTTTATCTAACCCAAACAGAATGCGAAATAATCAATAGCCACTCAGAAAGGATAAAGCCGGCGGTCTTGAATGAAATGAAATCAGTGGCCAATTATGAAATACTTCGACCATCAAAAGACATGAATGATTCCTACTATTTACCTGAATAACATGTCCCATCGATTATGCTACAGCCAAAACCAGACTCTTCGAGTGTAGTACAAAATAGAAAATGAACTCCTATCCCATAAAAACCTCTAATATTTTTAAGACACTTAAGAGAATTGCAATCACACTGCCAACCCTTGTAACGATATTCCACGCCTTTTCCTTAGTCAATCTCTTTTTATAATAATACTGCCATTGTGAAAAATATGCCCAGTTCTCGCCCACCTCACTAAAATTCATTAAAGTATGTACTCTGGATTCATCTAGATGAAATAGTGCAGGTAAAAATCCTCCTGTAAACATTTTTCGTACCTGACCTTCCAAAAATAAGCTGAATTGCTTTTTATTCTTTCGCTGTTGCTCCTTTAAATTTTCTAGCTTAGATAAATATTCCTGCTTTACCATATCGACATCAGATTGGTTATAAGCATGAGTATGATAATTCTGTTCCAGGAAGAACTCAAAATCGTAAGAACTCAGGAGCTTCTTAGTTTCATTCTGGTCGAAATTTATAACTGTTTTCATTGCAATAATTTTATTTTAATATCCTGCACAAACTTTTTTTTTTCATATCAGGGTTTTCCCAAGAGATTTATTATTAGTGCTTTTTTGGCTGAAAACCGTATTCCAATGTTTTTCTTTTGAAGGGCACCTGAAATAAAAGTAATATGTTTAACCCCCTATTTACGGCGAGCGATCTTCACTCCGAGATGAAACATTGTTTTTGCTCTATATTGGTTTTTCAGTTTTTTAATAGTCTTTTCAATCGCGCTCAAACTACAGGGTACCATTTCCAGTTCACTCAATCTTTCAGAGATTTCTTTTTGGTTCATCCCTTGGAGTAGGCAACTTATGACAACTTTTTCCATATACAAATATAAATATTCATTACACCTGATATATTAACAGAAAAAAAACAAGACCGCCGTCCGCTTCTCTTACTGATCTCGGGATAGGCTTGCTACAACATCATCGAAAACTTCTGTCCACCCTACATCATCCCCTCATCCAAAAAGCTATAAAACCCATACCTAGAAACGATCAAATGATCATGCACATTAATTTCCAGAATATCACCCCCGGATTTTAATTTCCTGGTTAACGAAATATCTGCATTGCTTGGCGATAATTCCCCACTTGGATGATTATGCGCCAAGATCATTCCACTTGCACAGGCTTTCAGCGCCACTGCAAAAATTACTTTGGGATCAGCAAGCGTTCCTGACAAACCACCCTGCGAAATATTCACTACTCCCAATACCCTAGCCCTCCTATTGAGCAAAATCACCTTAAATTCTTCCAAAAGCTCAAGCCTGCCTTCGTCCCAACATTCCATTAATACCCTGTAACCTTCTTGTGCAGATGTAACCTGTGGCAACTCTGCCAATTTAAACGCCGGATGATAACTGATCTCAATTTCCGCTACTTTAAAACTTAAATTTTCCATAATTTTCTGATTTAATTATGGAGTCCGGCCAGATTCAGCTTCTGCCAAAGCAAAAGGAGGAACGGAATAAATGGGTAGCGGGCAAAGGCCACAGGAGCGTTTATGCCGGAAATTCCTTTGCGTGCCAGAACTGAACCTTAAATTTGTACCAGAATTGAATAAGATATCCCCCATTCAGCTAAAGAAGCCTAATCCTATCATAAGTCCATCCTTAAAACAGAGTGGTAGCAGTGCCCTCAACACTTTCTATATTAATCGAAGTTAAAATGTATCTGAATGCAGTGGAATAAGAATCCAACTTCTCCAACATTGGGCAGAGCGCAACCGAAATGGTGGACTTTTGACCTAAAAACCCTAATCCTTATGGAAACCATAACAAGCAAACCAAAAAGGAAAGCGATTAGAAAGGGCAGTAAAGTTAACAGGAACCTACTTGCCACACCAAAAAAAAGAGCAGGAAAAGCCATTACCGCCAAAATTCCTAGAAGCAATAACAGCAAAAAATCAACGGACATGGATCAGAACAGCCTCATTTCTGATATAACAGCGGCTAAAAGTATAGAGAATTCCGATAATGATATCAGCAGGATTGCCGACCAAAAAGAGGAAAATTTGGTAAATTTAATCGTCAAAGTGCTGGTTAGATCCACACTGGAGGAATTATATGGAAAAGAGAGCAATTAGATATTTAAGGTTTAGCGACAAAAAGCAGAGTGAAAACTCAATCGAGCGTCAACGGGTGGTAACTGACCACTATATAGAATTTCACAAAATCAACCTCGTAGACACGTTCATCGACAGGGGAAAAAGTGCAAAAACCTTCGACAGACCTGATTTCATCAAACTACAAGAGTTTATCGGGCTATACTATAAAAATGTAGATTACCTACTGGTTGACCAGATGGACAGATTTAGCCGGGACGCGGGCGAGGCCATGAGCATGGTGAAAACATTACAGTCCAAATATGGTATCCAGATCATTAGTGTCTCAGAAGGTATAGAATTTGACTACAATACCCCAGGTAGCTTCTTCAGGGCTGGCCTACAACTGCTCTTAGCAGAGGAAGATAACATCAACCGTAGTATCAAAATCAGGTCCGGTTTATATTCCAAGAAAACCAAGGAAGGAAAATTTGTTTTTGGGATCAGTCCTTTTGGCTATAAAAAAATAGGAGAACCAAGAGACCGGCGATTGATCATCGATGAACGAGAAGCAAAGATCGTACGTTTTATTTATGAAGCTTATCTAAAAAACGTACCGCTTTACCTGATCAAACAAAAAGCAGCCGAAATGGGCCTAGACCGTAAAGGCAACATGATCGTGGAACGGATCCTCACCAATGCCGTTTACGCGGGACTGATTAAAGCTGAGCCCTATAAAGAACATCCCGGAGGGCTATTCCCTGGCATTCACGAACCTATCATCGACATGATCTCATGGAAAATGGTGCAGAGTAAATTTACCAGGCCCGCTAAAACCCGAACAATCGTCAACGACGAACTCCCCTTTAGAGCCATTTTAAAATGCCATTGCGGGAATGTAGTGACCGGCGCAGCCTCACGTGGCAAATCCGGCCAATATTTCTACTACTACAAATGCAGGTTCTCTAAGCACAACAACATTAGCGCAAAGAAAGCGCACATCCAATTTGATACCGCACTGGAATTAATGAGCCTGCCAAAAAAATCAGTAAAAAAAATCAGAGACCGCGCGAATCAGGAGATCGAAAAAGAAGTCGAAAATAACAGCAAAGGCCTGGCCAACAAAAAAGCAGAACTCGCAGGTGAACAGGAAATGCTCTATGCTGTCGAAGAAAAGTGGATTAAAAACGAAATCGACCAGGAGACTTACCGAAGGTGGTATTTAAAGTACAAGACCAATATCGACGACCTGGAAATCGCTATCGCCAGGTTAGGCACTAACCACGGTGAAGCCTATAAAATACTCAACAACCGCCTGGACACATTTACAGACATAAAATCTATTTACCATAAATTTGATACCCTGGAAAAGCGTGAATTTATTGAGCTGGTGTTCGACTCTAATCTCTACTATGAAAACGGCATGTATCGAACACCTACGATGATGAATCTGCTATCAATTAATTACCTGAAAATGAGAGAATTAGGAGTGCTGGATGTAGACAAAAAAAGGGAGGATTTTACAATCCTCCCTTCAAGTGCACTTGTAGGGATTCGAACCCCAAACCTTCTCATCCGTAGTGAGATGCTCTATCCAATTGAGCTACAAATGCGTTTCCGTATCGTTAACGGACTGCAAAGGTATAATTTGATATTTTAATTTCCAATTAAATTTTAAAAAAATCTTAAAATAATTCTTTGCAGAATTTGCTTTATGCTGCTAACACATCATTAATTGCTTTAAAATCAGGCAAATCCTTTGCATTTTCCAAAACTTCAGCATAAGCAATTTTTCCTTCTTCATCGATCACAAAAGCTGCTCTTTTAGAAACACCTCTTAATCCGAAGGCAAATTCATCGTAAAAAGCACCATACGCTGCCGAGACTTCTTTGTTAAAATCAGACAATAATGGAAACTGGTAACTTTGTACTTCTTTAAATTTACCCAAAGAAAAAGGAGAATCAACAGATATGCCAATTACCTGTGCATCTATTCCTTCGTAATAACTGAAGTTATCCCGCATAGTACATAACTGCTCGGTACACGTTCCGGTAAAAGCCATTGGAAAAAAGTGAATAATTACTTTTTTGCCTTTAAAGCCAGAAAGAGAAATCTCTGTTAAATCAGAACTGTATAATTTAAAATCAGGGGCGGTATCGCCAACATGTAATGCCATTTGTACTTTTTTTATAGGTTAAATATATTTAATTGGTTCAATTGTTCATTAGACATTTGTTCATTCGTGTTACATTAGCCTAATGAACCAAGGACAAATGAACTAATTTGCTTTATCCATTTGCTGCTTCAAAATTAACAATCCTTCTTCAAAAGAATGCGGATTGTATCCTAAATCTTTAATAGCCTTATCCAGCACAAATCCTGTTTTTACAGGTCGTTTAGCGGCTTGGTTTAAACTTGCCGAACTTATTTCATTAATAAACGAGTCATCCAGTTCCCAATAGCCGGCAACTTTACGTACTAAATCGGCAATGCTCATGTAATCTTTACCCGATATGTGGTAAATCCCCTTAGCATCTTTTTCAACAGCCAGCAGGCAGGCCTCTGCCAGATCTTCGGCCAAGGTTGGCATGCGCCATTGGTCGTTCACCACATTTATGGGTGATGCTTTTTCTAACGCTCTCTTAGCCCAAAGCACAATATTACTCCGGCTCATATCATTGCTAATGCCGTACACTAATATTGTTCTTAAAATAGCGCAATTCGCATTTGAATTTTTGATGAGTTCTTCAGCCAGCACCTTCGATTTGCCATAATAACTAACCGGATTTACAGCATCGTCCTCTTTATAAGGCCCGTCCAGTCCATCAAAAACAAAATCGGTGCTCAAATGAATCAACTGGATATTTTTTTCCTCACAGATAGATAATAAGGTTCCAACTGCATCAACATTTAACCGATGGCAGAGTTCCTTATTTACCTCACAGGTATCTACATTAGTCATTGCAGCAGTATGTATAACCGAGTCAGGACGATATTTTTCAATAACCTCTTTCACCTGTTCAGGATTTAAGATATCCATTTCTGCATACTCATATCTTTCTTTAACAGGAAAACGGTTTACCCCTACCGATGTAGCTATCAGATTTACCCGCCCCTCAAGCAACACTTTTTCTGTAATTTTTTGTCCCAAAAGACCATTGCTACCTGTTGTTAAAATGGTTTTCATATCCCTTATTTAGACCTCTAAATTATCTATTAAAGTCATCTTAAAAAATTTTATAATATATATTTAAAATTCAGCAAGAATAACTTAACTTTGCCAACCGAATTGGAGCCCCTATAAACAGCTTTAATTCATTGACTGTAATAAATTTACTCACAACAGATATGCCTAACTTAGGAAAAATAGCACAAATTATCGGCCCAGTGGTTGACGTTAGCTTTG
>Ga0265798_10001124_pt1 | contig 42437 bp, 39 predicted proteins | sample P3T30metagenome_FD_192430 | JGI IMG/M metagenome (GOLD analysis project Ga0265798, IMG submission 192430) | Plant litter microbial communities from East Loma Ridge, Irvine, California - P3 T30 | ecosystem: Environmental > Terrestrial > Plant litter > Unclassified | place: USA: California... | reverse complement strand
CAACGTCTGGTTGGTCCGCTTGCTGATCTTCGTGTCTTTCTTGCTTCCAGTGCTGGGAGTCGGCGCGTATCTGTTGGTCTGGGTTCTGACCCCCTGGCAGGACGGAAGCATCCCGCTGGAGCGGGCCCTTGAAGGCCGACGCTAGACAGGCACTCCATCACGTCCCCACGGCGAGAGTTCGTGTGGTGACGTGGGTTATAGAGGGCGAATGATTTTTGTACCCAGGCTGGCTTAGATGTACGAACACGGAAGTACACGAGACGCCTCGAGCCCCTCTGCAACTCAGAAACCTTCCTGGTTTGCGATCGGACGGCGAGACGCACTCTAGTGAAACGGCCTCCCGACATGCGTCCCGGGGCGTATTAGCGCGGGTCAGGTTTCGTGATCTCGCCGAAACGACCATGTCTCAGAAAGCCTTACGTTTATAAGACACTTGGCATGGCCCCTATCTTCCATATCGGATTCCGCTTAAATTCAGGACTCGACATGTCTCGATAAGTTGTCTCGCCATAATTCGTCTCAGAAGGACTCTGTGCCCACGTTTGTGAGGCATTCTTGTCGGATAAGGCTTTTGGGGTACACGCGGGTCAGCACGGCGAATCAAGATTCCCAGCTGCAGGTCGACGCGCTGCTGGGGGAGGGGGTGCAGCGGAGAGATGTGTTCTTCGATGTCACCTCCGGATCGAAGACTGCGATTTCTCGTCCAGGGAGGAAAAAACTCCTCGAGTATGCCGAATCCGGGGACACCGTGGTGGTCTGGCGAGTGGACCGGTTAGGCCGGTCGTTGATCGACGTACTCAATACGGTGAACCTGCTGCGGGAGAGGGGTGTGGCGGTGAAGTCCATCAGTGACGGTATGGATCCTGCGACATCAACGAGTCGCTTGATGTTAAATATGTTGGCCACGTTGGCGGAGTACGAACGAGAGCTCATCACTGAGCGAGTCAACGCCGGCATTGCGGCTGCGAAGCAGAGTGGCACCCGATTTGGACGCCCACCTTCAGATCCTGCGGTCATCGCGGAGAAACTCCAGGTGGTGCAGGAAGCGCGAGCTCGAGGACGAACTGCTACAGAGGCGGCGAAGCTCGTTGGTTGGAGCCGCGCGACCTTTTATCGCCACCGGGGGTCTGGTCCCATGTCGGAGCTTTCGGCAGAGAACGGTTCTGGATCTTGTTCAGGCGTTGAGGCCAATCGTCACCAGCTGAGAGATGCAGGAGAGACCGGGGTGTACGAAAACTAGAGACGAGCGTGGGCGCTAGGCTCGATTCATGGTCGCTGGACCACCCAGGGTGGTCCAGAAAGCCCAGTCGAGGTACTCATTGGTCTGTCCTAGGTTCCGGGGCGGTGTAGAACGAGAAGAGGTCCAGAACTATGCAAGCTTTGTCTCCCGGGGTGACCTCTTCGTGTCCCGGTACGTCGACGGTTGACCTCTTGGAGGCCTCGGCAACTCTGTGGTCGTCACCGGCAGGACCGTTGCCCGACCCGCCGATCGACACCAAGGCCGATGTCCTTCCGCTTGGCCAGTTGGCTTGGGAGGATGTCGAACGGCTGTTTGTCCGTCTCCTGGAGACCGAATCCGACATCGAACGTGCCGCACTGTTTGGCTTGCCCGGACAAGCACAACAAGGCATCGACGTCTACGGTCGCCTCATCCCCACGCTGGGGAACAGTCCAGGGGAAGCCGCTGGGTTTGTGTCCTTACAGTCACGACGAATCAAGAGACCTACTGTCGCTGGTATCGAGAAGGCGGCCAAGGAGTTCCTCGCCGAGGAATGGGCCGACCGCAGCGCACGGTTCTACTACGCGACAAGTGCATCGCTGAGAGATACCAAGCTTGACGCTGCCGTTCGTACCGTCACGGACCTGTTGAACGAGCGAGGTATCGAGTTCGTCCCGTGGGGCGTGGAAGATGTCTCCGAGCGGTTGCGCGGCTACCCCCGCATCGTTGACGATTTCTTCGGGCGTGCGTGGGTGGAGAAGTTCTGCGGAACTGACCAGCTAACAGAGCTCTCGCGAAGGGTTCCCGCACCGCAGGCACGCCAGCTGCGAGCGGCACTAGGCAACCTCTACCGCGGGGCTTTCCGCGCGCACGGCGCTTCCCCTACATTAACCTCGGCTGACGCACTGCCGTTCATGGTGTTGGATACCGTTCCGATAGCTGTCGAACCTGAGCTCATGGTCAAGTCGGATCGGAATACAGAGGAGGTGACCGAGCCGCACCCGGTCGAAGATGGGTTCATGACGCCCTCGTTCGTGCGACGACGCACAACTCGGCCTCGCCGTGCCTCTGCGACAGTATTTGCAACCGAGACAATGGCCTCACGCACTCCTGCGGATGAATGGATGGCGGGCGCCAGACTCCGGCTTCTGATTGGTACACCCGGGTCGGGAAAGTCCAGCTTCCTAATGTTCGCCGCCACCGATCTACTGTCAACCAGTCCTCAGTCGGCGGTGCTGCAGCGGGCACACGCCGGCGCGCTGCCGCTGTGGCTGCCATTCGCGTTCCTCTGCCGCCACCTAGAGGAATCGACATCGAACTCAGTAACCTCCGCGGTACGTGCATGGACCACGCAACAAGGTGGGGAACACACATGGGCGATCATCGAACCGGCGCTCGACGACGATCGGGTGGTGTTGCTGGTCGATGGTGTTGACGAGTGGAACGACATCACCAAAGCTGACCAAGCGCTCGGTCTCATAGAGTCATTTGTGGCCCAAAGGAACATCGCCGCGACTCTATCGGCGCGACCGTACGCACTCACGCGACTGAACTGGACGCTTCCTTGGGAGAAAGTTGCGCTCGCTCCGCTCACCCACTCACAGCAGCTGCGCCTGGCGCACCGGGCACTTGCTGAAGCGGAACTGGAAACCAGCGGCACTGATGCTGTTCCCTATTCGCCCGCGGCGGAAGCGTTCCTGGCAGAACTGGAGCAGGTGCCCACGTTGGCACCGTTGATCACCACCCCACTGTTTCTTTGTCTTCTCGCGAAGTCGTGGCGAGGCGAAGCCCTCTCGCCCCAACGGTTCCGACTTTTCACCGATCTCGAGCGCCTACTAATCGAGCGTCACCCACAGATGCGGCGCCGAGCCTCCTCCGCTACCGGTTCGGAGTTCCCCACCACTCAAATGCTGATGGTGCTACGCGGAGTCGCCTACCGGACCCGGCTGGAGACCAGTTCGACTTTGGCCACTCGTCCCCAGATGGAGCAGTGGTTCTGTGACGAGCTCGCCGCACCAGATGGCCTTGGCTACCCTCCCCCGGAGGCCACCAGGATCGCGCATGCTCTTCTCAGCCAGGCCGAGGACGAGTACGGACTGCTCGTGCCGCAGGGAATCGGCATGGTCGGGTTCTTACACCGCGTGTTCCTTGACCAGCTCGCCGGTGAGCACCTCGCGACCCGGGCTCCAGAGGAGATATCAGCATCCCTCCGGGAGCACGCGGCCGATCCGAATTGGCGAGACATACTCATTACCGCCCTCTCCGCTCAAGTCAGTACGCACGTCAACGCGGCAATCTTGGAGGAGTTTGTCGCGGACCTCAGCATCGAATCCGTGGAAAAGTGGGAACTGGTGGCAACCGCGATCGCCACCGGTGTTGCCATCTCTCAGACCGCTTTGTCGGCGTGGGTAGACGAGATCATCGCCCGTACTGCCGAGCACCACGACGGAGCACACCGTGCCGAACTCGCACGATCCCTTGTCGGGATGACGCGCCTCCCGGGGATTCGCGCGAGGTTGCTTCCAGTCTTCTCCCGTTGGCTCAGTGCATCTCACCCGGAACCTGCATCGCCGATCTGGGCACTCCGTGACCCAGTGGCCGACGACGGCGAAGCGTTGGCCGTTCTGCTTTGGGGTCTTCGACACGAGGATGAGAACGTCCAACTGAATGCGGCACAGGCTCTAGCATCCCGCTTCGTTGGTGACACCATGGTCAAAACTCGCCTCGTAGATCGAATACGAGCGGGGGCGACATCTATTCACCAGGCCTTCGCGTTGCTGTCGTTGGGTACTGGTTGGCCGGACGCGTCTGAGCTGCCCAGCCTCATCCAGTGGGCACGGGCGCAGCCGACCTTTGAGCTGCGCATATGCGCACTCCATCTCGCCGCAACCGATGACGCTGCATTAGAGGTCACCGAGGACGAACAACGGTGGCTTCAAGATTTCCTTCGGCGGGAACGTCTACACCCGCATGAACCGTGGATGCACCTTGCAATGCCCTTCATCGTGCAGGCAGTACAAGCGCAGCCCGGCGTGAGAGCCTTCGTCCTGGACACCCTCGCCAACAATGGACGCAACGGCGGCAACCGATACCTCGCGTGGTACTTGGCTTGCACGACGTTCAGTGATGACATTGCCATCCGCGACTGGGCCGCGGGTGAGCTCGGCGATCCAGAGCAGAGCGGACTTATCCTCTACAATCTGAGCCTGATCCCCGAGGACTGGCGCGCCGATCCGGACTTCGCTCGTAGCCTCTCGGTGACGGTCCGACGGGACGCCGTGAACACGCCTCACACTGCGGACGTGATTGGTTTGTCCACCTCGATGCGTGAAGATGAAGCGATTGAAGCGCTGCTGCCTGCGCTGGACTCTTTCCGCCCAGCCGCGGTGGCCTTCGCGCTGCTGGAACGGTTTGGTGAGGACCCACGTGCCACTGACCCGATCAAGGCTCGGCTCAATGGCGATTACGAGACAGCCGCTAAGCTAGCGCCCTTGGCGCTCACCGTTCTGGGCATGTCCGCCGGCTTCGATCGTCTCGTTGAGTTGCTCCGCAGCGAAGGAAGGCGCTCAGAGGGTGAAGACCGCGTCGTCATCGCACAGGCCGTCGCCGACGCATGGGTGACATTGCATCGCGACAAGGATGACGCTGCGGCCGAGGTCTTGGGCCGGTACGACGAGGGGGAACTGGCCGCCAGATGCACGGCCGTGGGGACTGGCATGCTCACCTGGCACGTCGGCTCGGTAATCACTGCATGGCCCGCCCAACCAACGGTCATGGAGTTCGCGTTGGAAGCGCTGCGCCACCCGCGAAGCCTTACTCGCGGCATTATGGATCCGACACCCGCCGCCATCCTTCGAGCGTACGCGCCACGAGCGGACCACGCCTCACAAGAGATGGTGACCGCCGTGATGGACCAGCTCGGGTACCTTCCGCCGGATACACGTGAAGTGCTCACCGTTGCTCTTACCGAAAGCGACCTCTCTCCAACGGCGCTGATCGAACTTCTCGGCGACTGGGATTACGAGCCAGATATATGGGTGCAGCGGGCCGCGATCACCGGACTTGTCCGCAGGTACCACCGGTACCGGCTCTCCGCCGGAGCCGACACCTCTCAGATCGACAACACGGGCAGCTGGCTGCGCGACCAGGTCCGCGCTCAACTGTGTGCATACGGTCTTGACTACGAGGATCGACGCCAGAACGCGTGGGTTGCCATGCTGCTGCTTGGCGAGCTCGTCCTTCACGACGGGCTACTCGAGAACATCGGTAAGCCCAGGCGGCCGGGAGTGGAACTGGCGCACGTCTTTAGTGGAGTCGACCTTGAGTTTGTCGACCTCCTTAACGCCAACTGGGATTCCCTCACGGAGCACTTCGGCGAAGACGAACTCTTTCCGCTGCTCTCCAGCGTGCGCACAAACGAAGGAGAGGATGAACTTAGACCCGCTCGCCACAAAGTTCTTCTCCAACTCTCCCGGGCACCGTCCTTGCACCCACGTGTTCATGACCTAATCGTGACCGCTGCGGAGTCAGACAGCACGTTCCGCAGCGACCCATCTTTCCTTATCTGGTCGCACCGGAATGGTCGAAAGGACCTTGCCCTCTTCGAGGCATGTCTGAACGCCGTCTGTACCTATCGCTTCAACGAGAGGCCCAGCGGCCTCTATGAGATTCTCGTAGACGAGAACGCATGGGATGTATCGGACAGTGCGCTGCGCGAGCTAATCGGAAGCGAGCATCGCCTGGAGACCAGCGAGGCGCGTTTGCTTTTCGCCGAGCGGTTTCCCACCCATCTCGTCACCCGCTCCTGGTATTCCGAACTTGAGGAGTGGTTCCGCACCGATGGTCCGCGTGATCCCCGGCAGTGGCGGGAAACGCTAACGCTCGCTGTTAGCGCCTCACCCGCAGACGTGTTGCCCACTATCATCGAACGCGCTTACGAACAGCTTCATCTGTTGGAGATCCCTGAGATGTTCGGGGACCTTATCGCCCCCCTGTTGCGTCGACTTCGTGGCGACCATGAAGCGGTTGCGCAGATCAATGCCGCGATGCGTGACCCGTTCGCGGCGCGAGCAGAGACTCCCCTTTGGCAAACTCAAGGGGCTCATCATCCGCCCACCCCGGATATAGCTGCCCGTTTGTCGTACGTCCACGCCCGGTCGCTACAACGTGCGGGAATGCTGACCCGCGATGACGGAGTCGAGATCCGCTCCACATTGCTGAAAACTGGCGCGGAGGTAGTCGCTCATGATCCATTCTTGGGTGTGGAAGCGAGTCTCCGGAGCCTATCGGGTGTTCTCACCAGGCAGCGGTAGTGTCGGGCAGGTGCACTGCACGCTGGGCAGGGGAGGCCATTCCGGGGACCAGAATCATGCGAGCTATGCGTCTCGTGACGTGCGCTGCACGATAGGAGGCCCGGGGATATCCGAGCTCCAGTCAAGTCATGACCCTGACTGTGGCAGATAGGGCCCCCTCACCGGGCTTTAAATCGGGTGGGGTATACGTGCACTCGGAAGCTAGTGTCCGTATGGGATGACCCGAGGGTGGGGGAGTGCCCGGTGAGCGACCGGCTATCGGGCACCCCGCAACGACGTTCCGGGTAGCGTTTAGATCCATGATTGAGCTACCAGTTCCGCCTACGCTGTGCCAGCCGTCCGTTTCGGTGAGGACCTCTTACCTCATCGGTGAACAGGCCGACATGTTGCACCGGGATTCGGATACTTCGTGGTTGACCGCAGCCAGTCGCGACTTCGATGCTTTTGTCACGGAGAGGGTCGGCGTCCGCGAGAGATGGGGCGTGCCGTCAGAACTCTTTTGGTACACCTCAAACGAGTACTACATAGGATCCCTCGTCATTCGGCATGAGCTGAGTGAAGACGAAGGGGGTGGTCATATCGGGTACCACGTTGTTTACCCGTGGCAACGTCAAGGTCACGCGACTCGGATGCTGTGGGAAGCATTGGGCCGGTGTGCAGCTCTCGGTATCCGCCACGCATTACTTACTGTCGCACCGGATAACGCCGCGTCGCTCACCGTTGTTGATCGATGCGGGGGAGTCGCTGATGGAGTTAACGAAGAGGGTGAGCTTCGGTCTTGGATTGACACGCGTTTGGCGTCTCGTTCCAGCGCAGTGCATACCGCGCGGTAAGGGATGGGCATTCGTGCTCATGTGGCGGGGGTTGAACCTCACGCGACGTCAGTCTTTACTGTCGATCCCATGACTATTACAACTCTCGATACCAGCACCGGCATGGAAGTAGTGCTAACGGCCCCCATTAACGATCGAGCAGACCTCCTGCGTCACATGCTCGCCCCAATAGAGGGGATGTTCCGGTACTTTCCGGGTGACGTCGACCTCGCCTCGATGCACGCCCTGAGCTTCGGTTTTCCTCTGAACCTGCGAGTCGAAGAAGTAACTAGCGCGCTCACAAGACTTCGCAACGCTGATGTGTGGGAACGGGTCGAGACAGCACTGGCGCGCGCCGTCGATACCCAGATCGCTGCCACCCCGGGGATCACCGTCCCCGATATCGTCGTCCTCATCGTTCTGGGGAACCCAGATGATGAGTACTTCATGGGTCCATTACGGGGCTTTAGTGGCAACGGCAGCGCCCCAGGCCATATCTCGCTGACCTTCTGGCCGACCGATGAGAACCTCGCCCGGATCGAGGCCGCCGCCGTCCACGAGCTGAACCACAACCTGCGCTACGCACCAGGAGGAATCGTGTGGGACCCGGCCGCTGTGATGGTCGGTGAGCAGATCGTTTCCGAAGGTCTGGCTGATGCTTTCGCTCGGCAACTCTACGGCGACCCCGGATATACCCCCATCGGCGTCCCTCACCTCCGTGACGATGTAGTCCTCGAGAAAGTCATCTCCGGGCTAGATATTGGTGGCATGCAGAACTTCACAGCGTGGGTTCATGGCGATGAGTCCGCTAGACGGTTCGGCAGTGAACCGGTGGGCCTACCGACGGGGGCTGGCTACGCGGCCGGGAACCGGCTCGTCGACGCCTACCTCACCGCTACAGGCAGAACAGCAGCCGACGCGTTGCACGTTCCCAGCCGCAACGTCATCGACGTCGCTCTGAAGAGATTCACCTGAGCTTTCACTGCCACACAGCAGTGGCCGGGTCCACCCCTTGGGCGCGAGCGTTCGCGTCGATTACCTGTTTGAGCCACGCCGCCAGTCCCGGTTCGGCCCGCTCGTAGTATTCGTGCAGACCTGGTTCCTTTTCGTAGCGGACCGCGATGAGGACATGCATCGAATGGGTGCAGTGGAAGTACTCACTCAACGCTTCCCGGTGTTCTTCCGCGACAGCGTTGGCTCGCTCGCTACCTGGTGCGACGTCCTCGCGCTTAACCTCTACTAGGGCAGCGGTGACCGCTTCCATAGAGGATGCGACGTTGCGCCAGTCGTCCTCGGTGCGGGTTGCGGAACGTTCCGTGTACTCCGCCCATTGTGCTGAGTCACCCCATTTTTCGCGTGCCTGGGTTGTCCACTGTGGGTCCCACTGATCTCCGAAGATTTGTGCCTGGGTCGCGACGGGCATGAGGATGCCTTGTTTCTCGGCAGCGAGGAGTTGTTCGACCTTCTGGTCGACGCTCTGGAGGTGGAGGATTGTTAGCGCCAGCTCGCGTCGGCGACGTTCAAGCTCGTCTCTTCGCTCGGCGGCCCCGGCTTGTATCAAGGCAGGGATTCGACGTAGTGGGACCCCAAGGTCTCTGAACAACAAGACTCTCCGCAGTCGGGCCACATCAGCCGCCGAATAGGTTCTATGCCCTCCACTGGTGCGCCCGGACGGTTCGGCGACCCCGCTCTGGTGCCAGTGGTGCAGTGTGCGCACGCTAACTCCCAGCTGCCGAGCCACAGATCCCACTCCATAAGTACTCACGGCACCAGGATTCCAGAACGTCTACACGTCATCACAGTTCGTCCGCTAGACCATGGCTGACCGTGCACGGTTCCGATGGGCGGTAGCCCCCATCGGGATCGACGTCGCGGGTGCAGTCTGAGATGCAGCTGAACCGTCAAAGCTGGTGGGATGGAACAGGCAAACTTCGAAAAGACGCCGAGTTCAGTAGGAGTGGGGTGTGGAATGCGAGCTGTAGTTTTTGACCTCGATGGGGTGTTGAGGCACCCGGTTGATCCGACAGCTGTGACCTCGATTGAGGATCGATGGGGTCTTGCGGCTGGAGTAATTGAAGAGTGTGCACGGTCGGAGGGACTTCTCGAGGATCTGATTCTGGGTAATCTCAGCAGAGCCGGGTGGATACAGAGAGTGGGCGAGATGATCGGCAGTCATGGGGCGGCGGATGAGTGGGCCGGGTTGCCGTTGCATCTGGACACGGCGACCGCCGATATCGCAGCCGGGCTGCACGACACAGGGGTCCTGACTGCGGTTCTGACAAATGGAACTGACACGGTCCGAGAAGAGATCGAAGCGCTCGGGGTGGGCTCATCTTTCGATGCGATCTTTAATTCGGCTGAGTTGGGCATCCGGAAACCCGAGCCGAGGATCTACGAGCACGTGTTGGAGCATCTCGGTGTTGCGCCAGACGAAGCAATGATGATCGATGACTCCCGGAGCAAACTCGAAGGAGCCGCGGTGATTGGTATGCGGATACATTGGTTTCAAGGTGCTGAAGAGCTAGCGGAAGAGCTGTGTGTCTTGGGGCTGCGCGACTGAGATCGCCAGGTTGGACTCGACGGGACGGGCCATTTATCGGAGGGTGGACTCTTGCCGTCGTGTTGGATCCGACTTGCGGCGACGACTAATTTTGGGTTCCCCTCGAGCTGCTTCGGTTCGGGCGTTGAAACTCGCATGCGAGGGAACAAGAGCCGGCCGCCATAGAGCCGGGCGCCTTGTGGGCACTCGAACTTCCTTCGAGGACTCAACGCCCGCAGAAGGATCCCTTACCGTTCCCTCCCTGAGTCTCGGGTGGAGGCGATGTGCCTATTCTGTGATGAGTCTCCGATTCCGCTTGGCTGGCACTGAGCAACCGAAGGCGGCTCCCATCAAGCCCGCAATGATGACCAGTCGACCAGCCTGAAACTCCTCGAACAGCCCTGGTATCAGCATGATGGCGGCCGCGCTGAACGCCGCGACACCGAGTATGAAAACGGCGGCGAGATACTCGCGAGATTTATTCATGCAATGAGCCTATGGGCGGCCTTCGGTAACTGTGAAGGTGTTCCGGATCCTCGAGTGCTCCTAGGTCGTCGTCGAGTTTCAAGAATGTACTCCAAGTGCGGACGCCCGCAGACCGATCCCTCAGCGGGCACATCGTGGTCACCCATCTATAGAGAACCGAACTAGCCCGATAAGGTTTCGGTACGGTCGAAAGGACTCGCCAGACCTCTTAGGAGACCCTGACCATGACAGAAGCCCTCAACGCGCAACTGGACGCCATCTTCGCCGCGCGAGACCGGGAAAACATGACGCCTACTATTCAGGCTCTGTTACCCATTTACGAGCAGCATCCAAATAACCCCAGGGTGCTCTACGAACTAGGGGGCGCCTACGACACTGCCGGAGAGGAAGCCACCGCACTCGGGTTGTATGAAGATGCCATGGCGGAAGGGCTGGCTGGTGAAATCCGTCGCCGTTGCTACCTCCAATACGGAAGCACCCTGCGCAACCTTGGCAGGCTTGATGACTCAAGTGCGGTCTTTTCCCGAGCACGTAGCGAGTTTCCTGAATCCGTAGCTCTGGCAGTCTTCGAATCGCTCACGCTCCACGCTGCCGGGCGAGCCACCACCGCTGTTGCAAACCTGCTTACTCTTCTGTCGGACCACTTGGACGACCCTGAACTCGAAAGGTACAAACCCGCCATCCGAGGTAATGCGCAGCATCTGTTCTCGCTAGATGCAGAAGCCGTGAGGCCTGTGCGGTAGCCGATCCTCATGCGGTCACCTGCCGTACTAACCTGGCGCCATGGATTCAACAGCACTTATGGTCATCATCATCAGCGTTGCGGGTATGGCTATGGTGATCGCTTCTATGTCGTACCAGAAAAACAAGTAGCGGCTCGTTGACGGATCCTTCAGCGAGCAGCTACCGCTGATCGTCGATGGAATGTGCTGATCATCCCAAAGCCTTGCGGTGGGGCGATCGCGGGGGCCGCCAAATGGAGCCCAATCCTGTCCGGCGGGTCATGGATCGAAGCAACAAACGCTGCCCCTGAATCCCAAGTAGGCAGTCGACTTCAGACCAACCCCAACCATGGTTCGCGTCAAGAACTTACTCCCTTTCGAAATTAGAAGTCCATCTCAGAGAAAGCCCACGTACCCTGACCACCAAGGGGATACTGCTGACGAGGACTTGGCGCCTTAGTTGGAGAAACCCTGGAAAGTTCGACGTTTCTCTCAGCAACCTAAGGAGACCCCGATGAAAATAGGAATCATCGGCGCCGGCGGTGTCGGGGCATACTTCGCCGCAGCGCTGGCCACATCAGGTCACGACGTCCACCTCCTCGTCACTCCCCGCCACATAGCTCCCATCAACGAACACGGCATACGCCTGACCACCGGCGCAGGACGCGACGAGCTGGTCCCTATTACCGGAGTCGCCACAGACGCCGCAACGATTGGACTATGTGATGCGGTCATCGTGGCGTGCAAGGCAGGCGCGGTCCGCGATGTCGTGGCCACGGCCCGGCCCCTTCTTGGTCCGAACACCCCGGTGCTGCCAGTTCAGAACGGGGTAACCGCCTCCGAGCAAATCACTGCCGCAGTCGGCCCCGGACACGCCCTCGGCGGACTGTGCATGATCATTTCCTACCTGGTCGAACCAGGACACGTTCACCACGTCGGCGGACAGCCCGCCGTTACCCTCGGCGAGCTCGACGGCGCACCTACCAGCCGCACACAGAGACTCGCAGACGCACTGACCGAAGCCGGCATCAAGGCCCAAATCTCATCAGACATCACCACCGACCTATGGCGAAAGTTCATGCTCATCACCTCCTACGGAGGTGTCGGCGCACTCTGCCGCAAGACCGTCGGTGAGACGCGTACTCACTCGGCTACCCGAGCTCTGGTCCAAGACGCCATGTACGAAGTCGCCGCCATTGGAACAGCCACCGGAGCCCGCCTCACCAGTGCTGATGTCCAGACAACAATGAACCAGTACGACGCCTTCGCACCCGAGAGCACAGCGTCCATGCAGCGCGACCTCATCGCACGACGACCCTCCGAACTCGAAGAACAAAATGGCGCCCTGGTGCGTATCGCAGCGGAACACAACCTCCCGGCTCCCATTCACACCACCATCTACCGCGCCCTGAGTATTCTCGACCGCACCACCTAACGGCAGACATCAGTAGCCCAGTTGCGGCACGACGAAACAAGAAATCGTTTCCACGAGCGCACGGTGAGGGATCCCTCAGCGTGCACCCAGTCCTCGAGTGGTTCGCCAGGGCCCATTAGACGACCGGCTAACGACCGCGGCGCTCTCCCTAGGGAGCCTGGTTGAGGATGAAGACGACGACCACAATGTCCAGCAAGAAGTGGATCATGAACGCCCAGTAGAAACCTCGGGTCTCCTGCATTGACTTCGCGAGGATGAATCCCAGGAAAGCAGCCATGAGCGCTCCGAGGAACCCATTGGGCGCCACACCCCAGTAGTGCATCGCGCCGAACACGGCCGACCCCATGAAGAGCCCGTAGATGCGGGAGTTCGTGTCGTTTGCGCCCATGGTGACGTAGGGAAGCCGATAGATCGATTCTTCGATGAACGCGTTGCTCGCAGCAAGAGGAACGACCAGCAGCGCAGTCGCCCAGTGAAACGTGAATCCTCCGGGAAGGAACTGGAAGAACGTCACAACTCCGACGATGCCGCACATCATGAAGCCGAGATTCCACCCGTCCGCTTCCCATCTTCCACCGGCTCGTTGTGCAAAGTACGGGCGCAGTTCCCCGGTGCGTCTGGAACTCAGATAACTCAGCCGCAGCTGGCCGGCGAACAGCCACGTCAGGAGCAAGGCGAGTCCGGCGATGGGCAGGGCGCTGAGCTGGTAGTTCAGCATGTGGTTGGCGACGTCGTTCTCGAAGGCGTTGAACCAGAACAGTGGTGCGCTTGAGACGACGAACAGCGAGGCGGCGAGTAGCACCATCAGAACGGAGAAGCTGCTGAGCTTCAGGGCGCGGAGGTATCGGCTCCTCTTGCTCCGAGGTATATCTGATATTTCCTCCACGACTTCCTCCTCGATCCGCATCACACTTATTTAGTCCGAGCGTACTATAATTAGTACATGCGTACTGAAAGTGGCGAGTTGAATCATTCCCGGGACACTGTGGGGGGTCGCGCACGGCGCGATCAGATCGAGCGTGCGGCGGCGGAGGTACTGGCGGATGTTGGCTACGCGGCCGCGTCGGTCGGGCGTATCGCGGAGCGCGCCAGAGTTAGTAAAGGGGTCATCACTTATCACTTCGCGAGTAAGGATGAGCTCCTGCGCCGCGTGGCGCTTCGTTTGTTCGAAGACTGTGCGGCGCATGTAGAAGCGGGCACCTCTGGGGCATCGACTCCATTGGAGCGTCTCCGTGCTGGGATTAACGCCGAGTTAGAGTTCTTCTCCTCGCGGCGGGTCCAATTTCAGGCGATGGTGGAAGTCATGGCTAATCATCGCGATGCGAGCTTCGTCCACACGTTCCAGGATGTCTCCGGCTCGGAAACCGAGGCCCTCGCGAACCTGCTGGCAGAAGGTCAAGCACACGGACAATTCCGGGCCTTCGACGTCAACGAAGTCGCGCACCTAGTTTCTGCGGCAAAGAACGCGAGCCTGGACCGCTGGGCCGCTGACGAAACTCTGCACCTCGCATCGCTCTCGGTGGTATTGCTGGACTTCGTTGAGAATGCCGTATCTGCCTAGTGAAGGATCCTCCTGCGGTCACCTGACGTACTAACCTGACCCCATGGATTCAACAGCACTCATGGTCATTATCATCAGCGTTGCGGGTATGGCTATGGTGATCGCTTCTATGTCGTACCAGAAAAGGAAGTAGCGGCTCGTTGAGGGATCGCCTAGCGGGCGTCGCCGGCACGTCAGAAATCCTGGCCTCAAGTCGATCCAGATTGTTCCATTTCACGATCTGTACGGAAGCTCCCCCTGAGTGGTCGCAACTAAGGTGAAAGTCTTGAACCCCCACCCCCACCCCCACCCCCACGACAGTAGACAAAAACACCATTCTTCAGAGTGCCCATGTCCCGATAACCCCAGGTCCAGGGGTTGGATCGACTCTTCGTGAGAGGTAATGTCTCCTGAAAAGGTCGCGAATTGAACAATTTGCGAGCCCAAAATTTGCAGCGCAATTATGAGACGGAGTGGTGAATCATGGAGAATCCACAAGCTGAGGTAGCAAATACTGGGTTGAGTAAACCGCTGTATGGGGCCGGGATAGGTCAGGCCGTCTATCGGTTCTTTAAGAAGTACGCACGCTTCAAGGGATATGCCTCCCGCAGCGAATATTGGTGGGTCGCTCTTGTTCAGTTCGTCCTCTACTTCATCCTTGCCGGTATCTACGTGGGAATCTTCGCCAGTCTTATGGAGACCTCACCGAACCTAGATACCTACAACACCGGGATGAGTGCCGGGTTCGAAGCCGAGGGCGGGGCCGCCGTGGTGCTCATGGTGTTGGGCCTCGTCAACCTTGTCGTGACGCTAGCACTCTTAATTCCTACGCTGTCGCTCACCTGGCGCCGTCTCCATGACGCCGGGTTCCCAGGACCGTTCTACTTCTTGGGCTTCATCCCGCTCGTCGGACCCATCTTGTTGCTGGTGTTCTTGGTCTTCCCCACCCGGAAGGAACAACACAAGACGATCTGGGAAGACCCCACGAACGACTAAAACCTGCCGCGGGCAGACCTCATCAAACTCACCGAGGAATCCCATGCTCCACTGCGCTGTCTCGGGCTATACCGGGTGGTCAAGAGGCACTGTGGACAGGCGGGTCGGAGCTGTCAGCCATGCTTTGGTATGGACGGTCGTTACATCAGGTCATGCACCGCCGCGGCTTGTGATGGCCCGCCCGCAACGCCCGATAATTCGGTCTCAGGGGTCTAATCGTCTTCTTCTGGGCGCGTGCTGAAGCGCCGAGCGACCTGTGAACTTGGGGTACTGGCGGCTGATGCTGCGCTGAGCCGAGATGGTGTCCATTCAGAGAGAAACAGCAAGATACCAAGTGCAGAGTTCATTCATCCACACAACAGGAACTCAAACAGTTGAGTCAATGAAAATTCTCGAACCGTCATGGCGCCTCCACCATCTCTTGGACCTCGTAGTTATCGTCACTGACCCGAGGTGCCACGCCGTGATCTGCAGCAGATCAGTCCTGGGACGGATTCTTCCGTCTCATATTTCGTCAGACTAGGGATATGCGTTTTGTAGATCACTCCGCTCCTGCCCTGATTCCCGTTCTCTCTGCCGCGACTCTGGCTGTGATCCTCACAGCCTGCGGCACAACTGGCACCGAGTCTTCAGAGCCTGATGAAGCACCTGCCGATGAACAGACGCAGTCTTCGGCTACGACTGATGTTTCGACGGGCGATCCGGAGACGGGGGAAGAAGACGTAGATGGGTCGGCAGAGTTCGGTGATTCGACCTTGGGGGAGATGAATGCGCACGTCTTTGAGTTGATGAATGCCTCTGAACCTACGGACGCCGCTGACTGGCAGGACCGGCTCGATGAGGCATTCACTGCAGAAATGCCCGTCGATGATTTCGCCGAGTTCATCAACCGACAGGTTCAACCGGGTGCACCGTGGAAGCTTGTAAGCTTCCTCCCTGTCAGTGAGCACGCATCGCTCAGCACCATCAGCTCCCCGGCAGGACGCTTCGGTATGGAGCTCAGCCTGGATCCGGACACCGAACTGATCAACAGCATTCTCTTTAGCCCGATGCCGGAGCCCGGAGAACCAGTCGAGTCCTTCGATGAACTCACCCAAGAACTCGATGAGCTCCCGGTGGAATTGTCCATGCTGGTCGTCGAAGGAGACGAGGTGATCTATGAGCGGGAACCTGACCTGGTCATGCCGTTATCCTCCACCGCAAAACTTTATGTGCTCTACGCACTGGTGCAGGCCGTTGATGCCGGAGAAGCTGATTGGGAGGACACCCTTGTGCTCACCGATGAGCTGCGCAGCCTGCCTAGTGGTCAGTTGCAGAACGAAGAGACCGGCTATGAGCTCAGTGTGACTGAGGCGGCTCGAGAGATGATCGCGATCAGCGACAACACTGCGACAGACATGATCCTCGATTACCTCGGCCGGGAATCCGTCGAAGAAGCGGTGGAGCAGGCTGGACATCATGATCCTTCCCTGCTGACTCCGTTCCTGAGTACTCGTGATCTGTTTCAACTGCGTTGGGGCAATCCAGAACTGGGCGAACGCTACATGGAGGCCGATGAGGAGCGTCGTACAGAGATCCTTGAGGACTTAGCCGATGAGACTCTTGAGTTGGACCCCGCCGATCTCACGCAGGATGCGACTTCCGAGGAAAGGCTTGAGTGGTACGCGACCGCAGAAGATGTCGTTGCTGTGCACCAGGCACTCTCTGCGGCACGCGAAGACCACCCGGAGCTGACAGAAGTTCTCACCACCAACTCTGGTCTGGTCGCCGAACCCGACGAGCCCTGGTGGGAAGAGATCTCATATAAGGGCGGTAGTGCTGTCGAAGCGCTCAGCGGTTCCTGGACCCTCGCAGATAACCAGGGCCGGGAACGCACCGTCGCCGTGTTGGTGCGTGGTGAAGAAGGCTCCGAAGTTCAGTCGCTGACGGGCCCGATCTTTGGGTTAGCCCAAGACGTTTTCTCGCTCGAGGACTAGTTATTCGTGCCGCTAGGGGATCTTGTTCTCCTTGCATTGCGCGCCACAGCCGATCGTCCACCGGGCGCGGCCTATCGGAGGGATTCCTCCAGGGGCAGGCGGCTGTCCGGTCTTGAAGATATTGCCCGTGACATGCGTGATTAGGACTGCGACTACGTGTGAATGAACAGAAGCCAAGTTCTCAACCCGTCACGGGTCGCAGAATCATATAGTCCGCAGAGATTCGTTAGCACCGTCGAAACCATCGATCAAGGGCACGTTTTGTCGAGGACAGACACTTGCCACCGGCGCAACCATCGAGACTTGCGGTCTCTGAGCAGGCCCATTGAACTCGAAAGGCTTCCACGATGAGGTATCGCACTGGTATGAGGCACCGAGACATGCCTAGTAGGACATCGCGTGTTTTTGCCGTCGGAACGCTCTCGCTGTTGATGGTGAGTGCGTGTGGTGACTCTGGTGGGTTGGGAACAGGCTTCGGGGGGCAAAACGGAAGTATTGACCTAGGTGCTGGGGAGACGCAGCAGGAGCAGATCGCTGAGATCGAGAAAGTGGTCGAGCTCATGGAAGACCAGCTGGGGCGCGACTACGCCTTCCGAGATGGTCGCTCTGGTGAGTGGAGTCCTGAGTATCACGAGAAGAACCGCCGGCCCATGGGGGATTGTCCTGAGGGAAGTCTGCGAAACCGAGTCGTTTTTGACTTCACCGGCCTTGACCCTGAGTCGGCATACGCCGGGGCAGAAGTGATGGCCCAAGAGTTGGGATTCGCTGGCAATGGTGCGGTGAACAACGATGTTGCTGATGGGAAGGCGATAAACTTCGCCGCTCGAGGTGAGGGCGGTCGGACTTTGCTGGTGCGTCAGCAGAGTGGCGATGAGCGTGTGGTCGAAGTCTTCTACTACACCGCCTGTTCAGATCACGAATCGCTCCAAGAAGCACTCGATCGGCTTACTGAGCGGGTGGGGGACCAGATGCGGCGTGAGCGTGAAGAACGGCTGAATCAAGAGTGAGGTGGAGGCCCCGCTCGCCGGGCAGGGGATTCAGAGGCGCTCGCTGAGGTCCACGACCTCGCGGTTACCCACTGGGCCGTCGAGTTCGACGTCGACGGCTCCCAATACGGCCTCATCCGTGCACGCGTCCACGCCCTGACGCATACCGGTGATCACGGCGACGGCAACCTCGTCCTCGGTCTCCTCCACGCTGTGTTGCACCCCGTAGCAATCGAAGTTGCCCATGTAGAAGTGGAACCGTAGGACGTCGTCGTCGATCACCTCATAGTCTCCCAACCTCACATAGTGTCGGGCGAAAAGTACCTCGACGGGCTCTTGGACCTCACCGCGCAAATCTTCCTCAGACGACATCTCTACCAACTCACGATAAGGCTCCGATGAGTCGGCGCTGTGATGAGTGGGTGCCGTTGAGGGTTCGGATGCAGGTTCTGACACTAAGTGCTGGAGTGCGGGTTCTTCGTTGCCGCAGGACGTGAGCAGGAGGGCGCCCGTCGCCGCCACAGCGAAGATTGCGTTGTGTCGAATCTGTGCCGCGCTCATCTCTTCACCGTAGCGTGAGGGGTTTCAAGTTCCTATGCCTGTTTGGGGAATTGGTTGCCACAGGTAGTTCGCTCCCTAGAGCGTCAGGGTCGAGAGCACGCCGCACAGAATCCTAGTCCTGAGCAGTCCCCAATGAGGGTTTTCGCTTCGTCTGCATCGATCTCAGCGAACGGGCCTATCTCGGCGGTTATCGATTACTAAGACGGCCCGCGGCGGACGTTCTGTGCGTCCCGCCGTATCGCCTCCAGTACTGTGAGAGAAGCTCGTCGACATCACTAGCCCGCGGGAGACGTACATGGCTGAAATACCGAATGAATCGGTCCACGAGAGTGGCCGGGGGAGACGCTTCACAATCCCCGGATTATGGACTGATGTGATGGGGCGACTGAGCATTCGAGCGCTGCAGCTGCTGCTGATCGGCGCCGTGGCAGCCCTGTTGGTGTTCGCCATGTTGAATCTGGCGGTCGTGGTCATTCCCGCTGTGCTCGCCATCATCCTGGCGTCCGCGCTGTGGCCTCTGGTGCATCTTGCTCGGCGGGTTATGCCCACCGTATTGGCCGCCTGGACGGTTTTGCTCGGATCTCTGCTTGTGCTCGGTGGCGTGGGCACGGGTCTGTTCTTCTCCGTGCTCAATCAGTGGCCGACGTTGGTGGACCAGGCGAGCCAGGGGTTCACTGAATTGCGCAACCTGGTCGAAGACCTCATGAGCAACTTCGGCATCACGATCGACCAGGGCCAGATCGACGGTGCCGTCGATTCGGTGACCTCCTTCGTCACGAGTTCCAGTTTTGGGTCGGGTGCGGTGAGTACTCTCGGGGCCGCAGGCAGCTTCATCACCGGATTGATTCTGCTTCTTGTGATCCTGTTCTTCTTTCTCAAAGACGGCGATCGCATCTGGGCGTTCTTCGTTTCTTGGACACCGCAGCACTTCCGCGGCAAGTGGATAGCCTCCGGTGACCGTGCCGTTAGGACCTTCGGGAGCTACGTCCGAGGTACCGCTCTGATCGCCGCAATCGACGCCATCGGGATCACCGTCGCACTGCTCATCCTCCAGGTTCCGCTGGCCCTGCCCCTCGGCGTGATGATCTTCATCGGCGGCTTCATCCCCGTCATAGGTGCCACTGTCGCTGGAGCCTTGGCCACCCTTGTTGCCCTTGTCGCCAATGGCCCCGTCACCGCTTTGATTGTTCTTGTCGTGGTCATCGTGATCCAGCAGCTGGATGGGAACTTCCTGCAGCCAGTGGTGATGGCCCAAACGTTGAACCTTCACGCTCTGGTGATACTGATCGCCTTGACCGCTGGCACGGTATTGGCCGGTGTTGTCGGTGCCTTGCTGTCTGTTCCACTCACGGCCGTAGCCTGGGACATCATCAAGGTCTGGACTGAGCGCGACAAAACCACAGAGTTTGACCCTGTTGCTGAAGCGCGTGAGCAAATCGAAGACGCGCAGAAGGGCCCCGACAAGGCCCACGCGAACCAGAGTCCAGACTCCGAAGAGGTCGAGCAGACATGATCTCCGGCCTCGGGGCGTCCTTGAGGCGGTCACAGCGCGTGGCCTCATGATGGAGCTTTCCTGCGCGAGTCATTGAGGCGTTACGCGGTTAGTTCGGCATCTTGACCGCACTGAAACGCCCAAGGTAAGGCGGCGGAGATATCCATGTGACACAAGCCGATTTAGCATTGGGCCATGATTCTCCGGCTCCAAGCAGCCGCCTCTCGCGGCGGCAGATGCAGTCTCGCGTCTAGCGTGGGTGGCGTTGCGGGATGACTGCTCTCTACACCTGGGATGTCTTTTCCACCCTCGACGGCTACGGGTCCTTCACGGCGCCCGCGACGTGGGGAGGGTACTGGGACAAACAGGGCCCTGAACTGCTGGAACATCGCGCACAAGTCTTTTCCACGAGGCAGCGGATGGTCTATGGCGCAACCACCTTTCGTGAAGTCGCCGAGATCATGGCTGCAGCCACAGACCCCAACACTTTCGATGAATGGAATGTCCGCCTGATGCGGATGCCAGCGACCGTGATCTCCTCCACGCTGCAGGACACCCTGGGCTGGCGGGATGCTCAGATCGTGAGAGGCGACGCCGTCGACGTCGTCCGCCAGCTTAAGGAAGACTCTGACATCCCGCTGCGCTCGCAGGCGAGCTTGTTGCTCAACCGGGCTCTTATGGAGGCTGGCCTGATAGACCGGCTACAGATCACTGTCTTCCCCGTGATTTCGGGGCACACAGGCACCAGTCCGATTTTCCGAGGTGCCGAGGATTTCGACCTGCAACTCCTGGAACACCGGGTTCTCGACGGCCGGACTGTGGAGTTGGTCTACCGCCCCACACCTCGCGGGACGTGAGTCTGAGGTGGCGAGCTTCGAAACCGTGACCGTCCAACTCAACGACGGCGCTCAGCTTTGCGTGCAGACCATTGGAGACCCCGCAGATCCAGCGCTGTTGCTGATCGGCGGAGCAACCTGGTCCATGGACTGGTGGGAAGACGAGCTATGCCAGCAGCTAGCGGAGCGCGGCCGACGGGTGATCCGCTATGACACCCGCGATACGGGACGATCCACCAGTTACCCAGTAGGCGCCCCCACGTACAGCGCTTCAGATCTGACGACCGACATCCTCGCCATCTTCGACAGCCTCGGGGTGAAACAGGCTCACGTGGTCGGTCTCTCCATTGGTGGCGGCATCGCGCAAAGTCTGGCGCTGGGATACCGCGATCGAGAGGCAGTCATCGAGTTCATTCTCGAGAGCGAGCGCCCCTGCGCCGGGCCAGGGAACTTCCTCGAGTCCGAACTGCGCCCACTTATCGCCCGTGTAGTGGACCGGAGCAACAGCATTGCGGCGAGCCTGACAAACCACTTCTTGGTCCCCGATGATGGCCCCCCAGATGTCTCGCTGAGTGCCCTGGCTGGAGTACCGACCTTGGTGCTGCATGGCAGCGCCGATCCGCTGTTTCCGATCGCACATGGCGCCGCGCTAGCGGAAGCGATTCCCGGCGCGAGATTGGTCGAGCTACCTGGGATGGGGCATCAATTGCCGCCCCGGGACACCTGGGACCTCGTCATCGACCTGTTGATCGGTCACACGGCGGGGTAGCTCAGCTGAGCGGTTCGTAATACTCAGCGAGCCGCGGGTAGTAGTCATCCCAATCCACCGCAGTGACGTCCTCGCCACGAAGTGCTGCAGCAAGCCGATCGAGGTAGTACTCCCATCCCGGGCCGACGCTGCTCAGCTGCTCATCGCCTACTCGCTGTGCGAAGAGCAGGGTCGTGACGCCGTCCTCGTGGCTGAGTTCACAACGCAGATGCCACATATTCGGTCCGACGCGGGTCTCCACACTGAGACTCCGGGGAGGGTTGCATTCCGTGATGGTGCACTCCTCCGCGGGAGCATCCTCGCCCTCGGCGGTCATCCAGAACGTGACCTTTCCGCTGGCAGGGTCGCCCTCCCAGCGGCCAATCCACTTCTCAAGTTCCGCGGATTCCGTCATGGCATCCCAGACCGTTTCGATCGGTTCGGCGAAGCTTCGCTGAAGCTGAAGTTCACTCCCGAGTGGTCCCTCGCCAATGGTTCCCGTGGGTTCTGGTTGTCCGGTCATAGTGGTGTCACCGTCCTTGGCTCGTCCGCTCATGTGGATAGATCGCATCGCGACTCTGGAAACTCAAGATGTTCGGGTTCTGGATGACACCGGAGTTGATCTCAATCGCGCGGGAGATGATCGGGCTCTTCTCCCATTCAGTTGGGCCTTCCATGACAGTGCGCAGGAAAGGCAGCAGCGCCGCGCTGACCTCCCAGGTCGCTGAATTCCACAGATACGAGGGGCTGTGGTCCACGGCGTAGTAGTTGACCTCCTGGCCAACGGTGAACATCGGGTCCTCGAAGGTGGTCGGCTTGGCCCATTCGAAGCCCATCCCCTCGTCACAGGAGACGTCGATGATCAGGCTGCCGGGGGAGAAGAGCTCCAGATTCTGCGTTGTCAGGTAGGTCAGGGGAGCGGTGACGTCTTGGAGGGTGCAGTTGACGACGATGTCGTGGGAGGCCAGGAACTCCGGCAGCGGCACATCACCGGTCGAGGTGAGCACTTCACTGAGGTGAGGCTGACTTTCCCGGGTCTTGAGCTGGGTGATGTGTGCGGTGTGAATCGGTGAACCCACCGCCGTTGCACCACGTTGCGTCAGGACCTGGATGTCGTGGATCCCCTGCGCCTTCAACGCAGTCACCGCGCCCCGAGCAGTGGCCCCGAAACCGATGACGACGGCGCTGAGCCTGGGCCCGTAGTCTCCTGTCGAGCCGGTCAGACTCAGCGCGTGCAGGACGGAGGAGTACCCGGCAAGCTCGTTGTTCTTGTGGAAGACATGCAGATTGAAATCCCCACGCGGAGTCCAATGGTTCATCGCCTCGAACGCGATCAGCGTGAGCCGGTGATCGATCGCGGTCTGGGTCAACCCGGCATCCTGGACGCAGTGCGGCCATCCCCACAGGATGCCGCCCTCTGGTATCGCCGCGACATCGGCCGCCTGCGGTTTGGGCAGCAGCAAGACGTCGGCGGATTCCATTACCTCGGCTCGATCCGCAACTCTGCCGACGCGTGCTTCCACGTAGCCGGGTTCAAGTTGGAAGTTATCGCCATAACCGCGTTCCACGATCATTCGCGCGCGCAGCTCCGGATCGATCTGGTCCAGGTGGTGGGGGTGTATCGGCAGCCGCCGCTCATTCTTCATCGAAGAGTTGGCGAGCAGACCAAGGCTCAAGAGGTCATCGCGCGGCACGGCAGTATCAGCCAGTTCGACGGGAGCAGCGGAAAAGGAGGTGGTGCTGGACATCGGTATTCCCATCGTGACGGAACCAGGGTCGGCTCCTGCCCCGACTGTACGCCGATCTCCCGTGCACCCGGACTGCTTGGGGCCTCAGTCCAGGCCCGGGCGCCGTCGATTCTGCTTGACCTCGGCGCGTTCGCGCTTGCCCGCCAGCCGGCGGCGCTGCGAACCACGTGTGGGCCGGGTGGCGCGGCGGATCACCGGAGGGGCAATGGCCTCCCGAATCAACTCGGCAAGACGTTCCCGCGCCGCGGTCCGATTCCGCCGCTGCGAGCGATGTTCCGCTGCATTGATGGTCAGCACGGTACCGGCCAGCCGAGTCTCCAGGCGCTCAAGGACGCGCTTGCGCTGGACCTCGGTGAGCGCCGTCGTCGTCGCGAGATCTAAGCTCAGCTGGACGCGGGAGTCCGTGGTGTTCACGCCCTGACCGCCCGGTCCGGAGGCATGGGAGAACTGCTCGAGGAGTTCCCGTGCCGGGACCGTCAGGCCATGTGGCGCCCCGGGTCCGGGGGTGATGTGCAGGCTATCCACCCCGCCATTGTGCCGCAGTCGACCGAGCTAGCCCACCCGGTTGCGGCGTTGCGGAGCGGCGAACACGGTGGTGACCTCGGAGGCGTAGAGCACTGAATCTGGTGCCCGGTCCGCGAGCCCTTCGAAACCGGCAGCCGCGAGCAGACCGTCCTTGAGGTGCACCAGCTCGGCGTGCTGGAGCGGCCAGGGTTCATGATGGTTGCGGCAATAGATGGTGTGACCCAGGTGGCGTTCGTGGAAGCCCCACCGGGCGGTCAAGAACTGGGCCAGGGGATCCTTGGCAAGCGCAGCGTCGGCCTCTGGATCCAGGCTGGGCCGGACGGTGATCTCTGCGGCGGCCTCAGGGTGGCCATGTCGTGTGGTGCGGTAGGCGAGCTCGCCGTCGTCGTGGGTTCGCTTCATCTTGGCCCACTGATACTTCAGCCCGAAAGCGGCCCGCGCGACGAGCACGGGGATTAGGTGTGAGGCTTCGAGGCTGAGGAACACCACGCCGCGGTGCCCATTGCTGTCGATGGAGTAAAGCCGCACATTGACCTCGGGAAAGTCACCGAGCCAGGGGATGGCCGGACCGCCGAAGAAGGAGCTCTTGGACATCTGGAACGCAATGAGCCCCACCCACGTGTTGCCGTCTATGACGTCAGGGGAGCAGCCCTCCGGCATATAAGGTTCGACGACGCTGGGGTCGACCTTCCAGTGCAGGAAGGCGACGTCACTCCAGCGCTGTTTCAGGATTGCGGCGCTGCCCAGCGGTGGGGCGTCAACTGCTATTGCACCGAAGCTCATCTCGAAACCCCATCGTGGAAGCTGGTATGTCGTCGCCCAGGAGGTGAGCGGCAGTTGATTAGCATCCTATCCATCGAGGTCCCCGCCCCAGGACTCCGCGCCCTAGGACACAGTCCAAGGGTCACTCCCGGCTGAACCCCTTGGAGAAGTAGAATCAGAAGGCTAGAGCATCTAGCTGCTGAGTACGTGAGACTCCGCCATGAGGATTCTCGGCGGTGTCAGTTGAGGATCTACAGAGGCTGGGGCCCATATGCGAACCGATGACGAGGACATGATCATGTCTGCCGCCCCGGTGACCATCTCGGTCGTCATTCCTGTTAAAGATGACAGCGCCGCCCTGGCCGTATGCCTCGCCGCCCTGGCCGCGCAGACCCGAACGGCCGATGAGATCGTGGTGGTGGACAACGCCTCCTCCGATGACTCAGCAGCCGTGGCGAAGGCTGCCGGCGCCATCGTGGTGAGCTGCCCAGAACCAGGTATCCCTGCGGCGAGCGCCACGGGCTATGACGCGTCTTTCGGAGACCTCATCCTGCGCCTCGATGCAGACTGCGTCCCCCCGGCCACGTGGATCCAGGAAGTACTCACGGCGTTTGAGGTGCGACCAGAGGTGGCAGCACTGACCGGAGCCGCTCGCTTCATCGATGGGCCCAGGCTGCTGCGCAGACCATTGGCGGCTGCCTATCTCTTCGCCTATACCTACTGCTCTCTGCCTGCGCTGGGACACATTCCGCTCTTCGGATCCAACCTCGCGATGCGCCAGCAGGTCTGGCGTGAGGTGCGCGAAAACGTGCATCGGGACGACCCGGAGATCCACGACGATATGGACCTGTCCTTCCACATCGGGGAACGGCACCGCCTCGGATATCTGCGTGGCACACCGATGGGCATGTCGATGCGACCTTTCAATGATGCGCAGGCGTTCCGACGCCGGATGGATCGCGGATTCAGGACGATCACGCTGCATTGGCCGGAAGAGTTTCCTCCCTACCGGTGGCAGCGCATCCGGGAGTTCAGACGAAGCGTCCCAGCAGTGTTGGAAGGTGCGGCCCATGCGGACGCCTGAGCCTGAAACCGGGCATGTCTCCCAGGATGCTGCTATCATCGGCGCGGTGGCAGCCCCGGATGTCCACGTGATGAGCTGGAATATTCGCCGCAAGACCGGGCCTGTGCACCCCCGTGTGGTCGATCACTGGAAGCGCCGGGCCCCTCGCGTCCGGGCACTGTTACAGGCCGAGAGGCCCGCGCTGCTTGGGGTCCAGGAAGCACTGGGGGAGCAGTCTGCGTTTGTGCGCGAGTGTCTCGGTGGTTCATACCGGTTCATCGGACACGGCCGTGGCTCCCGAGGTGAGGGTGAAGCCAGCCCGATCTTCTACGATACTGACCGCTTCGAACTGCTGGACTGGGAACAGAGCGCGCTCTCGGAGACCCCGCACCGGCCGGGATCTCGGTCCTGGGGCAACCTGATCCCACGCGTGCTGGTGTCCGGGCAGTTTCGCGATCTGCAGACCTCCGCCAGGTTCCTGATGCTCAACACGCACCTCGATCACCTCTCGTCCAAATCCCGGATGCGCTCGGCGCAGCGGATGCGCGAGCTCGCAGCCGAGAGCTCAGTGCCTGTGGTGCTCACTGGTGACTTCAACGCCAGCGGCACCAGCGATTCCCTGGCCGAACTCCTCCGTGAGGATGCGCTCGCAGATTCCTGGGCGGCATCACCTCGGCACAGCACCCCAGCGTGGGGCACCTACGCGAACTACCGTGAACCCCGTCCCGATCGCGCGCGCATCGACTGGATCCTGACCTCACCCAGCATCGAGATCGAACGTACCGCGATCAACGCCCACCGCCATCTCGGCGGTTGGGCCTCGGATCACCTACCGGTCCAGGCCGTGATCCGCTTCCCCGAGAAAGGCAGTCCCGCGTGATCGACAATTTCCTCCGCGCCCCCCAGGGCAAGGCCGAGGTCACAGCGGATGTCCTCCGGGCTCTCGGCGTTCTCAGCGTGGTGTTCGCCGTGCTGTTCGCCGAGCTGACAGACGCCGGCATCATCGCGTTCGCGCTGCCGGGACTCTTCGCCCCGCGCTTCCTCGCCGTGCGCGCCGGCGCCGACATCACGCTCTCCGTCACGCTGCTGATCGCAGCGTGGAGCAACGTCTTCGACCTTTACACCAGCGTTCCCGGATGGGACCTCGTCGTGCATTTCATCGCCACGGGCGTCCTCGCCGTGGGGCTCTACGTGCTGGCGATCCGGGCGCAGCTCGTGTCAGATCCACGCGCTAGCCTCGGGAGCAAGGTCTTCGGGGTGGCGCTCACCTTCGCGCTGGGCCTGGGGCTCAGCGCGATCTGGGAGATCGTGGAGTGGCTCGGCTACCTCTACATCACCCAGGGCATCTCGATCGGTTATGTGGACACGATCGGCGACATGGCGGCCGGTGGGGCTGGCGCGTTGTGCGCAGGCCTCGTCGTCGTGATCTCTATCCGTGAAGACCGGGACGGCACGCAGCGTCCGCTGAAACTGACCACTCCACGTGAGGGAGCATCATGGACACAGACGTCATAGTCATCGGGGCCGGTCTCGCAGGTCTCCAGTGCGCTCGCCGGCTCCAGCGTGAGGGTCACAGCGTGACCGTGCTCGAAGCAGGCGACGCGGTAGGCGGACGCGTCCGCACAGACCTCGTGGACGGATTCCGCTGTGATCGTGGCTTCCAGGTGCTGAACCCTGCCTACTCCGCGGTGCAGGACTGGATCGACGTGGACTCCCTGCGTCTTCAGCGTTTCGGCGTCGGCGCCGTCATCCGCGACGGCGAGAACACCACCACGCTGGCCAATCCGCTGCGCCACCCGCAACATACCCTCGCCACACTGACCAGCAAGCACGCCCCACTGGCCGATCTGCTGGCGCTGGCTCGATGGATCGGGCCCACGCTGCTGAAATTTGGTGACGCCGGGGATACCGGGCGGGCGCCGAAGGATGACACGCTGGCGGCCTCCTTTGAGGCGGCAGGACTCACGGGCCCGCTGCGCCGGGACGTGTTGGACACCTTCCTCGCCGGAGTCCTGGCAGACAGCACCGGGGAGAGTTCAGCCAACTACGTGCGCATGCTGGTGCGCTATTTCGCCCTCGGAACACCGGGTCTGCCCGAGGAGGGGATGCAGGCGCTGCCGGAGCAGATGGCTTCCTGGCTCAGTGACCCAGTGCGGCTGGAGACCCCAGCCCGGGGGATCCGGGAAACCCGCAGCGGTGTCGAGGTCACCACCGATCACGGCAGCTTGCGGGCACGCGCAGCAGTCATCGCCGTTGGACCGCAGCACCTGAGCGAGCTCACTGGAGAGCTGACTCGGGATCTGACCGAAGACATCCTCGGAGCCCCGGACCCGGAGACCCACGGACTGACCACCTGGTGGTTCCGCGCTCCGGAATCACCGCAGAATAGTCCCTTTCTGATGCTCGATGCCTCGCGCCCCGGAGGAGGGCCCGCGAGTCCCATCTGGAACACCGCGGTGGTCTCCGAGGCCGCACCCTCCTACGCGCCTGCTGGTCAGCACCTGATCCAAGCCACCACGCTGCTGGACCGTCCGGATGGGATGGCCAGTGAAGCCGAACTGCGCCGGGACCTGGAACGGCTCTACCAAACATCCACCGCAGACTGGGACCTGCTGATCCACCACGTGGTTCCGCATACCCTCCCTGCGCAGCATCCGCCCATGAAGGACCGCCGCCCGCAGCAGCTCAGTGACCGGGTGCTGGTTGCCGGGGACCACCGAGACAATGGGTCGATCCAGGGTGCGCTGGTCTCCGGGGATCGTGCCGCGCGGACGCTGACCGACCTGCTTCCGGCGTGATGCCTGTGCTCGCGGCAGGTGCAGCAGAGCGGGCAGGCGTGGGCGTGGCGCGATGAGTGAGCCGTCATGACGTCAGCTCCGGCGCTGCGCCTGGTGCTGCCGCATCAGCTCTTCAACCAGCAGCTCGAGGCGCATGAGAGCACGATCTTCGTGCTCATCGAGCATGACCTGCTCTTCCGGCAATACGCGTTCCACGCCCAGAAGCTGGTGCTCCACCGCGTCTCCATGGATCGGTTCGCACGGAGACTTCGCGAGCACGGCCACCGAGTGGAGGTGCTGCGCAGTGACGCAGACCGTAGCTCTGCGGATCAGCTTGCCGAGCTCACCGCCAGCCTGACCCCGCGGAGGGTGACCTGGTTCGACGTGGTCGATGACTGGCTGGAGCGTGATCTCATCGCCGCTCTCGCGCAAGGCGGATACGCCATGACCGAGCGGGATGTCTTGGAGACCCCAAACTTTCTGACCAGCCGTGACCAGATTGATCAGTGGTTCGCCCAGCACGATTCCCGCATGCACGAGTTCTACGTCTATCAACGGCGTCGACTCAACCTGCTCCTGGATGCGGACGGTCAACCGCTGGGTGGCAAATGGTCCTTCGACGCGGAGAACCGCAAGAAGCTGCCGCGCGGATACACCCCGCCGCCGGTGAGTCGTTTCGCCGGACATCCCGTCCTGCAGCGCGAGGGAACCTTCGACCTTGACTCCTTGATGGGGAACGCCTCGGAGTCCCAGGATCCAGGGACGTCTCCAGACCCCCAGACGTCGCAGCGCAGAACGGACGACGACGGCTCGCGTGACCTCGAGCGCGCCATCGAATGGGTCGCTGAAGAATTCCCGGACGCCCCCGGTGATCCGGCCCTGTTCGCCTGGCCCACCAGCGCCGAGGAAGCCCGCGCACACCTGCAGGAGTTCGTCCGCGAACGTCTGCATGACTTCGGTCCCTATGAGGATGCCATCTCTACCGAGCACCCCTTCATTGCGCACAGCCTTTTGACCCCGGCGCTGAACATCGGGCTCTTGGACCCGCGTGAGGTGATCCAAGCCGTGCTCGAGGCCTCCGACGAGGACACCCCGCTCGCCTCAGTCGAAGGGTTCATCCGCCAGATCATCGGTTGGCGGGAGTACATGCGCGCCACCTACCGCACCCGCGGCCGTCAGCTGCGCAGCTCCAACCGACTTGAGCATCGCAATGCGCTCGGGGAGGGCTGGTGGGACGCAAGCACCGGTCTGGCTCCGGTGGACCAGGTCATCTCCAGGGTGCTGGCCACCGGGTACGCCCATCACATCGAGCGGTTGATGGTGCTGGGCAACGCGATGTCGCTGCTGCGGATCCACCCTGATGCCGTCTATGAGTGGTTCATGGAGATGTTCATCGACGCCTATGACTGGGTGATGGTGCCCAATGTCTACGCGATGAGTCAGTTCGCCGCCGGGGAGGCGATCACCACCAAACCCTATGTCTCCGGCAGCAACTACCTGCGCAAGATGTCAGATCTCCCCACCGGGCAGTGGGCCGACGAATGGGATGGGCTCTACTGGAGCTTCATCGCAGATCATCGAGAAGTCTTTGAAGCCAACCCCCGGGCCCGCATGGTGGTGTCCCTGCTGGAGAAGATGGATCACAGCAAGCGGGCGAACCACCATGAGCGCGCCAACGATCTGCTGGATCCGGGCCGGGATACCCCGCTGCTCAGACCTCACCAGGAGCGTTGAGGGCGGCGCTCCAACTGCCGTAGGTATTGCGGATGCTCGGACCTGAGGGCAGATCAGTGCGCCCTCGCTCTTGGGAGAGCTTCCGCCAGGCCAGGTAGCTCTGGTAGCTGAGCGTCAGACCCTGCCGGGTCGCGTCCTCCAGAAAATCCTGGATCGCTGCCGTGAACTGCTCAGGTGTGAACCGGGAGCTGCCGAATCCCGTGGCGGTGGACTTCGCGGTGACTCCCAGGCCCGCCCGCCGGAGTCCTTCGCTCCATGAGCCTCCGGCTCGCTTGAGAATCGTGGTCCCACCGACGGGCCAGAGGTTTCTTCCCTTGCCTGGCTCGATCCCTTGGGCGCGAAGAAACTCGCTGCGCAGCTGGTCATAGCGCTGTGCAGAGATGCTGAGTGAGGGATCCTGTTTCAGCGCCTCGAGCCCGGCTTGGACTGCGTCCAGAGCAGGTCCCAGGTCGCAGCCCTGATCCTGCAGCGTCTTCGTAACAGGCTCGCGCAGCTCCGGGCTGAGGTCAGATGCTGGGCTAGAGGGAGTTCGTCCGTAGCCAATCGCGAAAAGCAGGCTCGCCGTGATGGCGCCTTCGGTCACCGGCGCAGCGGCCATAGTTCAGCGTCCATTCTCTCGGGATCGGGGGATCGGGAGTTGGCGGGGTGGACAGAGGTTCAGGGGGTCAGCGCAGTGGCAAGCATGACTTCGACCCGGGAGCGGTCTCCGCTCACGCTCAGCTCTCCGAGTTCGCCCCGGCCCCATAAGAGCAGCGCGAGCTCGGCTGCCTGGCCGGAGATCACCGCTGAGGGTGACTTTTCCGGAGCTGAGCCGAGCTGCCACTCGCGCTGGACATCTTCAGCGATCAATCGCACAGGAAGATCGGGCGCCGCCACACGATCCAACTGGATCTGCCGCGGGTGCATCACGGTCACCACCTCATCCACGCAATCAGCCCAGATCTCCTGTGCAACGCTGGGCATCGCCGCATCCTGCGCCGTGCTGAGGTCCCACAGGTGGATCAGCGTCTCGTGGCTCTGACGCCGAGACCAAAACGACGCCGGACCCTCACCGATCAGCGTCTGACAGCGGTGATCTGCCGACACCGAAGTCAAGGCCTCGTGCAGAGTCTGGGCGCTTGCGGCGTAGCGCGCGCCTACGGCAGCCACCGGGCTCGGCCCTGCCGAGACAGATGACGTCTCGACACTGACGCGTTCACCGATGACCTTCCCCGCGGCCCAGACGTGCACGGACCCCAGATGCTCTGCAAGCTCCCCCACGGTCCAGGACCCACAGCTGATCACCGGTGCCTCCGGATCCGCCAGCAGGAGCAGATGCTGAAACTCACTCTGAAGTTCCCGCAGCACGGCGAGGTGATCGGTGTCGTCGATTTCGGCCATGCGCGGAGTCTATAGGCTGAGCGGATGGTCGAAATGGATGTCCTGAGGTGGGTGCTGCTGGGGCTCGGCGCCCTGGTGGTGGGACTCTCCAAGACGGCGCTGCCGGGAGGTGGAACGCTCGCCGTCGTCCTCTTTGCCAGTGCCTTGCCGGCGCGGGAGTCCACTGCGGCACTGTTGGTGCTGCTGCTCGTGGGTGACCTGTTCGCGGTGACCATGTACAGGCGCACCGTGGACTGGGCCATTCTCCGCCGACTGATCTGGCCGGTGCTGCTGGGGGTCGCCGTCGGAACGGTGTTCCTCGGCTTCGCCTCCGATGCCGTGGTGCGCCGAGTCATCGGTGCGATACTGCTCGCGCTGCTGGTCTTCACACTGCTGCGCCGACGCAGGAATCAAGACGCTGGAGCACCAGTCTCCGCCAGCCGATGGGGAGGGTATGGATATGGCTGGCTCGGTGGATTCACCACCATGGTCGCCAACGCCGGGGGACCGGTGATGAGCATGTACTTGCTGGCCATGCGCCTGGACGTGAAGACTTTCCTCGGTACGGCGGCCTATTTCTTCTTCGCGGTCAACCTGGTGAAGGTCCCGTTCCAGATCGGGCTGGGACTGCTTGATCTTCATATCCTGAGCATCGTCGCGGTGCTCGTGCCGCTGGTCGTGGTGGCGGCATTCCTCGGACGCTGGGTGGCCGGGAGGATCTCGCAGACCGTGTTCGAGCGGCTTGTGCTGGTACTCACCGCAGTGGGCGCCGTCAATCTGCTGCTTTGAGCTGATGCTGCGCAGCGCACCCACTCCGGCAGCAACACGCAGCAACTTGCCACCTCAGCAGAGGGTTGGTCTTGTCGCCGATCCAGAGGCCCGGTAGGTTGCGAGCATGGATCTCTCCCGCCGCAGACTCATCACCGCCGCCGCCACCAGTGCCGCCGCCGCCGGGGTGACATTCGTTGCTGCTGCCCCCGCGATGGCTGTGCAGGCCCCCGGTCAGACCGTTCTGCGTCCCAATCCACGCCGCAATCCGCAGCCCACGGAGTATGACCGCGCACGCAAACGGCAGAATCCCCGAAACACGCTGGGCTGTCCGCTGGGCAGAGGCTACTGAGTCCGGCATATCAAGTCCAGCTTGGGACCGGAATGTTCGTTGGCGAACCACCGGCGCAGCGCCGGATTGATCACGCAGGCTCCAGCATAGGATCGGATTCATGAGCACACTTGGCAGCACGGGTATTGAACTGCACGGACTCTGCCTGGGTGGGAACACCTTTGGTTGGACCAGCGATCGCAAGACATCCTTCGAGGTGCTCTATGCCTATACCGCCGCGGGTGGGAATTTCATCGACACGGCAGACAGCTACTCTGCATGGGTTGAAGGCAACAGCGGAGGCGAGTCCGAGACGATCATCGGGGCCTGGCTGGCAGCGCGCGAAAACCGGGATCGGGTCGTAGTTGCCACCAAGGTGAGCCAGCATCCAGAGTTCAAGGGCCTCTCCGGAGACAATGTCGCCGCTGCCGCAGAGGCATCGCTGCGTCGGCTCGGGATCGAGACCATCGACCTGTATTACGCGCACTTCGACGACGCCGAGACTCCGCTTCAGGAGACCGCTGCGGCCTTCGAGGATCTTGTGACCGCAGGAAAGATCCGTGCCGTCGGGCTTTCGAACTACAGCCCCGAGCGTGTCCGCGAATGGTTCAGCATCGCCCGGCGCGAGGGCTACACCCTGCCCGTGGCGCTCCAGCCGCATTACAACCTGGTCCACCGGCAGACCTATGAGTCAGGCCTCAGTGAGATCGCCAAGGAAGAGGACCTCGCGGTCATGCCGTACTTCTCCCTGGCTGCCGGGTTCCTGACCGGTAAATACCGCAACCAGAGCGACCTCGACGGCGCCGCTCGTGCGGGTCTGGCGGGTAAGTACCTCTCCGTCCAGGGCACACGGGTCCTGACCGCCCTGGATTCGATCTCCGGGCGGCTCGGTGTCGATATGGCGACCGTGGCGCTTGCCTGGCTGCGCACCCGGGACCAGGTGGCAGCCCCGATTGCCAGTGCTCGGAGTACCGAGCAGCTTCCGGCGCTGCTGGCCGCCGCCGAAATTGACCTCACTGCGGATGACGCTCGTGAGCTCACCGACGCTTCAACTGTGATGGAGGACTGAGCATGGCGCAGAACGTGATCTGGAAAACTTCACCCAACTACACGGTGGGCCGTGGGGGCACCGCGGTGGATCGCATCGTCATCCACTACATCGTGGGGAACCTGAGGTCCTGTGACGCCACCTTCCTGAACCCTGATTCGCAGGTGAGTGCCCACTACGGGATCGGTGAAGGCCGGATTCACCAGTACGTGAGTGTCAACAACACCGCCTGGCATGCCGGTAACTGGGCGTTCAACCAGCGCAGCATCGGGATCGAGCATTCAGCGGACCCAGACCGGCCTCCCACCACCCAGACCCTGAACATGTCGATCGAGCGCTGTGTCATGCTGTGCCGACAGTTCAAGCTGAACCCGCGCACCGCGATCGTGCCACATATGTCAGTGGTGCCCACCGCCTGCCCCGGCACAGTGGACTGGGAGTACATCAGGGACCGGACCGCGCGGCAGTTCTAGGCCTCTGCGCGTTCCTCCCGGAATTCCATCTCGGCCCCTGTGCTGATGTCGGTGCCGGCCCCTGAGCTGAACTCGGTGCTGGGCTCGTGGGTGGCGCGCAGGGCCGAGGCGACCACGTCGCGGGGATCCCCGGCGTGCAGATACGCCTCACGCTGGTAGTTGGCGCCCGTGCCGTGGCGCAGAATCTCGCAGATGATGCCGTCCACAATCGCGTCCTCACCATATTCGGAGAGCACCGGCCCTACCGTGTCGAGAAGCTGGGCGATGACCTCGCCGGCGGGAGCCGGGAGGCTGGACAGCGGATTCACCAGCAGGCTCTCAATTCCGCAGCGGCTGGCCCTCCAGGTCCAGGCGCGCAAGACGGGGGTATCCACCAGCAGGGGCGGCACACCGGCTCGCCATTCCCGAGCGGCCGTCTCCACCAGTGCCCGCGCCAGAGTTGCGATCACTGCCGCATGGGAGGCGAACAGGCAGACGTCAGGAACGCGGATCTCCACTGTGGAATGGCGCTCGCAGATGCGTGCGTCGAAATAGAGCATCCCCTCATCCAGCGGGACCCGTGATCTCAGCAGGCTCGCACGCTGCCGGTCATAGCTCTCAATGGAGCCGAAGAGATCAGGCGGACCTGTATTGGGCCACCGGCTCCAGGTTTGATACCGGTAGCTGTGGAACACAGTGTCATTGCCATCCCAGAAGGGAGAGTTGCTGCTGAGCGCCAGCAGCGTAGGCAGCCACACACGGATCCGGTCAAGCACTGCCACCGCCTCTTCGCGGGAGTCCACCCGCACATGGATATGCAGACCCCCGGTGAGCTGCTCAAGGGCGGTGATTCCAGCCCATCCCGCCATCTGCTGATAGCGCTGCTGTGGCACCAGATGCGGGGTCACCGGCCCCGGCACCGTGGCCAGGGCGACCACGCGGCCGCCGAAGCTCCGCGCAGCGGCATCAGCCCAGGATCGGCCGGCGTGGATGCTCGCAAGCTGATCGGCGAAGCTCAGCTGCGGCGGATTCACCACCTCCAGCTGTTCCTGCTGCAATTCGGCCTCCAGGCGGTGACCGGTCTCAGGGGAGAGGCTGTAGTGCTCTGCAACCTGCCACCCCAGGGGCAGCGGTTCCAGGTCCGAAGAATCGACGAGCAGGAGTTCTTCTTCAACGCCATAAGTCCGCACGGGCAGGCCCTTCACCCTCAGAGGTGGTGCGGCTATGTCTTCGGGTGGGTCGCCGCCGAGATTCGCGGGCTCAGAGTCATCCACAGTCGCCGATGCGCTGACTGCACCTCCGATTCTGCACCAGTAACAGAGGTGCGAGCCGGGCTATCCGGTGAAGGTATTCGGGTGCCCGCCACGCCTGCCAGACTCGCCCTTGTCCAGCGCAGTGATCGCAGACATCTCTGCCTCGTCGAGCTTAAAACCGTAGATGTCACGGTTCTGGGCCATCCGCTCGGGACTGTTGGTCTTCGGGATGGCGACGACGCCGCGCTGCAGGTGCCAGCGCAGCATGACCTGAGCCGAGGTCACGCCATGCTGCTTCGCCAGCTCAGCGATGACCGGATCACCGAACTGGTCGGTGCGGGCCAGCGGGCTCCATGCCTGGACGACGATTCCCCGGTCCTGGCAGTAGCGGCGTACCTCGTCATTGGGGAAGTGCGGGTGCATCTCGATCTGATTCACCGCAGGGGTCACTCCGGTGGCCTCGATCAGTCGCTGCACCTGAGCGGGCTCGAAATTCGAGACCCCGACTGCGCGGGCGCGCCCGGACGCTGCCAACTCCAGCATGGCCTTCCAGGTGTCCACATAGTCGACCTCCAACATCGGCATAGGCCAGTGCATGAGGAAGAGGTCCACGTAGTCGAGGCCCAGACGCTGCAGCGAGGCCTCGAAGGTCTCGTACACAGCTGTAGGAGCGTGGTGGCCGTTGTTGAGCTTTGTGGTGAGGAAGACCTCGGAACGGGGGAGAGCCGAGCGCCGGACGGCTTCGCCCACCTCGGCCTCGTTGCCGTACATCTGTGCGGTATCAAGCAGCCGGTAGCCGGCGTCCAAGGCGGACACGACCGCGTCGATGCTGGTCTTGCCGGTGCCGAAGCCGATCTCCGGGACAGAAGTTCCTGAATTGAGCTCAATCATCCGGTGATCATACGCGTTGCGTTCCATCCTGCCTTTGCGATCCGGCGTACCTGCAGAACAGGGCATCGGCGCAGCAGGAATAGAAACCCCTGACGTCGGGGTTGGCCCCAGTATGCGTGCAATGACTTATTCCGAATACGGCGAACCCAATACTCTTGAACTGAACGAGCTCGAGCTGCCCAAGGTGGCTCCTGGTGCCGTGCTGATCAAGGTGGAGCGAGCCTCGGTGAACCCCGTCGACTGGAAGGTCCTCTCTGGAGGACTCGATCCGCTCATCGATGTGGTCTTCCCGGCAATCCCGGGTTGGGACGTCTCCGGTGTGATCGAGCAGGTCGGTCCCGATGTGCCCGAGTTCTCCGCTGGTGACAGGGTCGCATCCTATGCCCGCAAAGAATTCATCCACGGCGGCACCTACGCCGAGTACGTCGCAGTGCCCGCCGTCGACGTTGCCCCTATCCCGGACGGCGTGGACTTCGACTCCGCCGCCGGGCTTCCGTTGGCCGGATTGACCGCCCAGCGTGCACTGGAGACCCTCGAGGTCACTTCTTCAGACACACTCCTGATCCACGCCGCTTCAGGCGGCGTGGGCTACCTCGCCGCTCAGCTTGCAGTGGAGCGTGGGGCCACGGTGCTGGGCACGGCTTCCGAGAAGAATCACGAGAAGCTCCGTGCCCTCGGAGTGACCCCGCTGAGCTACGGCGAGGGCCTTGCTGATCGTGTGCGCGAAGTGTCTGCCGAGGGTGTCACCACCGTGGCCGACTTCGTCGGTGACGTCCTCGAAGACACCCTTGCAGTGCTCACCGAGGGCGGCCGGCATATCTCTGTGGCCGATCCTTCGGTGGAAGAGCACGGCGGCCACTGGGTCTGGGTCCGCCCCGACGGCGCGCGCCTGCAGACTCTGCTGGAGTTGGTCGCTGCAGACACGTTGCGAGTGGAAGTGGACCGTGTCTTCCCGCTCGAAGAGGCGGCCGCCGCCATGGAGGCCAACCAGTCCGGGTCCAACGGCAAGATCATCATCGATACCACCCGCTGAGCATGGACGTTGCGTAGCCGGCCCAGCGTCGGCTACCCAACGCCACTCAGTCGGACTAGCCTGACTATGTGAGGTCTCATCCCAGGGGGAGAGGACCAACAGGTTCTTCTGTGAGGCCAGCTCTGGTCGAAAACCACAGAGAAGAGTTGCAATGACTGACATCCAGATCCCTGGCGCACCACAGGCCGAACCACCGACACCGGAGCAGCCAACGACGCCCCGGAAGCCGTTGCCGCCGAAGCAGGACCAGCGTGCAGCCGCCCCAGTGAGTCCCACGGGCGCCGAAGTTCCCGGCAGCGATGCCGCACGAGCACAGCAGGGTGAATACCTGACCACGGCCCAGGGTGCCCGAGTCCGAGACACCGACCACTCGCTCAAGGCAGGCAGTCGAGGGCCGGTTCTCCTCCAGGATCACCACCTGCGCGAGAAGATCATGCACTTCGATCACGAGCGCATCCCGGAGCGTGTGGTCCACGCGCGCGGCGCCGCTGCCCACGGTGTCTTCGAGTCCTACGGCACGGCAGGTCACCTGACCCAGGCCAAGTTCTTGGCAGAAAAGACCACCACGCCGGTCTTCACTCGCTTCTCTACGGTCCTGGGCAGCCGCGGCTCCGCCGATACCGTCCGCGACACCCGTGGCTTCTCCACCAAGTTCTACACCGAAGAGGGCAACTATGACCTCGTCGGCAACAACATTCCGGTGTTCTTCATCCAGGACGCGATCAAGTTCCCGGACGTCATCCACGCCGGAAAGCCGCATCCGGACCGCGAGATCCCACAGGCCCAGAGCGCCCACGACACCTTCTGGGACTTCGTCTCGCTGCATACCGAGGCGCAGCACCACACCATCTGGAACATGTCTGACCGCGGCATCCCGCGCTCGCTGCGCATGATGGAAGGCTTCGGGGTCCACACCTTCCGGCTGATCAATGCCGAGGGTGAATCCTCGCTGGTGAAGTTCCACTGGAAGCCCAAGCTCGGCGTGCACTCCATCACCTGGGAGGAAGCGCTGATGACCAACGGCGTGGACCCGGACTTCCACCGTCGCGACCTTGCAGACGCCATCGAAGCTGGGGCGTTCCCGGAATGGGAGCTCGGCGTGCAGGTCTTCCCTGACTCCGAGGACCAGATGTTCCACGGAATCGACCTGCTGGACCCCACGAAGTTCATTCCCGAGGAGCTCGCCGAGGTGCAGATGCTCGGCAAGATGACCCTGAACGCGAATCCGCAGAACTACTTCGCGGAGACCGAGCAGGTGGCCTTCCACCCCGGTCACCTGGTTCCGGGCATCGAGGTCACCAATGATCCGCTGCTACAGGGCCGGCTGTTCTCCTACCTGGACACGCAGATCACCCGTCTCGGAGGACCCAACTTCGCGCAGATCCCGATCAACCGGCCACGCGCGGCAGTCAACGACATGCTCCGCGACGGCTATCACCAGAGCGCCGATCACGCCGGAATCGCGCCGTACCATCCAAACTCCTTCGACGGAGGCAACCCCTACCCGGTCAAGGACATTGCGGCGGATGCTGATGCCCCCAGCGCATTGATCGACTTCCCGGAACCGGTGGCCGAGAGCGTCAAGGTACGGGCGAGCCCACAGAGCTTCGATGACCACTACACCCAGGTCACCATGTTCTACCGCAGCCTCAGCCGGACCGAGCAGCTGCACGTCATCCAGGCCTACACCTTCGAGCTGGCCAAGTGCTACGAGCCCACGATCAGGGAACGCCAGCTCCAGCAGCTGACCCATATTGACGCGGACCTCGCAGCAGGCGTGGCAGAGGGCCTCGGCCTTCCTGTTCCGGAACCGCTCGTGGCCCCGGTTGAGCCTGAGGTGCTCAGCCCTACGCTGTCGCAGATCGGCGGCACCTGGCCGCTGGAAGGTCGACTGGTCGGCGTGGTCGTCGACGAGTCCAGCGACATCGATGCGATCCAGAAGATCCGTAAGGCCATCGATGGTCAGGACATGGTGCCATTGGTGGTTGCCCCCACCGGAGCGCCGCTGTCTGACGGCACACCGGCACAGCGGACCTATCTGACCGCACGCTCGATCGAGTTCGACGCGATCGTCTTCCTCACCGCGACAGCTGCCGGTGCTGCAGGCGCCAGCCCGGATGGCGATCACAAGCTGGGCGATCCCACGGGTGACGCAGCAGTGGATCCCAGGCTGACGCTGATGGCCGCCGAGGCCTTCCGCCACGGCAAGGCAGTGGTCTTCCCTGAAGGTTCACCCCTGCTGAGCGCCAGCGGCATCTCCACCGCAGCGCCCGGGGTCCTGGCAGGAACACCGGAGAAGCTGACCGGGGACCTGTTCACCTTGATGGGTGCACACCGTGCATGGGAGCGCTTCGCCGAGTAATCCACCAGCACCGGTGCACCGGTGATGAGGACTTCAGACTTCGGCCCCTTCGCGAGCCGCCCCTGGTGATCAGGGTCGGCTCGGGGAGGGGCCGATCTGGTCTTCCCACCACTGGTGGAACTCCGCGATGTGGTGCTCACTGGGGACCAGCGCTCCGCCGTCCTCGTAGGCTCGCGAGGACATATTCGGCTGGGTCTGCTCGCAGGCCTCAAAGTCCTGCAGATTGACCCGGTGAAAAAGCTCCACGGAGCGGGAGATGTCCATATTGCGCTCCACCACCTCGGGCAGGAACAGCCAGTCACATTCAACGATGGTCTTCGTCGCCGAGACGGGGTACATCCGGTGGAAGATCACATGGTCAGGCACCGTATTGATGAAGACCTGGGGGCGAACGGTGATGGCGTAGTACTTGCGGTCCTGCTCCGGGGCAATGGCCGGAAGCGCGACGACGCCGGACGAACCATCCACGGTGAATCCCTGGACATCAGGACCGAAGGAGGCCCCGTGGATCTCATCCTTGGCCTGTGAGGCCCATCCTTTGGCGAATTCTGGGATGACTTCGGTCAGCTCCGGGTGAATTGTCGCGCAGTGATAGCACTCCATGAAATTCTCGATGATCAGCTTCCAGTTGGCTGCGACCTCATAGCGTTTGGTCTCTCCGATGCGAAGGTTCTCCAGACCGTAGTTCTGCAGGCTCTGGACCTGCCCGAAACGGGTGGAGACCTCTGCCATCACGGTGTCCTCGAAAGAGGGGGGAGCCTCGGCCCCTGAGGCTGGAGCCACGCAGACCCAGACGTACCCAAGCCACTCCCGCACATGGACGGTCTTGAGGCCATACTCGCCCCGGTCCACGTCGGGCATGGAAGTCAGGTTCGGTGCCGCGACGAGCTCTCCGTCTAAGGCGTAGGTCCAGGCGTGGTAGCCGCACTGCAAGGTCTTGGACTTACCTTCCGGCGTGGTGCATACCCGCATCCCGCGGTGCCGGCAGACGTTGAGATAGGCCTTGATCCCTGCCTTGCGGGTGCGCACCACGATGATCTCTTCACGTCCCACCTTGACCGTGCGCCACTGCCCAGGACTAGCCAGGGAATCGGCGCGCAACACGGCGTTCCACATCTTCTCGAAGATCTCGGCTTGTTCGCGCAGGAAGATGCCTTCATCGGTATAGGCGGACCCTGCGGGTGTGGATTTCAAGGACGTGCCCTCCAGCGGCGCGTCCAGCTGGTCAATAATCATCGGTACATCCTTCGTGAGGGGCTCAGGCTGCCAGCGCGGCCGGTTGGATGCGTCGTTGTTTCCGCCATCGCGTGACTTCGCGCAGACGGTTCATGCCCAGGATCCCGATCTCGGTGCCCTCGCGCAGATAGCTCACCAGCAGGTTGGTCTCCTCGATGCTGCCTTGGAGCACTCGGACCTCATCGGCCAGCGCGAGCATTCCAGCGGCCTGGATTCGCACGTCATGCTGGTCAGACCACAGATAGGGCTCCTGCATGGGCGGAGGCGTCCCTCCCAGCAGCGCAGTTGCCAGGGCCTGGCTCTGGTCCACCGTCTCCTGCCAATGTCCCACCGGACGGAGCCCGGTCCGCTGTGCGGCCCAGAGCGCACAGTCACCTGCTGCCCAGACTCCCGGGATCCCGGTGAATCCTGTGTCATCGGTGAGCACCGCGCCGGTGATGGGGTCCAGTGGCACACCGCTCTGGGCCAGCCAGCCGGTGGCCGGAACCGCGCCCACCGCGCTGATCACGACGTCGGCGTCTAGGACAGTGGAATCGGTCAGCGTCACTCGCTGCCCGCAGTGACCGCTGAGTCCCGCGGGAAGGGGATCCACTGAACGTGCATGTGCCCGTCCGAGGAACTCCACTCCGTGGCGCTCGTGCAGCGTTCGCAGAGCCAGGGCCACGGGTTGACCCAGGCGACGTTGGCTCGGCAGAGGCTCGCCCGAGATGACCGAGACGCTGCCGGCTCCACGGGCGGTGCAGGTCGCGGCAGTCTCAAGCGCGAGGAACCCGCCACCGATCACGACGATCTGGGCTCCGGTGAGTGACGCATCCCGAAGGGCTGCGGCGTCTTCAACACTCCGAATCGCATGGCCTCCCAATCGTCGAGCTTCTGCTCCGGTGGCAAGGACAATCGCATCTCCGAGGTAGAAGGTGCCGGAACGGGTCTGGACACCCAATGGTTCCGTGGAGAGGCCGATGACCGGATCGGATCGCACCCAGTGCACATCGATCGGATCGGCGGGGTCATCGAGGTAGAGGTCTGGAAGGTTCACCGTGCCGGAGAGATACGCCTTGCTCAGGGCTGGGCGGTCATAGGCGGGATGAGCCTCGGCCCCCAGGATGGTGATGGGGCCGGTGTGACCCTGAATGCGCAGTTTTCGTGCGGTGTAGTACCCGGCCAGTCCCGCCCCAATGATGAGCAGATGATTCTGTGTTTCAAGCGTCATGCGACCTGAACCCCCGGAGGAAGCTGCGGTGCCGCCGTGGAGAGTTCAACCATGACGTCGCCGTTCTCCACTGTGACGTGATGCGCCCGCACTCCCCGCTTTGCCGGTGGCTGGTCCACCTCACCGCTGATCAAGGAGAAGGTGCTCTCATGCAGAGGACATTCGACCCGGCAATCTTCCACCCAGCCTGCAGCAAGCGAGGCATCCTGGTGGGTGCAGGTGTCA
>Ga0265798_10001123_pt1 | contig 42491 bp, 35 predicted proteins | sample P3T30metagenome_FD_192430 | JGI IMG/M metagenome (GOLD analysis project Ga0265798, IMG submission 192430) | Plant litter microbial communities from East Loma Ridge, Irvine, California - P3 T30 | ecosystem: Environmental > Terrestrial > Plant litter > Unclassified | place: USA: California... | reverse complement strand
GGTTTTGAGCAGATCGTATCTTTTGGACTGCTTGTTTTGCCTGTTTGTAACCGTGATACTCAGGCGCGCCCTTTCGTCGAATTCATAATTTTTATTGAAGAATTGGGCCGTAATCGCGATCGCTTCCCCTGAATTATAGAAACTTTCGTGATTGACGACAAGCGATTTGCGTTGGTTGTCCGACGCCAGGTACTGGATCACCTTATCTGCAAAAACATCGAATTTCTCGAACGATCTGGTATCGACGTGCGTCTGCAGCCTCCATTTCCAGATGCCTTCCCCAAGCAAATACGCCGAGCGCCTGCCTTGCTCCTCAAAAAATGTCAGCAACGGAGCACCAGAATCGATGTTGCGGATACTCGATCTTAAGAGGGTATTTGCATTTCCTTTAACCGAAACCGTCCCGAACGCGTTTTCCAACGGCGGGAAGGAACCGAATCCGATATCGTCTGTCGCAAACAAATTGAAGCCCGGGTCAAATGCCGCGATATAATCTTCCTTTTGCGAACTCATGCGGAATTCGAGGTTGGATTGTTGCTGGTTGAGCAGGTTGAAATCGGTATTGTCGCCCGTGATCGTCAGCGTGTTGATCCCTGCTTTCCGGATCGCTTCCATCATCGGCCTGAATTCCGGAGTCGGCTGATAAAGGATGAGCACGTTAAAGTTGCGCAGTTCCTGGAGCGCGTTCGGTTTGACGATCGACACTTTTCGCTGGGAATTCGATTCGATCGCGCGTTTCAAGGCACCCAGATCCGGATGGCTGATCGATGAGACGATGCCGATCTCCGTGCGCTGGTCGATCACTTCAACCGCAAAATTCTTGGTGTTATTGTATGTGTTTTTTTCCGCTTCCGCAGATGTAAGGCTGGCTTTGAAAACCTGTAATCCGACCTTATCCGCAGCTAACAGCAAGTTGATTACTTCCGAGCGCTTCGAAGGGGAAAACGAGATCTGCCGCCGTTCTATGACCGATCCCCCCTTGGAAATGTTGAATGTAGCGTTGACGCTCTTATTCCCCGAATATTGCACGAAGACTTCAACAGGAAACTTGTTCTTCCGGAACGCGTATTTGTTGACGTTGACCTGCATGACACGCAGATCGAGGAACGTCGTCGTGTCGCCCAGAATTACGGGATACACCTTGTTTTCGGGCGCGAAGCTGTAAACGTAATCGCTTCCTTCGGTCTGGTTTCCGTCGGAAATGACGACTGTCGGATAAAGGCGGTTCCTGTTTATGCTCCTGAGATTTTTCGCCACCTGATCCAGATTGGTCTGCTTTCCCGCAAAATCGAACGCTTCCGCCTGCCTGAACTCCGAATCAAAACGGTATGACTGAATGTCGAATTTGTCTTTCAGACGCGAATCGGAAGCCAGTTTTTCATAAGTGGATAAAGCATCATCCTTCGCCTTCAGGTCAGCAACGGACGAGGAATTGTCCACGACCAGGGCCAGTGGCGTCTTTTCAATTTCGTACGTATTTTTGGTGATGGTGGGATTGATCAGCAACAGCAAAATCCCGAATATCGTGACGAATCTCAAACCCGCCAGAAAGAACTGCGTCCTGTTGCGTCTGCCAACCCTGAACAGGTACTGGTAAAACGCCAATCCGCCTGCCAGGACTATCGATAGCAAGAGCATTAGGATTGTGGATGCGGTCATACAGTTCGTGTGGCTTAAGGTTGTTTTGAAAGAATAAAAGTCAAAATCGAGAGTTATGCAATGTGCAACTCTCGATTCTCTGATTTCAGGAGAAACTACGTCAGCATTCCCCCATCTACATTCAGGACTTGGCCGGTAACGTAGGCGCTAAGGTCTGATGCCAGAAAAAGGCAGGCGTTTGCCACATCTTCCGGTGTCCCGCCGCGCTTGAGCGGAATGCTGTCCCTCCAGCCCTGAACAACATCCTCGTTGAGTTTGCCGGTCATTTCCGTTTCGATAAATCCCGGGGCGATCGCATTGCAACGGATGTTTCTCGAACCTAGCTCCAAAGCGACAGATTTCGTAAAGCCTATAGCACCAGCCTTGGAAGCCGCATAGTTCGCTTGTCCGGCGTTTCCTTTGACACCAACTACGGAACTCATATTGATAATAGATCCGGCCCTGTTCTTGAGCATTGTTTTCTGCACGGCCTTCGTCATATTGAATACCGATTTGAGGTTCACGCTGATGACTTTGTCGAAATCTTCTTCCGGCATACGCATCAAAAGATTGTCTTTGGTGATCCCGGCGTTGTTGATCAGGATGTCGACGGTCCCGAATTCGGCCAATACCGCATCGACGAAGGCCTGCGCCTGGTTGAAATCGGCCGCGTCAGACTGGTAGCCTTTTGCCTTGATCCCCAAAGCATTGAGCTGGTCTTCCAGAGCTTTCGCAGATTCAACCGAAGAGCTGAACGTAAAGGCGATGTTAGCGCCGTTTTTGGCGAACGTTTCAGCGATGCCTTTCCCGATTCCGCGGCTGGCCCCGGTGATGATGGCCGTTTTTCCTTCTAGTAACTTCATGTGTAATTGAGTAAAGTTGATTTCAATCCAAATATAGGAATTATTGCAGGGTTAAGAAATCGGCAGGTCAAGTTTCGCCCGGATTTTTAACAATAGTTCGGCAGTTCGCCGATGGATTCCTCATTAAATTTGCATTACCGATTCGATGCTTATGAAACTGCTGCAAAAAACCGTCGACCTGCATTCGGAACTGCTCGGAACCAGGATGCGCCAGCTGTCTGAAAACGAGATCCTTGAACACGTTTCGGATATATTGGCCAAAAATCAAGTAATCCGGGAAAATATTCTGTCCAGGATTTTGTCGGGGAACGAAACCGACAGTAATAATTTCAATTTCGGTCTGCTGGAAACCGACCGGATTTTTCATCTGGATCATATCCGGAAAATCTGCATCGCTTACCGGTTGCGTTTTTTGCCTTCCCACTACTTCAGGGACGGCATTCCGGAGGAAGCGGTTACCAGGGCCAGAGATCTGGAGGACCGCCACCGGACGACGCTTGGCGGGTTTCATATCGTAGCGCCGACGAAGACCTTTCAGCTAAAGAATTTCAACGATCCGTTGTTGTTCGCTCCCATCGGAAACGGCTATTTTTATCTCGTGCACAAATGGGGAGACGATCTGAGTTTCTGGCGTAAATTCGTGGTTTGGCCGTATCGCAGCCTGTTCACTTTTACGATAGTTTCAATATTTATGAGCCTGGTTATAACATGGCTTACGCCCGAATCGAATCTGAGCCGGCGCATACCGATGGCTGACGTGATCATCTTCCTGTTCGCTTTCAAGTCGGTTTTTGCCATCGGGCTGTACAGCTTTTTCATCCTCGGGAAAAAGTTCAATTCCAGTATCTGGAACAGCGTCTATTTCAACGACTGATTTTATCCGACCGGTCCCAAACAAAAAAAGGCCTTACCGAAGTAAAGCCTTTTTATTATTTTCCGGATTCGATTATCCCAAAACTTCTTTTACTTTCAAACCGATCTCCGCAGGGGAATCCACAACATAAATGCCGTTGTCGCGCATGATCTGCTTTTTGGCCTGGGCCGTGTCGTCAGCACCTCCGACGATTGCGCCGGCGTGGCCCATCGTACGACCTTTCGGCGCCGATTCTCCGGCAATAAAACCGATTACCGGCTTGCGGTTTCCGTCGGCTTTGATCCATTTGGCCGCATCGGCTTCCAATTGTCCTCCGATCTCACCGATCATGATGATGGCTTCGGTTTCAGGATCGTTCATCAGCAATTCGACCGCTTCTTTTGTCGTGGTTCCGATGATCGGATCGCCTCCGATACCGATTGCCGTCGTGATTCCCAATCCTTGTTTTACGACCTGATCGGCCGCTTCATACGTAAGCGTTCCCGATTTTGAAACGATTCCGACCTTTCCTTTTTTGAAGACGAAGCCTGGCATGATGCCTACTTTGGCTTCTTCAGGTGTGATGACGCCCGGACAGTTCGGCCCGATCAAGCGGCAATCTTTACCCTGGATGTAGTCGTAAGCGCGAACCATGTCGGCAACGGGAATTCCTTCCGTAATCGTAATGATGACTTTGATTCCGGCATCGGCAGCCTCCATGATGGCGTCGGCGGCAAATGCAGGCGGAACGAAAATGATAGTAGTATCGGCACCTGCCTTTTCGACAGCCTCCTTTACCGTGTTGAAAACGGGACGGTCAAGATGGGTCGACCCGCCTTTGCCCGGAGTGACGCCGCCTACAACGTTCGTTCCGTATTCGATCATCTGGGAAGCGTGGAAAGTTCCCTCGCTGCCTGTAAATCCTTGTACGATTATTTTGGAATTCTTATTGACTAAAACGCTCATTGGAGTATGTTATTAGGTTTGATTTTCTGCATGCAAAAGTACGGTTTTAACGCCGAACTTGAGGTTTTTGAAGTTTAAATTTTAGAAGACCTGGCTAATTTGGTAGCCTCTGTAGAATTTGTCGTCCCTGAGTTCCCAAATCACCATGAAGTGCGCCAGGAGCACCTCTTCGCGCGGATTTTCTATGGTCTTGATATAGTGGGAATAGCGCACCGTGATGAAATCGCCGTCCTGCAAAAGATGCGTAATGCGTGCCTTCGACCGGATGTAGGCGCGCCCAAGTTCCGTGGTCAGGCCGAGCAATTTTTCGCGGTCGAGGACGATGAGGCCTTTGCTGCTTTGCCATTCGATCTGGATATCCGGATGAATGTACGTCGCCATGACCTCGGGGTCGATAAGCGCATCGGATTTGTAAAACTGCTGGACGAATTTCTTTGGTCCCATTTATTTTAATTTTTCGACTATTTCTGGAATACGTTTGATGTTGGCCATCTGTTTGAGCATTTCCCGGGCTTCACCGGCCGGATAGCCGAAATAAACCTTTCCGCCTTCAAGCGATTTGCTCACGCCGCTTTGCGCCTGTACTACTGCCTTGGCGCCGATGGTGATGCCGCTGGTCATGCCTGCCTGCCCCCAAATCGTGACCTCGTCTTCGATTACCACGCAACCTGCAATTCCGGCTTGGGCGGCAATCAGGCATTTTTTGCCGATAACCGTGTCGTGGCCCACGTGGACCTGGTTGTCTATTTTGGTGCCTTCCCCTATTCTGGTATCTCCGGAAACGCCTTTGTCGATCGTGCAGAGCGCTCCCAGGCACACATCGTTTTCGATGATAACGCGTCCGCCGGAAAGCAGTTTATCAAAACCTTCCGGGCGTTTTTTGTAGTAAAATGCATCTGCCCCAAGCACCGTCCCGGAATGGATCGTCACGTTGTCGCCGATTTCGGTATTGTCGTAAATCGCAACATTAGCATGAATGAGGCAGTTCTTGCCGATCCTGACGTTGTTCCCTACGAAAACATTGGGCTGAATGACGGTCCCTTCTCCTATCGCGGCCGATTCCGAAACGGAAACCGAGGCCGAAACAAATGGGCGGAAATGACGCGTCAGCTTATTGAAGTCACGGAACGGATCGTCCGAAATCAGCAATGCCTTTCCTTGCGGACAATCCACTTTTTTGTTAATCAGCACGATTGTCGCCGCCGATTCCAAGGCCTTGTCGTAGTACTTCGGATGATCGACGAACACGATATCTCCGGCTTCCACGACGTGGATCTCATTCATGCCATGAACCGGAAAATCATCGTCACCGACATATTCCGACCCGATGACCGAAGCGATTTCCTTGAGAGTGTGTTTGGTGGGGAACTTCATTTGCTTAAATTAGGTAATGAGTCAATTAGATAATTAGATAATTTAAAATCAGACAATTATCTGATTATCAAAATTATCACATTTTCAAATTCAGACTATTCTTTAACCCGCTCCATATACTGTCCCGAAGCCGTATCAATCTTGATCTTATCGCCTTCGTTGATGAAAAGCGGCACGTTTACCGAAGCGCCTGTTTCCACTTTCGCAGGTTTCGTAGCGTTGGTAGCCGTATTTCCTTTCGCTCCCGGTTCGGAATACGTCACCTCGAGAATGACCGAAGCCGGCATGTCTACCGACAAAGGTGCTTCCGTTTCCGCATTGATAATTACTTTTACCGTAGAACCTTCCTTCAAAAGTTGTGGCGCGTCAAGGATTTCCTTGCCCAAAGCGATTTGCTCGTACGTTTCAGTGTGCATGAAGTTGTAGCTGTCGCCTTCGGCATACAAGAACTGGAATTCGTGGGTTTCCACACGCACCTCGTCGATCTTGTGACCGGCAGAAAACGTATTGTCCAGCACTTTGCCGTTCGTAAGGCTTTTAAGTTTCGTGCGCACGAAAGCTGGGCCTTTTCCTGGTTTCACGTGTAGGAATTCAATTATTTTGTAAATGTCATGATTGAATTTGATGCACAATCCATTGCGGATATCTGATGTACTTGCCATTATAAACTTCGTTATTCGTTATTCATTTTTTTTTTGTTTAAGGTTTAAAGTTGGTCCTCTCACAACCAATGGTACTTAAGACTGAACTTTAAACTTTAAACCTTAAACCCTGAACTCTCAGTAACTTCCCGAGTAGCCTTTCATAATACCACGAGACGAATTCCGGATGAACATGATGATCTCGTCGCGCTCAGGCGTCGCTTCAAACTCGGCTTCTATGATGCCCAAAGCCTGGGACGTATTGTAATTTTTCTGGTACAGGATGCGGTAAATGTCTTGCAATTCCCGGATTTTATCAGATGTGAAGCCACGCCTTCTCAATCCGACGGAATTGATCCCTACATAGGAAAGCGGCTCCTTGGCGGCTTTCGTATACGGCGGAACGTCTTTGCGAACAAGCGATCCGCCCGAAATCATCGCGTGGTCGCCTATACTGATGAATTGGTGGATGGCTGCAAGTCCGCCGACGATCGCATAATTTCCTACCGTCACGTGTCCGGCAAGCGCCACGCCGTTTACGATGATGGCGTTGTCGCCGATGTGACAGTCGTGCGCAATGTGGGCCGTGGCCATGACGAGGCAGTTGTTGCCCAGCGTCGTCTGCCCTGAGGCGATCGTCCCGCGGTTGATCGTCACGCATTCGCGGATCGTACAATTGTCGCCGATAATGGCCAGAGATTCTTCACCTCCGAACTTCAGGTCCTGGGGAACAGCGGAAATAACGGCTCCCGGGAAAATATTGCAATTCTTGCCGATCCTTGCGCCTTCCATGATGGTCACGTTGGATCCGATCCAGGTGCCGTCGCCGATAACGACGTTATTATGTATGGTCGTAAACGGTTCGATCACGACGTTCTTTGCTATTTTAGCGCCCGGATGGACGAATGCCAATGGCTGGTTCATAAGATGTCTTTTAACTGATTTTGGCGATTTGCGCCATTAGTTCCGCCTCGGCGACGAGTTTGTTGTTCGCGTATGCGTTGGCCTGCATATGGCAGATCCCGCGTCGTATAGGCGAAATCAAGCTGCAATAGAAGAAAAGCGTATCGCCCGGAAGCACCTTTTGCTTGAACTTCACATTGTCTATCTTCATGAAATAGGTCAGATAATTCTCAGGATCGGGAACCGAACTCAGGATGAGGATTCCGCCGCATTGCGCCATGGCTTCCACCATGAGTACGCCCGGCATGACCGGAGCTCCGGGAAAGTGGCCTACGAAGAAACTCTCGTTCATCGTCACGTTTTTCAATCCGACGACATGGCTGTCGGACATTTCGAGGATCTTATCTACCAAAAGGAACGGCGGACGATGCGGCAAAATAGACATGATCTTGTTCACATCCATCAGCGGCTCCTGGAAAAGATCGAATATCGGAATCTGGTTGCGCTGCTCGATCTTGATGATCTTCTGCATTTTTTTGGCGAACTGCGTATTGACGAAATGGCCCGGCTTGTTGGCGATGATCTTTCCTTTGATGCGTGTACCGATAAGGGCCAAATCACCTACCACGTCAAGCAGTTTGTGGCGCGCCGCCTCGTTCGGGTGGTGGAGTGTCAAATTGTCGAGGATCCCGTTCGGCTTGACCGAAATGTTCTCCTTCCCGAACGCCGACTTAAGATTTTTCATCGTATTGGCGGAAATCTCCTTGTCCACATAAACGATGGCATTGTTGAGATCGCCTCCTTTGATCAGTCCGTTGTCGAGCAATGTCTCGAGTTCATGCAAAAAGCTGAACGTTCTCGAATTTGCGATCTCGCCCTTGAACTCGGTGATGTTTTTCATAGTGGCGTTCTGGGTCCCGAGCACTTTCGTCCCGAAATCGACCATCGTCGTCACCTGGTAATCGTCCGACGGCATTACGATGATTTCGCTTCCCGTAGCTTCGTCCGTATACGAAATAACTTCCTTGACCACATAGTAGACGCGCTCGGCTTCCTGTTGCACGATTCCTGCCTTTTCAATGGCTTCCACGAAATACTTCGAGGATCCGTCCATGATCGGCGGTTCGGAAGCATCGAGTTCGATAATGACGTTGTCTACGTCGCATCCGACAAGGGCCGCCAGGACGTGTTCGGAAGTCTGGATCTTTACGCCTCTTTTTTCAAGGTTGGTTCCGCGTTGCGTGTTCACAACATAGCTGGCATCGGCTTCGATCACCGGGTGGCCTTCGAGGTCCAGCCTTACAAAAGTATACCCGTTGTTCACGGGCGCAGGCTTGAAAGTCATCTTAACGTCCTTACCGGTATGGAGACCGACGCCGGTAAGTGAAATTTCATTCTTTATGGTCGTTTGTTTAACCATTATGTGTTTTTTTGGTTTGCATTTTCATTTGGCTAAGGCCTTGAATTTTTCATGAAGTCGTCCATGTCCGATACTATTTTGGGCAGGTTCCGGAAATGTACGTAGGATTTGTTGTAGTCGCCGTAACTGAAAGCCGGGCTTCCCTGCAACACTTCGTCGTCCTTGATATTCTTGCCGATCCCGGATTGCGCCTGGATCCGCACGTTGTTCCCTATCGTAAGGTGTCCGACGATGCCTACCTGGCCGCCGATCTGGCAGTTCTTTCCTATTTTGGTCGATCCCGCAACCCCTGTCTGGGCTGCGATGACCGTGTTCTCCCCTATCTCGACGTTGTGTGCGATCTGGATCTGGTTGTCGAGCTTTACGCCTTTGCGGATGACGGTCGAACCCATCGTCGCGCGGTCGATCGTCGTGCAGGATCCGATGTCGACGTTGTCTTCGATGACCACGTTTCCTATCTGAGGTACTTTTTTGTAAGAACCGTCCGGCGTCGGAGCCCATCCGAAACCATCCGCACCGATGATAGCACCGGAATGTATCGTACAATCGTTGCCGATAATCGTTTCCGAATAGATCTTCGCACCCGCAAAAATCGTCACGTTATTTCCAACGATGACGTTATCGCCGATGAAAACATTCGGATAAATCTTAACATTATCTCCGAGCACGGCATTCGTTCCTACATAACTGAAGCTGCCCAGGTACAGGTTTTCCCCGTATTTTACATTGTCGGAAATGACCGAAGGCTGTTCGATCCCAGTCTTGTTGAGCTTCACCTGGTTGTAAAATTCGAGCAGTCGCGTAAAAGCACCGTAAGCGTCGGCAACCTTGATAAGCGTAGTGGTAATGGGCGATTCCGGCTCGAATGTCGAATTGACGATCGTGATCGAGGCCTGCGTCGAATAAATGTAGTTCTCGTATTTCGGATTGGATAAAAAAGTAAGCGAACCCGGCGTCCCTTCTTCGATTTTAGCAAGTTTTAAAACTTCGGCCTCGGGGTTTCCGACAACTTCTCCTTCGAGTATACCTGCTATTTGTGCTGCTGTGAATTTCATTCTATCTGATTAAAATTTCCATTTGCATAGAATGGAACCCGGAAAGACGTCCCGACAAAAAATGCGACTGTTTTGGTTCGTTTTCATCCCGACAAAAATATAAAAATTTGGTTTTCTACCTATTTTTCTGATAGATGTTTTGGAAAGCAGATGTAATATTTGGTAACCGGTTTGGACAGTGCCTTGAGGTTCAAATGGTCAGAAGCCTCGACGACATCCTCGAGCGTTTTATCCTTTTTGAGAATGCGGATGGGCTCTGCGTCCTTGCTGTACGCCTGGTTTTTGATCTTGCCCTTGAACACGAAAAAGTGAGCTTCCTCTTGTGTAATTCCTTTTTCTTCAGACAAGGCCCGGACGTATTTCATCGTATCTTCCCTCGTAAATTTTTCGGCTCCGAGCCTGACGCGCAACAGGTCGCGGTTGACGATCATGCGGCTCAATTCCGACAAAATGTAGTCTTGTTCGAACTGCCAGCTTTTGAGCGCACTTACGATATCGTAGTCGTCCAGCCTTGAAAATCGATTGAGGATGCCCTTGTCGAAATCCTCGAGCGTGACCTTGTGGTCCATAAAAAACTGAAGATTTCCCGAGCAATCGAGCTTTTTGCCTTGCTGAACCAGTTCTTTTGCGCGTTTCAGCGCTTTCATGAGAATGAGTTCGGCAACAAGGCTCGTCTTGTGCAGATACGCCTGCCAGTACATGAGCCGGCGCGCCATGAGGAACTTCTCGATCGAGTAAATGCCTTTTTCCTCCATAACGAGAACGTCGTCGACCACGTTCATCATCTGGATAAGACGGTCGGAATTGATGTTTCCTTCGGCGACTCCGGTGTAAAAACTATCGCGTTTCAGGTAATCCATCCGATCCATATCCAACTGGCTTGAAATCAGCTGAAGCATGAATTTCCGATGGTATTCGCCTTTAAAGACCTGTATCGCAAGCGTAAGCTTTCCCTGAAATTCGCGATTGAGCTCTTCCATGAACAAAAGTGAGATCGATTCGTGGTTCACCGATTCGACTATGGAATGCTCCATGGCATGGGAAAACGGGCCGTGTCCGATGTCGTGCAGTAAAATGGCGACGAGCAGCGCGGTTTCTTCCTCATCGGAAATTTTGACATCTTTAAAACGTAAAACCTCGATCGCCCGCTGCATGATGTGCATGGCGCCGATCGCGTGATGGAAGCGGGTATGGTGGGCGCCGGGATAAACGAGATAGGATAATCCCATTTGGGAAATACGCCTCAAACGCTGAAAATACGGATGCTCAATGAGATCGTAGATAAGTTCGCTGGGAATGGAAATGAATCCGTAGATCGGATCGTTGAGAATCTTGAGCTTGTTGGTTTGCGCCACGAAAAATCGATTTGTCGCACAAATATAATCCTAAAAGCCTTAACAGACATTGGCAAAAGCGGTTAAACCCACGTTAATACTTAAAGTCTATAAAGCATGACAGCAATTGGTCGCTATCTTTATTAAAACCTAAAAACCAAGATCATGAAAAAGATATTCATCGGTATGGCGTTCTTGCTCACGGCAGGAATCGCGAGCGCCCAGCAAAACGGCCAGGCCGACCAGGACAGGATACAACAGGAGCCGCCACGACCTGCACAACAATCGGTAGAGCGATCAGCCAATAATACGGTCAGGGCGAACGATGCCAAGACACGCAGTGAACGCGAAGTCGAAGGTGAAATGCGCGCCAAGCAAAAAGGACAGAGCCAGAACGTGGACAAACAGCCGAACAGCGGCGTGCCGCAACGCCCGAACGACACATTGAACCCGCCAACGAAAAGAGCGCGGACGCCTCAGCCGTAAAATAATCGGTGACCTGGAGAAATAACGAAGGCCTGACGGATTTATACCTGTCAGGCTTTTGCTTTTAGAATAGCCCAGGTTATTGCAAATTATTTCAGGGCGTTTACGAACTTTGCGCAATGGAATACAACCGGTTCAACTTTCACAAAAGCACGTTCTGCATCTTTCGTGAGGCACAGGCTCCGGAGCGCCCATGCGATTTCAGGAGCAAGTCAGGAAGCGAATATTGGTTTTCTGAAGACGGCGTTTTCCGCAAATCGAACCACTGGGGAAGAGCGGCCAAATGCAAATGGCGACTGGTTTCAGGAGCCTCGCTGTCGCGGACGAAATCCGGATTCGCGAAATGGGACGAATTTTACTCCGATAACGAACTTGAAAAATTATATTTTATTGAGGTAGTGAATGGTAAAGCGGATTACTTCCACAAAAACTCAATCGGTAAAGATTCTGTTTTCCTGAGAACTTCCGGCGAAACCGTGAAAAGGCTCCGGCAGATCAGGACGTATCTTGCCGATATAGGAATATCCAACGGCGAACAGGACGAAACACTGAAATTGCTGATTTCGACAGATCATCCGATGTGGCGCATCCGATCCATGGTTTCCGAATCGTCGAATTCGTAACTTCGCAAAATGAAACCTGGATTCGCATCGAAATATGCCGTGCTTTTTTACTACGCGATCGCGATGGCGGTCCTTCTCCTGGTATTAAACTGGATCGAATTCCGGTTGCTCGTGCTCGACAATCTTTTCGGTGCTTATTTTTTGGCGGTGGCTGTGCTCTTTACTTTTCTGGGAATCTGGCTGGCGGAAAAAATCACCGGGAGCAAAACCGATTCAAGGCAAAAACTGCAGGAACATGACGCACTTTTATCCGAAAAGGAAATTTGTGAAAAACTTTCTAAAAGGGAATCGGAAGTTTTGGAACTGATGGCACGAGGACGCTCGAACCATGAAATTGCATCGGAACTTTTCATTTCGTTAAATACCGTAAAAACTCACGTTTCCAGCATCTTGTATAAACTTGAAGTAAAGCGAAGGAGCCAGGCTGTTGAAAAAGCGCGCCGATGCAGGCTACTGCATTTTGAATAAGAATTCCCGAAAATCACCCGAAAGGATGAATTCTGATTTATCGCTTCGGGCCACTTTTGCAGCCTAATCAAATATATAATATGAAAAGAATCATCATTACTTACGGCATCATCTCAGGCCTGATCGTCAGCTTGTGGCTGATGACCGCAATGTTCATCGGAGAAAACGACACTTTTGACAAATATGGCATGTACCTCGGGTTTACTTCGATGCTCATCGCCTTTGCATTCGTTTTTGTCGGAATCCGGAAATACCGGGAAATCAACGGAGGAACCGTCACATTTGGCAGTGCGCTCAGGATCGGCCTGCTCATTAGCCTGATCGCGTCAACGTTTTACGTGGTCACGTGGATGATCGAATTCCATTACTTTATCCCTGATTTCATGGATAAGATGACGTCGAAGCAAATCGCGAACTGGAAAGCCGAGGGAATCGCCAAGGCCGAACTTGACGCAAAAATCTCTGAAATGCAAAGCTGGAAGGAACTTTACAAATCGCCGGTTATGGTAGTGTTGTTGACGTATATGGAAATCCTCCCGCTAGGTATCGTCGTTTCGCTAATCGCGGCGTTCGTCCTCAAGAAGAAACAAGCCTGACCTTGTTTATGAAACAGCGGTTAAATAAACGTTAATGCGTTTTCCATAAAAATATATAATGCCTAATTTAGACATGTAATTATAGCGATATAAATACGCTAAGAACCTGAAGAACAAGTTCAGAACGATTAGATTTCTATTTGTTATTTAGGTTATTGATGAGAGAGGTTTCATTTTTATGGAACCTCTTTCTGTATTTATGCGGCTGCCGGATCCTTGGGAAGTTTACCATAATTTTAGCATGGGTCAGATGTTAAAATCTTAAATTGGCCGCACAATTCAACAACACATCATGGATAAGATTCAAATACTTTGGGTAGACGACGAAATCGATATGCTCAAACCCCATATCATGTTTCTCGAAAAGAAAAATTACGAGGTTACCACGCGTAACAACGGTCCGGACGCGATCGACGTCTTCGAGGAAAAAAACTTCGACATTGTTTTTCTCGACGAAAATATGCCCGGCATGAACGGTCTGGAAGTACTGGCCGAGATCAAGGAAAAAAAGGCATCGGTTCCAGTGGTTATGATCACGAAATCGGAAGAGGAATACATTATGGAGGAAGCCATCGGATCCAAGATCGCCGATTATCTCATAAAGCCCGTCAATCCGAACCAGATCCTGCTTTCACTGAAGAAAAACCTGGATAATTCGAGACTGGTTTCTGAAAAGACAACGCTCGATTACCAGAAGGAATTCCGCAAGATCGCCATGGAAATGTCGATGGTAAACTCCTGGGAAGAGTGGATCGACATATACAAAAAACTGATTTTCTGGGAACTCGAACTCGAGAATATCGAAGACCAGAGCATGGTCGAAATCCTGGAATCCCAAATGACGGAGGCCAATTCCCAATTCGGGAAATTCATCGAACGCAATTACGAGGACTGGTTTGAGCCAAAAGCGGATAAGCCCGTAACCTCCAACTCGTTGTTTCGCGAGCTGGTCGTTCCGGAACTCAAGAAAAAAGAACGTCCGGTTTTATTCGTCGTCATCGACAACCTTCGATACGACCAATGGAAGTCGTTTGAAGCCGTCGTCTCCAACCACTACAAACTCGAGAAAGAACAGGCCTACTACTCTATTTTGCCGACGGCGACGCAGTATGCGAGAAATGCCATCTTTTCAGGGTTGCTTCCGTCCGAAATGGAAAAGCAATTGCCACAATTCTGGAAAAACGACATAGACGAAGGCGGTAAAAACCTTCACGAAGCCGAATTCCTGACGGCCCAGCTCAAGCGTCTCGGGCTTAACATCAAACAGGATTACTTCAAGATCACGAACCTGGCCGGAGGTAAAAAGCTGTCGGAGACGTTTAAATCCTACAAGGACAACGACCTGGTAACGATCGTCTACAATTTTATCGACATGCTGTCTCACGCCAAGACCGAAATGGACGTGGTCAAGGAACTGGCATCAGACGACAAAGCTTACCGTTCGCTTACGCTGAGCTGGTTCCGGAATTCGCCTCTGCTCGAAATCATCCAACAAGCACAAACGCTGGGTTTCAAGCTCATCATTACGACCGACCACGGCACAATCAACGTGAAGAATCCGTCGAAAGTGATCGGCGACAAAAATACGAGCCTGAACCTGCGCTATAAAACCGGGCGCAGCTTGTCGTATGAGGAAAAAGAAGTGTACGCGGTCAAGGATCCGAGAAAAATCGGATTGCCGGCCATCAACATGAGCAGTTCGTTCATCTTTGCCAAAAATGACGACTTTCTGGCGTACGTAAACAATTACAACCATTACGTGAGTTATTACCGCAACACGTATCAGCACGGCGGCATTTCACTGGAGGAAATGATCGTTCCGTTCCTGGTTTTCAATCCGAAATAATATGATTTTTGAATTCGATCTGGAAGGTATTCACCTGGCGGCTCGCCAGATCCTTGATTCCGATCCTAAAAAAGTGATCCTGTTCTATGGGGAAATGGGTGCCGGCAAAACCACGCTCGTCAAGGAAATCGCAAGAACGCTTGGCGTGGAAGGCGCCACGAGCAGCCCGACATTTTCGCTTGTAAACGAATACCACATCAATCCGCATGAAAAGCTGTTCCACTTCGATATGTACCGGCTCAAAAACGAGTCCGAGGCTTACGATATGGGCATGGATGAATATTTATATTCGGGACACTGGTGCCTTATCGAGTGGCCGGAAATGATTCCGAACCTGATCCCGGAGGAGCATTCCGCCGTTCGCCTGAGCGTCCTCGAAAACGGGAACCGGAGGCTGGAGTTGGCCAATGTCGGATAGCGCTATGGCGACGTCTGCAAATTTCCTACAGCAAGCATCCGCCAATCAAGATTTTTCCATAATTTAGGCAAGCAAATTCCTGAACCATGGCCTTAACGCCTTTTACCAAGCAGCAACTGCTTCCGCAAGAAGAAACACTGGAGGTGACGCCTCATAAGAGCGACCTTTTTATCGGCATTCCCAAAGAGACTTCTTATCAGGAAAGAAGGATTTGCCTTACGCCCGATGCCGTTAATTCGATGGTTTCCCACGGCCACCGTGTCATGATCGAATCCGGTGCCGGATTAGCGGCCGGTTATTGCGACAAAGATTACAGCGATGCCGGTGCCGAAATCACCGCCGACACCAAAAAAGTCTTTGGTTGCCCCATAATTTTAAAAGTCGAGCCGCTTACGCTCAAGGAAATCGAGATGATCAATCCTCAGACGATCGTCATCTCCGCCATACAGCTTAAAACACGCAAAAAAGAATATTTTGAAGCACTTGCCAGGAAAAAGGTTACGGCCCTGGCATTTGAGTATATTAAAGATGAAGACGGATCGTACCCGGCCGTCAAATCTCTTAGCGAGATCGCGGGCACGGCATCCATCCTGATCGCGTCCGAACTTATGATCAACAACGATTTCGGCAAAGGCCTGCTGTTCGGAAACATCACAGGCGTCGCCCCTACCGAGGTGGTCATTCTGGGAGCGGGAACAGTTGGAGAATTCGCAGCCAGATCCGCATTAGGTCTGGGAGCGAGCGTCAAAGTCTTCGACAATTCCATCACCAAACTCAGGCGTCTGCAGCAAAATCTAGGCAACCGACTTTTCACTTCCACGATCCAGCCCAAAAGCCTGCTCAAGGCGCTCAGGCGTTGCGATGTCGCAATTGGTGCCATGCGTGGCAAGGAACGATGTCCCGTCGTGGTTACCGAAACGATGGTCGAATACATGAAACGAGGCGCCGTCATTGTCGACGTGGCGATCGATATGGGCGGATGTTTCGAAACGTCCGAGGTCACAACCCACGAAAAACCAACCTTTATCAAGCACAACGTTGTGCACTATTGCGTGCCGAACATTCCGTCGCGCTATTCCAAATCGGCATCGCTTTCCATTTCCAATATCCTCACGCCCTATCTTTTGCAGATAGCCGAAAATGGCGGAATCGAACCGGCGATCCGCATGGACAAAGGTCTCCGCAACGGTGTTTATCTCTATCACGGCATCCTGACGAATAAAGTCATCGGCTACTGGTTCGGGCTTGCAGACAGCGATATCAACCTAATCGTCTTCTGATTTGTACGCATAAAATCCTGAAATTCTCCGGACATTTAAATTTTTAAAATTCGTCCCGAACAGTCGCATCGATTATCTTTGCACAAATCAAACACATGAAATTCTACGCCCGTTTCGCTTACTATCTCGTCGGCTTTATCATCGGTATTTTTTTCGTATCCATGATGTGGAGCCAGAAAGGCGTAAGCTGTAACTATTTCCCCAATTCACGCGTGCTCAACGATCTCAGGAAAAAGCCGTTCCACTATTCGCCCCAGGCCGACAGCGCCATCGCACAAGGCTGGATCGATCGCAAAGACGTCAAGTCGATCCTTGAAAACGGAGATGTCGATTTCGACCGCAGCAATGTAGCGGTAAAAGGCGGTAAATTATATGTAGTCGAAGGCCGGACGCAAAAACAGCAGTCCGTCGTGCTCGAAATTGTAAACGGATCAGACAAAGCCACTTTGCTAAAAATCCAGAAATCGGCTGAATAATTTGGGCGTGCCGGCGGATGCGGCTTCTCTGGCAAAATCATCTGCGTGCCGCCGTCGGGCTGTCCGCTTTATCTTTTGCTAAGCCTCAAGGTTTCGAAAACCTTTGAGGTTTGGCAAAAGGATGCCGCTTCCATCCCTCACGCAAACGAAATTTCACGATCAAGCCTCGCATAATTTCGTATTTTTACGCAAACATCCATTATGCCCCGCCGCGTAGAAAACGATCTGCCAAAAGCAAAGATCACCGCTTCATCCCTCCAGAGAGGACTTCAGATTTTCAGGTATGCCGGCACACACCGCTGGAAATTTTATCTTGGTTTATTTTTCCTGATCCTTACCGGAGCCACTGCCCTCGCCTTTCCTAAACTGCTTGGAATGCTCGTAGACTGCGCCCGTGACGGAAATCTCGCCGAAGCAAACAACATCGCTCTCGGCCTTATCGCGATCCTTTTCTGCCAGGCGTTCTTCTCGTTTTTCAGATTGTCGCTATTCGTCAATTTCACCGAACACACCCTTGGCAACCTTAGGCTTGCACTTTACAGCCATCTGATAAAATTGCCAATGTCGTTCTTTTCCCAGCAACGCGTCGGCGAGCTCAACAGCCGCCTCAGCGCCGATACGTCCCAGATTTACGACACGCTGACCACTACAATCGCCGAATTCCTGAGACAGTTCATCCTTATAATCGGAGGTGTTGCACTGTTGGCAGTCATGAGCATCAAGCTTACGGCCATGATGCTCGCCATCGTTCCGTTAGTTGCAGTCGCTGCGGTCATCTTCGGACGATTTATCCGTAAATATTCCAAAAAAACCCAGGACACGGTCGCTGAAAGCCAGGTTATCGTAGAAGAAACGCTGCAGGGAATCAGCAATGTTAAGGCCTTTGCAAACGAATGGTACGAAACGGCCCGATACAGCGGCAAGATCCGGGAGGTGATCCAACTCGGGATCAAAGGCGGCCAATATCGCGGGTACTTTGCGTCTTTCATTATATTTTGCCTTTTCGGATCGATCGTGGCGGTCGTCTGGTTCGGCGTCACACTCATCATCGACAAGCAAATGCAGATCGGCGAACTGATTTCGTTCGTTCTGTACTCGATATTTGTCGGCGCCTCATTCGGCGGCATTGCGGAATTGTACGCACAGATCCAAAAAGCGGTCGGCGCCACCGAACGCGTTTTCGAATTGCTTGAAGAAGAAGCCGAACATATCAAGGCGGTTCCCCAAAGCGACATCCCAAAAATAAGAGGGGAAGTCGCGTTCGAACACGTGTCCTTCAGTTATCCGTCACGACGGGAAATCCAGGTGCTGAAAGACGTGAATTTTGCCGCCGGCTTTGGCCAGAAGATCGCGCTCGTCGGCCCCAGCGGTACAGGGAAATCCACGATCGCATCGTTGCTGCTTCGATTTTACGACATTGAAAGCGGAAAGATTCTTATCGACGGCAAGGACATCGCACATTACGATCTGGAAACCCTAAGGGGAAATATGAGCATCGTTCCCCAGGACGTGATCCTCTTCGGCGGAAGCATCCGCGAAAATATCGCCTACGGAAAGCCGGAAGCGACTCAGGACGAGATCGAAACGGCTGCCAAGCGGGCCAACGCCTACGAGTTCATCAACGGATTCCCTGAACAATTCGACACGATAGTAGGAGAACGCGGCATCAAGCTTTCCGGCGGGCAGCGTCAGCGGATTGCCATCGCACGCGCATTACTCAAGAATCCGGCGATCCTGATACTCGACGAAGCAACATCGTCCCTGGACAGTGAAAGCGAAAAACTGGTTCAGGAAGCGCTCGAAGTCCTGATGGAAGGTCGGACAAGCCTCATCATCGCCCACCGCCTATCCACAATCCGCAAAGCTGACAAAATTCTCGTCCTCGATAAAGGGGAAATTATCGAACAAGGCACGCATGCTGATCTGATGCAGGTTGAAAACGGTTTGTACAGAAGCCTGAGTACGCTTCAGTTTTCATAACTAGCGCTAGCGGAATCTGATACAATGTCGGAAACAGTATCGGCAAAATTATTTCTCGAAATTGACGCCGTATCCGATTCCTTTTCGGCGGAAAAGCTGTTTCAATATCTCATATCTACCTTCGCAACCCTGAACCTGGCTCTGCTCGTTGAACCATTGGGCATGAGGAAAAAGCCGGTACTGACTGCATTCAAAACACACTTCAATATAGGCGATCACGCGGTTTCCATCCATAAATAAGACGGCGTTGCGGGGCGTATACTTCTCCACGGGGCGCATCGGCAGATCGCCAACCGCCTTCTTCGGGCGGTAATTAAAAAACCACCGGCTCAGCGAATCCTTGTCTGCTGCAGGTAAGTCGACAACTTCGAGTGCCGCGTACTTTTTGGTCTTGCCGTTAGGCTGTAAATGGGAAATGTCGAATTCCCGCTTAACCTGCATCTGAAGAATCCCTGCGACGGTCAGGCTGTCGTCGGCAACCAGGTGCGAACCTTTGGAATCGAGTATCTTCTCGTTGTAGGCAGATGAAAAAAACGAGATCAGCACCACTTTTTTAGCCGATGCGAACGGAGCCATCGTCCTCCGCTTCTCTGCCGGCAGCGTTCCGTAATACCCGCAAATGTCCTGGGAGCAGGCAATTGAAACCCATAACAGCGAAACGATGGCGAACAGGCTTTTCATCAGATTCCGGCTACGGCCTTGATTTCATCAATGATACGCAAAGCCAGTTCGTCGGCTTGCCGCTGGGATTTCGCCTCGGTGTAAATGCGGATGATCGGCTCGGTATTGGATTTTCTCAGATGCACCCAATTTTCGGCAAAGTCGATCTTGACGCCGTCAATCGTGGATATTCTTTCCGATCGGTATTTGCCGGTCATGGCTTCAAGGATCGCATCGACATCGAGCGTCGGGGTGAGTTCGATCTTGTTCTTGCTCATGTAATATTCCGGATAAGACGCGCGAAGTTGCGAGACTTTCATCTTTTTGTTCGCCAGATGCGTCAGGAATAACGCCACTCCGACCAAACTGTCACGACCGTAGTGAAGCTCCGGATAGATGATGCCGCCGTTTCCTTCACCGCCAATCACGGCATTGTTCTTTTTCATGAGTTCGACGACGTTCACTTCTCCAACCGCGCTTGCTTCGTAAGAGCCGCCATGTTTTGCCGTAACGTCGGCCAGGGCGCGGGATGACGACATATTGGACACCGTGTTCCCCGGCGTCTGGCCCAGAACATAATCGGCGACGGCCACCAGCGTATATTCTTCCCCGAACATTTCCCCATCTTCCGAAATAAAGGCCAGGCGATCGACGTCCGGATCGACGACGATGCCCAGATCGGCTTTTTCTTCGACAACAAGCTTACAGATGTCACCTAAATGTTCCTTAAGCGGTTCCGGGTTGTGCGGGAAATGCCCGTTTGGCTCGCAATATAATTCTACGGTTTCAACACCAAGCTGTTCAAGCAGTTTCGGGATGATGATGCCGCCGGACGAATTGACGCCGTCGACGACCACCTTGAACTTCGCAGCTTTGATTGCATCGGCATCAACGAGCGGCAGATTCAGGACTTCGTCAATGTGGATGTCCATATAGGCATCGTTGTGGAAAATCTCGCCAAGGGAGTCGACGTCGGCGAAATCGAAAGCTTCGGCTTCAGCGATGTCAAGGATTTTGGCGCCTTCCGACCCGCTTAGGAATTCTCCTTTTTCATTGAGGAGCTTGAGCGCGTTCCATTGCTTGGGATTGTGGGATGCCGTGAGTATAATGCCGCCGTGAGCGTTTTCGAGAGGCACGGCGACTTCGACTGTAGGCGTCGTGGAGAGGCCGAGATCGATGACGTCGATTCCCAACCCTATCAGGGTGTTGACGACCAGGTTGTGGATCATGGGCCCGGAAATGCGCGCATCACGGCCGATCACAACCTTTAATTTGGATTCTTTGCTGTAGTTCTTAAGCCAGGTTCCGTATGCCGAGGCGAATTTAACCGCATCGACCGGCGTCAGGTTATCTCCTGTTTTCCCGCCGATCGTGCCGCGGATTCCGGATATTGATTTTATAAGAGTCACGTTTATTCATTTATTGAGTTGCGGCAAAGATACTTGTTTGGGGTTTCGCGCAGGTTATGTTTCGTCCAAAACGGGATTTTTTTCGATGACTGACGCCCTAGCCCGGATGGCAGCGGCAGCCCCGAGGGACGAAAACCGGGATTTTCACGGTTACGGGCAGCGACCGAAGGAAGCTCGCCCGGAGCCGATGAAAAGCAGGTTTTGGACAAGGGCTAAAGCGTACAGCCGGAAAAGCTTCGAATATTTGAAGGCAGCTTGCAAATTATCAACCGTCAATTCGCTATTTTTAACGTATGAACTTCCTTGCACATATTTATCTTTCCGGTGATAACGACCTTTTAAAAATTGGCAATTTTATGGCCGACGGCATTCGCGGAAAGGAATACGAATCGCTTCATCCCGAGATCCAAAAAGGGGTTTTGCTGCACCGCTTCATCGACACGTATACCGATTCCCATCCGGTTTTCAGGCAAAGCACAAAGCGGTTGCACGAGCGGTATCACCATTATGCGGGCGTGATTGTCGACGTGGTTTACGACCATTTCCTGGCCAGAAACTGGAGCCGGTATTCCGATGAAAAACTGGATTCTTTTATAAACCGGTTCTATGCGTCCCTGGAAAAAAACCAGGAGTTGCTCAACGAAAAGACGCGCAATATGATGCCGTATATGATCCGGAGCAACTGGTTGTGGAATTACCAGTTCGTTGACGGAATTGCGCGAATCCTCTACCAGATGGACCAGCGCACGCGCAATAATTCGAAAATGCAGTTTGCCGTCGATGAACTGACGGAGTTTTACGAAGATTTCGAATCTGAGTTTACGATATTTTTCGAGGACCTGCGAAAGCATGCCGGCCAAAAACTTCTGGGTTTATGATACGTTTACTTGCATTCCTGCTGACGGCACCCGTCTGCCTTGCACAGATCACGGCCAAAAAAGCAATGGTGGTATCGGCAAAAAAGGAGGCGTCAGATATTGGCCTGGCCGTAATGAAGAATGGCGGGAATGCCTTCGATGCCATGATCGCGACCCAATTGGCCCTGGCCGTGGCTTATCCGTATGCCGGCAATATTTCGGGTGGCGGATTTATGGTGTACCGCAAAGCAAATGGAGAAACCGGTACGCTGGATTTTCGCGAAAAAGCTCCGGAGGCTTCCACGAGAAATATGTTCCTGGATTCGGATGGAAATGTCATGGAAGGTAAAAGCACCGAAACCGCCTTGTCTGTAGGTGTTCCCGGTTCGGTGGCGGCCATTTACGACGTTCACGCGAAATTTGGCACGGTTCCGATGCCAAAGCTGATTGCGCCCTCCATCGCCCTGGCCAGAAAAGGTATTGTGCTGACGCAGAAAGACATCGATAATATTTCGGATAACCAAAAGGACATCATCCGCCTGAACGGCAATAATACGTTGTATGCCGGGACCCATAAAACAGGCGACGTCATCAAGTTTCCGGCATTGGCCGCAACCCTGAAACGGATTTCAAAAAATGGGCGGGATGAATTTTATAAAGGAGAAACCGCGAAAATACTCGTTAGTTATTTAAAGGAAAGAGGTGGAATCATGACACTTTCGGACCTGGAAAAATACGAGGCCAAATGGCGGGATCCAATTGTCTTCCGATACAAAAACCTCACGATTTCCAGTATGGGCCTTCCAAGCAGCGGCGGGCTTTGCCTGGCCCAGATCTTAAAAATGATAGCGCCTTATGATGTGAAAGCGTTCGGCCATAATTCCGAAAAATACGTCCGGCTTTTAACCGAGGCCGAGCGCCGTTCCTATGCGGACCGGAACCATTTTTTCGGCGACCCGGATTTTGTACGGGTTCCTCAGGACGAATTACTTGAAGAAAGTTACCTCAAGGATCGGATGCAGTCGTTCACGTTCGACAAAGCCACGTCGTCGTCTGAAGTGGGGCATGGAGAAATTGCGTTTTCCGAAAGCGACGAGACGACCCATTTTTCGATTGTGGATCAGTTCGGGAACGCGGTTTCGGTGACAACGACCCTGAACGGCGCCTACGGTTCAAAATTATATTGCGAGGAACTCGGATTTTTCCTGAACAACGAAATGGACGATTTTTCAGCCAAACCCGGCTCCCCGAATTTCTTCGGACTGACAGGATCGAGGGCCAACCGTATCGAGCCCGGAAAGCGCATGTTGAGTTCGATGAGCCCGACGATCGTAGAAAAAGACGGCAGGTTGTTCATGGTTTTGGGAACGCCTGGAGGTTCGACCATCATCACGTCTGTTTTGCAGACGATCCTAAACGTGTCTGAATTCGGAATGGATATGCAGAAAGCCGTTGACGCCAAGCGCGTGCACCATCAGTGGCTGCCGGACGTCATCATCGCCGAACCAGGCGCACTGACACCTGAAATTACGAAGCAGCTGGAAGCCGGCGGATATAATGTAAATGAAAAATTGGCGCCCGTCATCGGAAAAGTTGATGCGATCCTCATCCGCGAAGACGGGACGAAAGAGGCCGGCGCGGACAAACGCGGAGACGATGCCGCTTCCGGATTCTGAAATATTTAAACCGTCAAATTTAAGAATTCGGATGCCCTAAAAACTTGCGGTATCCTTGCCAATGGCGTATTTTAGCGAATCTTTCCCACTACCATGCCTGCAAAAAAAGTATCTGCCATAATTCTCTTTTCCAGAAAAGTCGCGCGACAGTTCGAGCGGCTGTTCTTTATTGCCAAAACACTCCTTTCGGAAAGGCATTTTATTTATTTGTCCTGTGTGGTCGTGGCCCTGACCTGCGCCATTGCCGTGATCGTGCTGAAAAGCTTCGCTCACGCGGTTTTCGTGTATGCGACCCAGATCAACACGTGGCTGAAACTGCCTTACGTCAATTCGATATTTCCCATTATCGGGATCCTGCTGACGGTCTTTGTGATCCGGAATTTCCTTGGCGGAAGCCTTGAAAAAGGAAGTTCGCGCATCCTGTTTGCCATAGCCAAAAAAGGCGGGATCATGCCGCGAAAGCAGATGTACGCGCAGATTATTACCAGCTCGCTTACGGTAGGTCTTGGAGGATCGGCCGGATTGGAAAGTCCGATAACGATCACGGGTGCGGCCATCGGATCGAATTTTGCACAAAAATACCGCCTGTCCCAAAAAGACAGATTGTTGTTGCTTGCCTGCGGAGTCGCTGCCGGGATCGGCGCTGCATTTAACGCTCCCATCGCCGGCGTGCTCTTCGCGATCGAAGTCGTTTTGACCGACGTAACCATCTCGGCTTTCGTTCCTATCATTATTTCGGCCGCGACCGGCGCCCTCGTCTCGACGATTATAGTAAACGAGGAAGTGCTGCTGTCGTTCAAGCAGATGAACACGTTCGATTACCACAACATTCCGTTCTATGTACTCCTGGGCATACTCGCCGGGTTTGTATCGCTTTACCACGCAAAGAATTTTCAACGCGTAGAACGGTTTTTCGGGCGCATGAAAAATAAAGCGTACAAACGTGCGTTGTTCGGGGCCACGATACTGGGATTGCTGATTTTCCTCTTTCCACAACTTTTCGGGGAAGGTTACGAAAGCATCAAAACACTCTCTAACGACAATCCGAAAGTACTGCTCGACAATACGCTGCTAGAACGCTTCCGGGACAATGACTGGGTTTTGCTGGTTTTTATCGGAGCCACGACATTGCTGAAGGCGTTCGCGACCGGGCTTACATTGGGCAGCGGCGGGAACGGCGGCAACTTCGCTCCTTCCCTGTTCGTTGGCTCCTATCTTGGATTTTTCGTCTCCAAATTCGTGAATCTGACAGGAATTATGACGCATCAGCTACCTGTCGGAAACTTCACGATCGTTGGAATGGCCGGAATATTGTCCGGTTTGTTCCATGCTCCGCTTACTGCGATTTTCCTTATAGGTGAAATTACAGGTGGTTACGGGCTGATGGTGCCGCTCATGATCGTTTCATCCATCAGTTATGCCGTTTCGAAGCAGTTCGAGCAACATTCGATGGATGTGAAGCACCTCGCTGACAAGGACGAAGTTTTTACCTCGGACAGGGACAAGAATATTTTGCTGAGTATCGACATCCTGAGAATCGTGCAGCACGAGGCCAAATGGCTGCGGCCGGATGATTCGATGGACACGCTGGTGGGATTCCTTACGGAAACGAAACAGGAAATATTCCCGGTCATTGACGATAAATTCAATCTTTTGGGCATCGTGAGCCTGGACGAGATCCGGCCGATCATCTTCAATTCGTACCGAATTAAGTTCACTACTTTAAAAGAGGTTATCCAGCCTGCGGGCCCTGTCATTTCGCTTGAGGAAGGAATCGCGAGCGCCGTGGACCGCTTCGAGATATCGGGGATCAAGACGTTACCGGTGCTGAAAAACGGTAAATATTTCGGGCTTTTATCTGAAGTGGCCGTGCTGGAAGCCTATCGCGAACAATTAAAGAAAATGGTAATCGAATAATACCGTAACGATTTAAATACAAAAAGGCCTCGGAAAATCGGGGCCTTTTTTGTTTGCGGTTTTTGCAATAATCGGTGATCGCGATAGGATTCGAACCTATGACCGCCTGCTTAGAAGGCAGGTGCTCTATCCAGCTGAGCTACGCGACCATTGCTTTAAAGCGGTGCAAATATAGTCAGGTTTATCCGGTTTGGCAATGGCAAGTGTGAATTTATTAGGTAAATATTGTTATGCTGTTGTTAATGAGGGTTGTCGGATGTGTTTTATTTAAATTGTCAACGACCGAAATGTATTTTCTGATTGCAGATGTCCGAATCGATCAATCCGTCCTTATTTCGAATGAATCCCAACAAACCTGAATTTTACGTTCAACTTATTAACAGAAACATAAATCTGGAACAAGTATTTTAGAAAATCCTTAAATTCGCGCACAAACATATAGAATCACAAATCAGCGATTCACGAAATTCAAATCAAATAGAACGCATGAATAAAAAAGTTGTAATCGTATCGGCCGTGAGAACCCCGATAGGAAGTTTTATGGGTGCCTTGTCTACCGTTCCCGCTCCGCAATTGGGTGCCGCGGCCATAAAAGGTGCTTTGGAAAAGATCAATCTGAAGCCAGAACTGGTTGACGAAGTCCTCATGGGCAACGTCGTTCAGGCCGGCGTAGGACAAGCTCCGGCACGTCAGGCGGCTTTGGGAGCCGGTTTGCCGGATACCGTAATTACGACCACAGTAAACAAAGTGTGCGCTTCAGGAATGAAGGCCGTCATGCAAGGCGCCCAGGCTATACAGTTGGGAGATGCCGATATCGTGGTTGCCGGCGGAATGGAGAACATGAGCTCGATCCCTCACTACATCCAGATGAGGAACGGCGTCAAATTCGGAGGAGCGAATATGGTAGACGGGCTCCAGCGCGACGGATTGAGCGATGCTTACGACAACAATGCCATGGGCGTTTTCGCCGATGAATGCGCAAAAGAATATAACTTTTCCCGGGAAGAACAGGATGCGTACGCTGTACAGTCTTATGAGCGATCGGCAAATGCGTGGAACGCGGGCAAATTCGACAATGAGATCGTTCCGGTTTCAGTACCCCAAAGACGTGGCGAGCCTGTCACCGTGGCGAAAGACGAGGAATACACCAATGTCAAATTGGAGAAAATCCCGACGCTGAACCCCGCCTTTACCAAAGAGGGTACGGTCACTGCGGCAAACGCTTCTACTATAAACGACGGCGCCGCTGCCCTAATCCTAATGAGCGAAGACAAGGCAAACGAGCTTGGCTTGAAACCGCTTGCTTATATCAGAGGTTTTGCCGATGCGGAACAGGAACCGAAATGGTTTACGACTTCGCCTTCGAAAGCGTTGCCGAAAGCTTTGGACAAAGCCGGAATTTCAAAGGACGATGTGGATTTTTTCGAGTTCAACGAAGCATTTTCGGTGGTAGGACTGGCCAATTCAAAGATTTTGGGCTTGCCTGCCGATAAGGTGAACGTGAACGGAGGAGCGGTTTCCCTCGGGCATCCGCTTGGTGCATCCGGAGCGCGGATCATTGTTACGCTGCTGAACGTCTTGGAGCAGAACGACGGTAAAATCGGGGCTGCCGCCATTTGTAACGGTGGAGGTGGCGCATCGGCTATCGTTTTGGAAAAATTGTAGTATTTTTGCCGCGAACCCTAGCCCGGACCGCAGTGAAAAGCCTTTGCTAAAAAAATGTTGGTCTTACCAGACGTTGGCGGCGACCGGAGGAAGCCGGAAACGACTGTCGTAAGACCACATTTTTTTAAAAAGCTTGTAGCGAAGGGCCGGAATTGCTCCTACTATAAAACCAAATTTGATGTACGGAATTTGTAATCTTGCCATCATTCCTTTGCGGGCCGAAAACAGCGACCGCAGCGAAATCGTGTCACAAGTGCTTTTCGGGGAGCATTTTGAAGTGCTCGAAACCCAGCAAAACTGGACGCGCGTCCGTTTGGCATATGACCGATATGAGGGCTGGATCGATACGAAACAGTTTCAGCCAATGTCAAAGCCGGAGTTCGAATTGCTTAACGCCCGTGCCGTCGTGCTGAATTCCGACCTTATCGAGTATGTGACCGGCGACCAGAATTTACTTATGCCGATCCCGCTCGGTGCTTCGCTTTCGTTTTTGGAATGCGGGGAAATCAATAACCGGAATTTTGACTTTGAAGGTTTGCGAGTGAGCGGTATCCGACCGAAGGCGAACCTGATCCCGACTGCTTTCATGTACCTTAATGCGCCTTACCTGTGGGGTGGAAAAACGCCGTTCGGGATCGACTGTTCCGGCCTGACGCAAATGGTTTACAAACTCAACGGTTATTTGCTGCCCAGGGATGCGTCCCAGCAAGCTTTGGAGGGCGAACCTTTGAGCTTTATCGAAGAGAGCGAACCCGGCGATCTGGCGTTTTTTGATAATGAGGAAGGCAACATCATCCACGTGGGTCTCATTATGGAGAACAATTATATCATTCACGCAAGCGGTAAGGTCAGGGTCGACCGGCTGGACCATTTGGGAATTTATAATGCGGAGACGAATCGGCATACGCATAAGCTGAGGGTTATTAAGAAATACGTCTAGGAAGCGGCTATTTTCCAGGAGCGCTATCAAAATCTGATAAAAAACAAAAACCCCGAATCGCTTCGGGGTTTTAAATTTACCAAGATGGTATTACTTTGCCTGCTTTGCCTTTAAAGCCTGGTACTTATCCTTCATTTCAAGGTAATTGTAGACGCTCAGCAGCTGGCTTGTGACATTGGCATCATCGGGCGCCAATTCATGTCCTTTTTCCAGAAGCGGCATTACAGTCTTGAATAACGCAATGCGCTGGGCCTTGAGGTTCTCGTATTTTTTATTGTCTGCCGCGGAAGTTCCGAGCTTGTTCATCTGATCTGTAAGCGGCTTATCGGCAGTCAGCTTTATTGCGGCCAGGTTCACATAAGCGTTTGCGTACTTTGCATCGAGGCCGATGGTTTCCTGGAAATGCTTTTCGGCTTCCGCCAGTTTCTTTTCCTGGTAAGCGAGGACGCCAAGGTTATACACCGCATTGGCATCGCTCATGTTCGCTACTTTTTTATACTCATCGTAATTCGCAGATTCAAGCACCAATTCCGATTCAAGGCTCTTAAGCGTCGGATCGTTCGGGAGCACAGCAAGACCTTCAGCCACCGCTTTTTTCGCTTCGTCTTTCTTCTTTTGCTGGATCAAAATCCGAACGATGTTCGCATGTATTTCAGGAAGCTTCGACGGTTCCTGCTCTTCCTTAGGCAGGGAATGCGTGCCGATCTTTACCGCATTGTCGCGCTCGACCTTGTTGTTGAACTGGTCGTAATTATCGCTAAGCTTGCTTTTGGCGGAATAAATCGTTCTTTCCCCTGTGTATTTGGCAGCGTTCAATTCCCTGTAATATTGCAAAGCCGAATCGTAGTCCTGCGCATTCACTGCATAACTCGCGGCATAAAAAAGAATATCATTATTTGATTTGTCCAGTTCGTAAATGGAATAAAGAATCTTCGCAGCTTCCTTGTTCTTTCCGGCATTTCCCATCGCCACGGCGTAGTTGAGCAGATTTGGACGGAACGATTCGATGGTTTCCTTAATATCCTCGGTATACACCTTTTTTCCAGTTTTCTCAAAATCGAGCGTTGCGTTCAGCGACCTGGCCAGAAAATCCACCTTCTCAGGCGAGAGAGCCGTCATTATAAACTGAGGATTCGCATTTTCCTTCAGTCCCATTTCAAGCAATGGCAACATGGCCTTGTAGAAATTGACATACACCTTGTCGGATGCTTCGGAAGCCAGCGGTTCCGCTTTTGCCAGTGCTGCTTTGTATTCAGAAATATCCTTGGCGCTCATTTGTTCGATCGCGTAGATCTTCTTCAGCGTTTTGAGCTCGTCTTTTTGCGCGGAAACCGACAGGGTCGTCGCCAAAATCGAAGCCAGTACTAATTTACGTATCATAGTTGTCGTGTTTATTCTTGTGATTCCTGTTCGTCTGCTGCTTCGTCGTCCGATTCGGGCAACGCTTCACCACTATGGATATCTTCCACGGAAATCGGTCCGTTTTCCAGCATTTCGGCATCGACTTCAAGCGCCTCCTCTTCTTTCATGACCTTCGTAACGGCCGCGATCGAATCGTTTCCTTTGATGTTGATGAGACGCACACCTTGCGTCGCACGTCCCATTACGCGAAGATCTTCCACGGCCATGCGGATCGTCAGGCCGGATTTGTTGATGATCATCAGGTCGTCGGCATCGGTTACGCTGTTAATCGAAACGAGTTTACCGGTTTTATCGGTAATATTGAGCGTCTTTACTCCTTTTCCGCCTCGGTTGGTGATGCGGTAATCTTCAAGGGACGAACGTTTTCCGTAACCGTTTTCAGATACGACGAGGATTTCAGATTCCATGTCGTTGACCGTCACCATGCCGATGACTTCGTCGGATTCGTCCGCCAGAGTGATCCCGCGAACTCCGGATGCCGTTCTACCCATCGGACGCGTTTTGCCTTCTTCGAACCGCACGAGTTTCCCCGATTTTACGGCAACGAGCACCTGGCTGTTTCCAGTCGTGAGTTTTGCTTCGAGCAGCTCGTCATCTTCTCTGATGGTAATTGCGGCCACACCGTTGGTACGAGGGCGTGAATATTGTTCGAGCGACGTCTTTTTGACCTGGCCCTGTTTGGTTACCATGATCACGTAATGGTTGTTTACGTATTCGGTGTTTTTAAGGTCCTGCGTACAGATAAAGGCCTTGACCTTGTCGTCGTTTTCGATATTGATCAGGTTCTGAATCGCACGACCTTTGCTGGTTTTGTTGCCTTCCGGAATCTCGTAGACGCGCATCCAGTAACATTTTCCTTTCTGGGTAAAGAACATCATATAGTTGTGGTTCGTCGCCACGTACAGATGCTCGAGGAAGTCGGCATCGCGTGTCGCCACTCCTTTTTGTCCGACGCCGCCGCGGTTCTGCGTTTTGTATTCGGATAACGGCGTGCGCTTGATGTATCCGGCGTGCGAAATCGTAATGACGACGCTTTCATCGGCAATAAGATCTTCGATACTCACGTCACCTCCGGCATATTCGATGACAGAACGTCTTTCATCACCGTATTTGGCGAGGATCTCGTTCAGTTCTTCCTTAATAAGTTCCATCCTGAGTTCCTTGCTTGCGAGCAAATCCCTCAAGCGCTGGATGAGTTTCATGATCTCTTCGTATTCCGCACGGAGTTTATCCTGTTCGAGGCCCGTCAGCTGGCGCAGACGCATTTCGACGATGGCTTTCGCCTGGATCTCCGACAAGCTGAAACGCTCGATCAATTTGGTTCTCGCTTCGTCCCCGTCCTTTGAGGAACGGATCAGTCGGATCACCTCGTCAATGTTGTCCGAGGCGATGATGAGGCCTTCGAGGATATGGGCGCGTTCTTCGGCTTTCCTCAGCTCATACTGCGTACGACGGACGACGACTTCGTGCCTGTGCTCGACGAAATAGTGAATGAGGTCTTTGAGGTTGAGCAACTGAGGGCGTCCGTTGACCAGCGCGATGTTGTTTACGCTGAAGGACGACTGCAGTTGGGTGTATTTGTAAAGCGTGTTCAAAACGACGTTCGGAACCGCTTCCCTTTTCAGGATGTAGACGATACGCATTCCGTTCCTGTCCGATTCGTCCCGGATGTTGGCAATGCCTTCGATTTTCCTGTCGTTGACAAGGTCGGCCGTCTTCTTGATCATTTCGGCTTTGTTGACCTGGTACGGAATTTCGGAAACGATGATGGCTTCTCTGCCGTCGACTTCCTCGAAATTTGCCTTTGCGCGCATGACGATGCGTCCGCGGCCGGTCTTAAAGGCTTCCCGGACACCTTCGTATCCGTATATGACGCCGCCTGTAGGGAAATCGGGCGCCTTGATGTGATTCATCAATTCATCGATCTCGATTTCCGGATTATCGATATAAGCAAGCGTACCGCTGATCACTTCCGTAAGATTGTGAGGCGCCATATTCGTGGCCATACCTACTGCGATACCCGCCGCTCCGTTGATCAGGAGGTTCGGGACGCGCGTCGGCATGACTTTCGGCTCCTCGAGCGTGTCGTCGAAGTTGAGCTGGAAATCTACCGTTTCCTTGTCGATATCGGAAAGGATCTCTTCCGAAATCTTTTTCATTCTCGCCTCGGTATAACGCATAGCCGCCGGGCTGTCACCGTCGATCGACCCGAAGTTACCCTGGCCGTCGACCAAAAGGTAGCGCAGGCTCCACTCCTGGGCCATACGAACCATCGTATCGTATACGGATGAGTCGCCGTGCGGGTGATACTTACCCAAAACCTCTCCTACGATTCTCGCCGATTTCTTGTGAGGACGATTGGAAAGAACGCCCAGCTCATACATTCCGAAAAGGACGCGTCTGTGAACAGGCTTCAATCCGTCACGCACATCTGGCAGGGCACGTGACACAATGACCGACATCGAATAGTCGATGTAAGCCGTTTTCATTTCATCTTCAATGTTGATCGGGATTAATCTTGATCCGTCTGACATATTCCGTTTGTTAAATTTACCTTAGTATAAAAATCCCGCTAATATAAGGTTTCCGTAGGGATTTCAGGAGGTCGAACGTGGTAATTTCCCCTCATTTTATTAACAATTCGGCGACGTTCCAAGTTGATAAATTAGTAGTTGTTTAACTCGGATATTCCCATAATTTTCGTCACTTAGCTTCAGTGGAATTTAGTAGAGGGAACGGTTTTTGCAATCCACGCCAGCATTACTTAATTTTACGTACCCCATCACACACATTTTATGGATGATAATTTTTCACCAAGAGTAAAGGATGTCATTACTTACAGCAAAGAGGAAGCCCTTCGACTGGGCCACGATTTCATAGGTACTGAACATCTTATGCTGGGTATCCTCAGGGACGGAAACGGAAAGGCGATCACGATACTCAATAATCTCTCGGTCGACCTCGAACATTTGCGCCGCAAAGTCGAGATCCTGAGCCCGGCCAACCCCAGCATCGATATGAGCAACGAAAAGAAGAACCTGCATCTTACCAGGCAGGCCGAACGTGCGCTCAAGACCACTTTCCTGGAAGCGAAGGTATTTCAGAGCACGTCCATAAGTACGGCTCATTTGCTGCTTTGTATCCTCAGGAACGAAAACGATCCTACAACCAAACTGCTGAACAAACTCAAAATCGACTACGATTCAGCCAAAGAACAATATTTGAATATGACGCCAAACGAAGAAGAATTCATGGAAAATTTGCCCCGGAACGAGTCTTACAACGACGATCCGGGCCAGGACGACAGCCTGAAGGAAGGCAGTTTCAACAATCCGCAGAGCAAGTCAAACAAAAAATCAAAAACGCCCGTACTCGATAATTTCGGTCGCGACCTTACCGAAATGGCCGAAGAAGGCAAACTCGATCCGGTCGTCGGACGCGAAAAGGAAATTGAACGCGTTTCCCAGATCCTGAGCCGCCGCAAGAAGAACAATCCGCTGCTCATCGGTGAACCAGGAGTGGGTAAATCGGCTATAGCCGAAGGATTGGCGCTGCGCATCATCCAAAAGAAAGTCTCGCGCATCCTTTTCAATAAGAGGGTCGTGACGCTCGATCTTGCCAGCCTTGTCGCGGGCACGAAATACCGCGGTCAGTTCGAGGAACGCATGAAGGCGGTCATGAACGAGCTCGAGAAAAACGACGACATCATTTTGTTTATCGACGAAATCCACACAATCGTCGGAGCAGGCGGCGCAACGGGTTCGCTCGATGCCTCGAATATGTTCAAGCCGGCTTTGGCACGTGGCGAAATCCAGTGCATCGGAGCCACGACGCTGGACGAATACCGCCAATATATCGAGAAGGACGGAGCGCTCGAAAGACGTTTCCAGAAAGTGATCGTGGAACCGACATCCGTCGAGGAAACCATTACAATCCTCAACAACATCAAGAATAAATACGAAGACCACCACAACGTGACCTACACCCAGGAAGCAGTCGAGGCCTGCGTGAAACTGACGAACCGCTACATGAGCGAGCGTTTCCTTCCGGACAAGGCAATCGACGCAATGGATGAGGCCGGGTCACGCGTCCACATCACCAATATCGATGTTCCGAAGCAGATTCTGGATCTGGAGCGCCAGTTGGAAGAAGTGCGCGAGCTGAAAAATTCGGTGGTCAAAAAACAGAAATACGAAGAAGCGGCCAAATTACGCGACGACGAGAAGCGCCTCGAAAAAGATCTTGCCATCGCCCAGGAACAATGGGAAGAGGATTCAAAGAGCAACAGGATCCAGGTTACCGAAGACAATGTCGCCGATGTCGTTTCAATGATGACGGGAATTCCGGTCAACAGGATTGCCCAGACGGAAAGCAACAAACTGGCAAAATTGCCTGATCTTATCAAAAACAAGGTCATCGGGCAGAATGAGGCCGTTTCCAAAATTGCCAAGTCGATACAGCGCAACCGCGCCGGCCTGAAAGACCCGAACCGTCCTATCGGATCGTTTATTTTTCTTGGTCAGACGGGTGTCGGAAAGACGCAGCTGGCAAAGGTCCTCGCACGTGAATTGTTCGATTCTGAAGACGCTTTGGTCCGCATCGACATGAGCGAATACATGGAGAAGTTTGCGATCTCGAGATTGGTCGGGGCGCCTCCGGGATACGTCGGATACGAAGAAGGCGGGCAATTGACCGAAAAAGTACGCCGCAAGCCGTATTGCGTCGTTCTCCTGGACGAGATCGAAAAAGCGCACCCGGACGTTTTCAACATGATGCTTCAGGTTCTGGACGACGGTTTCCTTACCGATTCCCTCGGACGCAAAATCGACTTCAAGAATACGATTATTATCATGACTTCGAATATCGGCGCACGCCAGTTGAAGGATTTCGGACAAGGTGTCGGATTCGGAACATCGGCCAAGATGAACCAGGCCGACGAACACGCGAAATCGGTAATAGAGAACGCGCTTAAAAAAGCATTCGCTCCCGAATTCCTGAACCGTATCGACGACGTCATCGTGTTCAATCCGCTGGACAAGGAGCACATCGATCAGATCATCAATATCGAATTGGATAAGCTTTACGCCCGGATTTCAGAATTGGGTTATACGCTTCGCCTGTCCGACAAGGCCAAAGCGTTCATCGCCGATAAAGGTTTCGACAAGCAATTCGGGGCACGTCCGCTGAAGCGCGCTATCCAGAAATACGTGGAAGACGCGTTGGCCGAAGAAATTATAACCTCTAAAATCGGGGCCGGAGATGAGATCTTTATGGATATCGAAGACGAGGCCAATGACGAGTTGAAGGTTACGGTTCAAAAGGCGGAAGAGCCAACGAGCTGATAGCATTTAGGACCCGCTTTCACGGCGGGTCTTTACTCTACGGATGAAGATGATTAAATTTATCTGAGTCCGTTGTTAAAGATTATTTTACATCGAACCTGGCGTCTCCGTCAGGTTTTTTGTTTTATTTGCATTTTGGATCCGACAAGGGAAAAACATTGATTTACCTGTTTAAGTTCTCAAACCAAACCATTTTATTACTGGAAAAGGCAAATAAAAATTCCCTCTTAAAATTTGCAAAACTAATTTCCAAAGCAACTCAAATCTTTTACATTTGAATTCAATTTTACCGCAATGAACAACTCAAAAGTCGTCATAGGAAGCGAGGAATGGTGCTCCTTCCCTGCCCTTGGAATACCTAAGATAAAAGCGCGCGTCGATTCAGGAGCAAAGACGTCGGCGCTTCACGCCATCAACATCGCCCCTTTCCGGAAGGATGACGAAAATTGGGTGCGGTTCGATGTTAATCCGATACAAAAAAACGTAAAGACGGTGCTGCACTGCGAGGCTCGTCTCGTAGGTAAACGTGTGGTCAAAAGCTCGAGCGGTTTCAAGGAACAGCGTTACGTCATCGCGACGGAACTGGAAATCGACAGTCAGAAATGGTCCATTGAGGTCACGCTGACCAATCGCGATTCGATGGGATTCCGCATGCTTTTGGGACGAGAAGCCATGATCGACCGTATGCTCGTCGATCCGAGCCAATCGTATTTGTTAGGGAAACCTACAACCGAAGAGCTTAAAACGGTTTACATCAATTCCATACAGGCCAAAAGCGGACTCAGGATAGGGCTTTTGGCGAGCAATCCGGAGCTTTACAGCAACAAGCGCATCATGGAAGCCGGCGAAAGCCGCGGGCACGAAATGCATTTCCTGAATATCAAGGAATGTTATATGAAACTCGACGGACAAAATCCCGAGATCCATTATCGCGGCGGTCGCAAGCTGACGGATTTTGATGCGGTCATTCCACGGATCCGTCCCAGCATTACGTTTTACGGATGCGCCCTGACGCGGCAATTTGAAGCACTTCGTATCTTCAGCCTGAATTCTTCCAAAGCAATCGCGCAGTCACGCGACAAATTATACTCGCTTCAGTTGCTGCTCAATCACGGCGTGGATATTCCGACGACGGGTTTTGCGAATTCACCTCTGGACACGGACGATCTCATTAAAATGGTCGGAGGCACACCGCTGATCGTCAAATTGCTCGAAGGCACTCAGGGAAAAGGTGTCGTTCTGGCCGAAACCAAAAAAGCGGCGGAATCGGTGATCAACGCGTTCAAAAGCCTCAATGCCAATATTCTCGTGCAGGAATTCATTAAGGAAGCCGACGGAAAGGACATCCGTTGCTTCGTTATCGATGGAAAAGTCGTAGCCTCTATACAACGCGAGGCCTTGCCGGGAGAATTCCGAGCCAATATCCACCTTGGCGGAACGGCGTCGCTCATTCGTCCGACTATAGAGGAAAAAAAGATCGCGATTAAAGCGGCAAAAGCCATGGATCTGAAAGTGGCCGGCGTCGACATCATCCGATCCTCGAAAGGACCTTTATTGCTCGAAGTCAACTCTTCTCCCGGACTCGAAGGAATCGAAGGCGCGACAAACAAGGACGTTGCCGGCGAAATGATCAGGGCCATCGAGAAACACTTTAAGTTGCAAAAAGCAGAAGTGTGAATTCTTATCTGGATATAATCCTGAGGAGCGCATCCGTATATGTTTTCATGGTTGCGGCTTTGCGGATTTTCGGCAAAAAGGAACTTTCCCAACTCAATACCTTCGACGTCATCCTGATCCTGCTGATCAGTAACGCGGTTCAAAACGCGATGGTCGGGCCGGACACTTCGCTTTGGGGCGGATTAGCTGCGGCTCTCGTCCTGTTTGTCCTCAATTTTTTATTCAAGAAGGTCATTTCCAAATCGGCATTTTTCGGAAGATTGTTATCGGATAAGCCACAAATACTGATACACGACGGTAAACCTGACTTCGCCGTGCTAGCCCGACTCGACATCACTCATGACGAATTGGCTGAGGCTATGCGCGAACACGGCGTCGAACACTATTCGGATGTGAAACTGGGCATGCTTGAGCCCGATGGGAATATCAGCATCATTTCGGGTGAAAACCATCAGATGAAGCAGACCCATTTCAAGCGTCGGCGCAACCGCAGGAATATTGCAGGCAACTGAGTTTCAGCCGTAGTTTCCTGCAATAAAAAGACCTGCAGTGAAGCAGGTCGTAAAGTTCAGAAATTACCATCCGGTGTTCGTGTGCGGCTGGTCGTTGGCCGAAGAAAAGTTCGAAAACGACCTGTACCTTCCAATCCCGTGACGCAAATGATGACGTTTCCTGTCTCCATTTTCATCTCCCATTTCTCCTAGAGAATCCCCGGATTGCAATGGATCAAATTGCAAAAGGGATTCCGACGGGCTTTGGTCCCATCCCAAATTATCTTCAGGCGCCGGACCGATTCGATCAGTTTCCATGGATACTTAAAAATATCAACCAAGGTAATCTTAAATAAGGTGACTGCCAACCCTTTACCTGATTTTAACGCCATAAAAAAAGAGCCCGAAGGCTCTCTCATTTTAAATCCCGGGACCGGTATCGGTTGTTGGCTGATCGTCGGCCGAGGAATGATTCGAATTCGACTCGTATTTCCGGTTGCCGTGTTCCTGATGGCGGCGTCTTTCCTCACGTCCTTCGACATCGATGTCATTGCCTGACACGTCTTTGTCAAGACCCGTGTACGGTTCATCGTTTTCGCTATTGTCCGGTTTCCGATCGCGCTCTTCATCCTGATAGCGCAGATCCTTTTCGTTATTTTCCATAATAGTTGTGTTTATGTCACATCAAGTTACGGAATCGATGCGGAAAGGCATCTGACTTTAATACTTACTTATGATAGCCGATATTTATCGAAACAACCAAATTAAATGAACACAGACCAGCTTAACCACTCCAATTATCCAATTATCTCATTATCCAATTATCTCATTATCCAATTATCTCATTATCTAATTAAACAGCCGGTTCCTGCTGGCTCAAACAGTGAAAGCTTCCCAATCCCCATATTATGTCGGTGGAATCGATGCCCACAACCTTACGCGTCTTGAAGCAATCCTGTAAAATCGATAACGCTTTGTCGTCGTTGGCATCGCGGAACGTCGGCACGATCACATTCTCGTTCGAAATGTAGAAGTTGGCATACGAAGCCGGCAGTATCTGATCGTCGTAAATGACGGGCTTAGGCATCGGCAATTCTACGATATTAAGTTGCTTGCCGGTTTCCAGCCTCAGCGTCTTCAGGGTTTTAAGATTGTCCTGAAGTATTGTGTAATTTTCGTCGGATTTATTTTCCTCAACGACCGTCACGACCGTTTCCGGATCCGTGAATCGCGTAATGTCGTCGATGTGGCCGTCCGTATCGTCACCGATAATGCCGTCTCCGATCCACAGAATATTATCGACACCGTAATAATCCACGAGATATTGTTCGATCTGGGACTGCGTCAGATGCGGATTTCGGTTTTTGTTCAGCAGACAAGCGGTCGTCGTGAGCAAAGTTCCCTTACCGTTGAATTCGACGCTTCCGCCTTCCATAACGATGCCGGGATGGAATACGGGTAGCCCGAGCGCCTTTCCGATTTCGGTCGGAACCACATCGTCAAGATCGTACGGCGGATATTTTCCTCCCCAGGCATTGTAACCCCAGTCGACTATCGCTTTTTCGCGTGTTTCCCGATTGACCAGGAAGGCAGGGCCGTGATCGCGGCACCAGGCGTCATTGGTCGGATGCAGATAGAACTTTACATTGTCGAGAACTGCCTCGAGGTTGCCCATTGTTTTTGCGAAGGCTGAATCGTAAAGGCTCAACAGGGCGAATTCACGCATTTTGTCGCCGGCCACATTGATGCATACTTTCTGATGGGAAGCTACCCGCAGAATAAATTCACAATACGGATCGTAAATCGTATGCAGCTTGCCTGGCCAGGACGCTTCTTTATGCGGCCACGAAAGCCATAGCGCAGATTGTTTTTCGAATTCAGCGGGAAAATGGAAACCTAGTTGTTTTGGAGTCATTTTAATTAGATAATTAGAAAATTTGTCAATTAGATAATTGACAACGGCGCGCATTATCTAATTATCAAATTAACTAATTTCCAAATTGAATTAATCTTCGTCAATAAACCTCTTCGTAATCGGCTGATAACTGTCGATGCGGCGGTCGCGCAAAAACGGCCAGTGCATCCGGAAGAAATCCGATTCGTTCTTGTCGATTTCGACGACGACGGTTTCTTCCTCATCGTGTGATCCGAGGTAAAGCAATTTTCCCTGTGCGTTTGTGGCAAAACTTCCGCCCCAGAACTTCATGGCGCCGTTTTGCTCGTATCCGACGCGGTTCACGCTAACGACAGGAACGCCGTTTGCGACAGCATGCGAACGCTGGATCGTCTGCCAGGCATTGTATTGATCTTTGTTCGTATCTTCGTCCTGGTCCGTCGCCCATCCGATAGCGGTCGGATAGAACATGATCTCAGCACCCATAAGCGCCGTGATGCGGCTTGCTTCGGGATACCACTGATCCCAGCAGATCAGGATGCCGATAGTGGCGAATTTCGTCTTGAACACTTTGTAGCCAAGATCGCCCGGAGTAAAATAGAATTTTTCGTAGAACGCAGGATCGTCCGGAATGTGCATCTTTCGGTATTTGCCCAGGTAAGACCCGTCCGCGTCGATTACGGCGGTGGTGTTGTGGTACAAACCTTCAGCGCGCTTTTCGAATAGGGATGCAATGATCACGACGCCCAATTCCTTTGCCACATCCTGCAATGCGGACGTGCTTGGCCCCGGAATCGCCTCGGCTAGCTTGAAGTTGTCGTAATTCTCGACATCACAGAAATACAATGACGTGAACAACTCCTGAAGGCACACGATCTGGGCGCCTTTTTGCGCGGCGACGCGAACTTCGCGGATGGCTTTATCTAAATTGGCTTGTTTGTCTGCCTCGCAGGACATCTGGACCAAACCTATCTGAACTTTTGACATAGGGGTTGTTTTAGGGTGCAAAATTAGTAATTAGATAATTAGTGAATTAGATAATAAGATAATTTTATGAAGACTCAAATTAGCATCTTATCCTGATTTTGCATAATCTATTATCTGGTAATCTTTGTCCGATTATCTCATTTACCCATTATCTAATTTTCCAATTATCTAATTATCTAATTGATTAACTCCTCCGCAATCCCAAAACTCCTCAAAAACAACTTGGTCTTTTCAATGTCATAGTGCAGGATCCGGTCTTCCTTGACATGGGAAACCTCTTCCCTGTACGCGCCTACGAACGATTCCACGAACTCACTCGACCTGAGCGGTCGCCTGAAATCCAGGGCCTGGGCCGCGTTCATCAGCTCGATGGCCAGAATTGTTTCCAGATTTTCGACGATGCGCAGCGCTTTTGTTGCCGAATTGGCTCCCATGCTCACATGATCTTCCTGTCCGTTTGACGAAACGATGCTGTCGGTACTTGCGGGATTTGCCAGCTGTTTATTCTGGCTTACGATACTCGCGGCGGTATATTGCGGGATCATAAAACCGGAATTGAGGCCCGGATTGTCAACCAGGAAGGCGGGCAGTCCGCGGAGGCCAGAAATTAGCTGATACGTCCTTCTTTCGGAAATATTGCCCAGTTCAGCCAGTGCGATTGCCAGGAAATCGAGCGCCAGTGCCAACGGTTGTCCGTGGAAATTCCCGCCGGAAATGATCTGGTCGGTTTCTATGAATATGTTCGGATTATCTGTAACCGAATTGATTTCGGTCTTAAAGACCTTCTGTACATATTCGATCGCATCCTTGGACGCTCCGTGTACCTGAGGTATACAGCGGAACGAATACGGATCCTGGACGTGTTTTTTGTGCTGCTTCACGATTTCGCTTCCTTCGAGAAAGACGCTGATGCGGGCCGCCGTAATAATCTGACCTTTATGAGGGCGAACGGCGTGTATCAGTTCGTTAAACGGTTCTTTGCGTCCGTCGAAGGCTTCGAGTGAAATGGTTCCGATAAGGTCAGACAAATATGAGAGCTTGTTGGCCCTGATCAACACGTGGGCGCCGTAAGCCAGCATGAACTGGGTCCCGTTTAACAGTGCGAGGCCTTCTTTTGATTGGAGCCGGATCGGGTCCCAACCGAAATGCTTCAGAACGTCGGCCGAATTTTGCTTTTTGCCATCGAACCAAACCTCGCCCTCTCCTATCAGCGGCAGCGACAAATGTGCCAGCGGCGCCAGATCGCCGGACGCCCCAAGCGACCCTTGCTCGTAAATGACCGGCAAAACATCTTCGTTGTAAAAATCGATCAATCGTTCGACAGTTTCGATCTGGACTCCTGAATTTCCGTAACTTAGCGACTGGATCTTAAGCAGTAGCATTAACCTGACGATCTCTTTCGGGACTTCGGCACCGGCTCCGCAGGCATGCGACCGGACCAGGTTTTCCTGAAGCTTCGACAAATCATTGTTCTCGATTTTGATGTTGTAAAGCGAGCCGAAACCGGTATTGATGCCGTAGATCGGATCGGTTTGCGCATCCATTTTCCGGTCGAGGTATTCGCGGCATTTGCGGATGTTTATGCGGGCTTCTTCTGAAAGCGCCAGTTTTTTATCTGAAAAAATGATGTCGGACAAAAGATCCAGGCTGACCACGTCCGTGCTGATATAATGGTGGGTTTCCATCTTAAATGTTTAGGTCCTCAAAATTCCGCATTTGCATCCGATAAGGCAAATGAATTGCAAAAAATATAATTTACGAAAACGATTTCCGTTAAGAGATCAACCAATAACCAATTTCATGAAAAATACGCTACTTCTACTTTTTTCGCTGCTCAATACGTTTGTTTGCCTGTCTGCGGCGACGGCGACGATATCCGGCAAAATCAGCAACGCTACATCGACGGAATTTCGCATCAGCAACACGATTTCGTCCCAGAAATTTACGCTGTCTGCGGACGGAAGCTTCAAAGCCGTGCTTCAGCTTCAAATGCCGGGGAAATTTTATTTTACCCTGAACGGCGCGCATTTCCCGATCTTCATCGAAAACGGCAACGCGATCTCATTTGATGCAGATGAAAAAAATCTCGTACAATCGGTTAAGTACAAAGGAGACAATGCATCGGCAAACCAATATTTGCTTGTTAAATGGAACTTGCAGCGCAAGCTTTACAAGTCTGACCTGAACAAAATTTCTGAAAAGGAATTCCTGGAAACGCTGGAAAAAATCAGAAAAACCCACGACAGCCTTTTTAAAAGGTTTCCGATACAAAACTCCAGATTTACCGAACTTGAAAAACGGGACTGGACGTATTTCGACGCCCTAAAAATAATC